>Ga0224495_10003140_pt1 | contig 10306 bp, 11 predicted proteins | sample SF_Jul11_sed_USG_FD_168128 | JGI IMG/M metagenome (GOLD analysis project Ga0224495, IMG submission 168128) | Sediment microbial communities from San Francisco Bay, California, United States - SF_Jul11_sed_USGS_4_1 | ecosystem: Environmental > Aquatic > Marine > Sediment | place: USA: California...
TCGATCCCGAGATGGTCGGAGAGGTCCTCTCGGTCATAAAGGACCTTGTGAATGAAGGCATGACCACGCTGATCGCCACCCATGAGATGGGGTTCGCGCGCGAGGTGGCGGACAGGGTGGTGGTCTTCGACAGCGGCGATATTATCGAGACAGGCCCACCTGACGAGATCTTCACCCATCCAAAGACAGAGCGGACGAGGGTGTTTCTGAGCAGGGTGCTGAAAAGGTAATCCTGTTGTGCTGCATGTAGTGTTGTACCAGCCTGAGATCCCTCCCAATACCGGAAACATCGCGCGGCAGTGCGTCGGCATGAACGCCTTCCTACATATCATAGGCCCCACCACTATTGATTTAAGTCATAAGGCGGTGCGGCGGGCAGGGCTTGACTACTGGGATGAATTGAAGCTGATTGTGCATGAAAGTCCTGAAGAATTTTTAGGATGGCTTGGAGACCGTGAACCGTGGCTCATTACGAGATATGGAGGTATAAGGTATGACAGACCGGGATATCAGGATGAAGATATCCTTATATACGGCAGCGAGACCAAGGGACTCCCGCAGAGCTGGATTGACCGCTGGACTAATCGGACAGTGTATGTTCCCATACTCGGCAAGATCAGGAATTACAACCTCGCCAATACCGTGAGCGTAGTCCTCGCCCACGCGAGCCTTAAGGCGGGGATGTATGACAGCATGGAATAAGATCAGCAGATTATGTGGCTTGTCCCATGTCCTGCACGCCGGAATAACGAGGTTGCCCTGCGAAGGACGATTGAGGTCACTTGATGTAGATGGATTCCTCCGCTTCGTTGTTCCATTCATCCAATTCTTCGATCTCCTTCGAAGAATCGACTCTGGCCGTACATTTCTTCGTGCCCAAGGTATACCATTTGTGCTGAAAATCGTGACTGAATGAAGCCCCGGGTTTTAGCGGAGGTACAGCCTGCTTTTTCTTGTCCTTCTCTTTGCATTTGAGGACGATCTCTGTCGCCGGCGATGCCACATTGCCCTTGTTGGTGACAACGGCCTCAAGGTGGACCGTTTTGGTAATATGACGTGAGGCCTGCGGCGAGGTCAACTTGATTTCCAGATCGGGACGCAGATAGTCAGTGACGAATCTTTTTTCCCAATAAATGATCGTGCCGAAAGACTGACTGTTATCACTATCATTCCAATCGTCTTTTTCCATGGCCACCACAGCGACCCGGCATCGGATATCGCCGCTGGAAGTCTCAATTTTAATGTTTTGGTCGAACCGAGCTTCTTCCCCGGGTTTTAAATCGGCGAATTTTTTGGTGAAGACTTTGTATCTTTCTGTTAACTTGTTTCCATTGTAAAAGTCCAGCGAGATTTCAACTGTAAAAGGCCCTGACGACGCCTGTCCATTATTGGACACTTTGACCGGAATCGTTATGACATCCCCCGGCACCAGCCTGTATTGGCCGCTCGTGCCGGTATACCATTCGTATTTCGTGCTTTGAAATGAATCCGTCGACAACGACAGCTCAACTTTAAGGTCAGGCAGCGCCGTCTGAGCAAAAGCGAACCTGGTCAGTCCGATAAGGACGATCACTAAAACTGCTGAAGTCAATTTCTTCATTTTTCTCCCCTTTCGTAAATCAACTCAGTTTCAATTCACATAACAAGTTATTATTTAGTCAACTCGCTAATTACGAATTTGGACTGTTAGTTATATGAGGCTCCACTTTCCCATAGTTGATTAGCCATAATAATTTACAATATTTTAAAGCTTTTTCCCAGTGCGGATCCCAAGAGGCAACATAGGCCGGGAGAGTCCGCCTAAAAAAGCATTTTTCAAAAAAGCGCAGTTATGAGAATTTACAAGAGAAATTATTTATTACTTGAGCAACGTTGCAAGGAGAGAAGTTGCGATGTCCAGATATCGTTCTGGGCTGAGAGATGGCCCCAACAGTTGCACCTGGCCGGCACGGGCAAGCAAGCGATCATCATAACAAGCTTCAGGGCTATATTTTCGCAGTTCTTCGAGGAGATAAGAAAAGTTCACCTGCCTGGTCGTCTGCAGAGCTGTCCCTAAAGAAGTATAGTCCCGTGTCGGTACGAAGATGGCACTTCAGTTAGAAGGAGATGATGCTAAGATAATGGCCGACAATCTTGGCCTTGTTAACAAGACTGACAAAGATATCGCGAGAGAGCTAATACTAAGTCAACCGCCTCACAGTGCACTGAAAATGAGATCGCCGCGGGAGTTCCGTAGGCTCTCGAATAAGTTAGAGGCGTGTCCGGTTTGATAGGGGCAACTCCAATAGAAGATATCCTCATCTTCGGCAGCGAGACCAGGGGGCTTCCGCAGGAATGGATTGACCGCTGGCCTGAGCGGACGGTATATGTCCCCATCCTCGGCAATGTCAGGAATTACAACCTCGCCAATACCGTGAGCGTCGTCCTCGCCCACGCGAGCCTGAAGGCGGGGATGTATGACAGCATATGAAAATCAGCAAACTCTGCCGGATGTTTTAACTCCTGAGAGCCCCCAAAAAGCGAAGCTCCCCTTGTGTTGAGTGAGGAGACTTTGTTGCAGTAGTTTGCGATATGCACCTGATACTCCTCACATTTGTATGTTGGCTGATGTCGCAGGATTCTGGTAGGAATATGTAGCAGGTTACAATGGCGAAAATAGGATCGATGAGCAGCAAGGAAAGAATGTAGGGAAATGCTAAGTATAAAGACCTGACCCTCATTCGGAGTCCCTCATCGCTCTACACCGGGCCTTCCTTTTTTTGCAGCAGCTGTACAATACTGGTATTATATAAAACCTTTGCGGAGAATCGATGTGGACCTATCTGCCCTGACGTCGAGAATCCATAATATCCATAGCAAAACGGCAGGAGCAGAGACTGGAGGACCTGTGTGAGGAGCGTCTTGTCCTTTACAGAAAGTACGCCGATATCACCATTGCCTGTGCAGGACTTTCACAGGAAGAGGTCTGCACGCAGATCATCGAAAGAACAACGGGGCCACACTGACACAACGCAGGATTCATTTTTTCTCATACACGGGTTTTCGAATACACAGGAGGCAAAAAGTGAAAAAAATTGTAGTCTTTGTCCTGGGACCGGACAGAACGGGAATAATTGCGGCGGTTTCGAAAACACTCTTCGATCAGGGCTGTAACCTGGAAGATGTGAGCCAGACGATTCTCCAGACAGAGTTCGTCGGCATCTTCATCGCTTCAATGGCCGACGAGGGGAATGAGGATGAGGTGCTCTCGGCGCTGCGCGCCCGGATCGGCTCTCTCGGTCTGTTCGTGCACCTGAGGCCGGTGGAGGAATTGCCGGCTGCCGGCGGGCAGACAGGCGAGCCTTTTGTGATCACCACCGTAGGGGCGGACAGGCCGGGGCTTATGGCAGGGGTAACAGAGGTCCTGGCCCGCTATGGAGCGAATATCACAAGCCTCAAGGCGGTCTCCAGAGGTGAAGAGAACCAGCACGACTACGTCATGATATTCGAAGCCGACATCCCTTCGGCGGTGAATCTCTCTGCGTTCAGGTCCGCACTGTGCGGCAGGGCAGAGGAGCTGGGGCTGGACATCAGTCTCCAGCACAGGGAAATCTTTGAAGAACTCAACCGGGTGTAACCATGCTGACAGAACGTGAAATCATCGCAACCCTTGACATGCTCAGGAACGAGAATCTGGACGTCCGCACCGTTACGCTCGGTGTCAGCCTCTTCGACTGCGCCAGTGATGACGCCGGCCGTTTCATCGACCATGTCCGCGCCAAGATCAGCCGCCTCGCAGCGAATTTTGTGGATGTCTGTGACGAGGTAGGGCTCAGGTACGGTATTCCGGTGGTAAACAAGAGGATCTCCGTCAGCCCCATCGCTGTTGCCGCCTGCGCCGCATCGCCTGAAGAGATGGTCGCGATAGCCGCCGCGCTCGATGACCTCGCCCGCGGGCTCAGGATCGACTTTATCGGCGGCTTCGGCGCCCTTGTCGAAAAGGGCTTCACCAGAGGCGACCGAGCACTTATCGAATCGCTCCCCGAGGCGCTCGCAAAAACCGGGCGCGTCTGCTCATCGATCAACGTGGCGACAACGCGCGCCGGCATCAACATGGATGCAGTGTCGCTCATGGGCAGGACGATCAAGCGGGCAGCAGAGCTCACCGCAGACCGGGACGGCCTGGGCTGCGCGAAGCTCGTCGTCTTCGCCAACATACCCCAGGATGTGCCGTTCATGGCCGGCGCCTATCTCGGCGTGGGTGAACCGGACGCCGTGATCAATATAGGCGTAAGCGGGCCGGGAGTGGTGAAAAAGGCGATTGACCGCGCCCGCGCCGCAAACCCCGGGCTTGACCTGGGACAACTCTCGGAGATCATCAAACGCACGGCATTCAAGGTTACCCGGGTAGGTGAACTCATCGGCAGGCAGGTGGCAAAAAAACTCGACATCCCTTTCGGTGTAGCAGATCTTTCACTCGCCCCCACGCCGAACGTGGGCGACAGCGTCGGCGAGATATTCCAGAGCCTCGGCCTCAAGAGCATCGGCAATCCCGGCTCTACGGCGGTCCTGGCAATGCTGAACGACGCGGTGAAAAAAGGCGGCATCTTCGCCAGCTCGCACGTGGGCGGACTGAGCGGGGCCTTCATCCCGGTGAGCGAGGACCTGAACATTGCGGAGGCGGCAAGGAAAGGACATCTCAGTCTCGAAAAGCTTGAGGCGATGACAAGCGTCTGTTCCGTGGGACTCGACATGGTGGCCCTGCCTGGAGACACGAGTGCCGCGACCATCTCCGGCATCATCGCCGATGAAATGGCCATCGGTGTGATCAACAGTAAGGCAACAGCGGCCCGGCTCATTCCCGTTCCCGGGAAAAAAGCGGGCGAGAGGGCATCCTTCGGAGGCCTGCTGGGCGAAGCCACCATCATGAATGCCCCTGATGACGGCGGTTCCGATGGGTTCATCTCTCTCGGCGGCAGAATCCCGGCGCCGGTCCAGAGTTTTAAGAATTAGACGACCCATGCAGGGAGAATCGTGAAGTGCGGAGAGTCCGATTGCCGATCCTGTTCATGCCGGTGTTGATGTTGGTGTGGATGAAAAGGAGAAGGCCGGGAAGGAATCTCAATAATGCTGAAATACCGTTGCCCGTGAATAGAGCAGACGGCTTCCGGATTCTATTGGATCATTTTAGGGTTGTAACAGGTGCTCTGCCATATGCCTGAGGCGGACATCGCATGACAGAAGAAACTACACTTTCGTTAAGGATCTCATCTCAGTTTGCCGGCAGGAGCCTGTTGGATTTCCACACCCAGCGCTTTAAGTATCAGACCTGCGAAGAATGGAAACTGGAAATTGGACGGGGGAAGGTAACGGTCAATGGCAAGGCAACAACAGCCGATTATCTTCTGAGAATAGACGATATTGTAGCGTATTCGTTTGTTCACACCGAACCCCCTGTTGATATAAATATACAAATAATGCATGAAGAAGAAACCTTTCTTGTTGCCAATAAACCCGGCAATCTGCCTTCGCATTCTTATGGCAATTACATCAATAATACTTTAATCTTTCTGTTGCGGCAGCGTTTGGCCGGCAAGGGATTCCTTGGTGCCTTACACCTGGCGCATCGCCTGGATCGGGAAACAAGCGGTATAATCGTCGCCGCAAAAACAAAAACCGCACACCAGTCGCTCCTGCGGCAGTTTGAGGCCGGAACAGTGGCAAAGGAGTATATTGCGGTAGTCCGGGGAGTAATCAACAGCTCTTCTTTTGAGGTCGCGGGGTTTTTGGTGCCTGATCGTGACAGTCGCATCTCGATAAAAAAGAAAGTCGTATCCGATGACGGCGCAGGCGCAAAATACTCCGCCACCGCATTTGATGTAATGGAACGTTTCGCATCCTCCACAATGCTCAGGTGCAGACCCGTCACCGGCAGAACAAACCAGATAAGGGCCCATCTGGCACATGCCGGCTATCCATTGGTGGGTGACAAGTTATATGGAAGGACCGATGATGAGTTCCTTCATTATGCAAAAAATGTCAGGGCCGGATGTTACGACCTGCTTCCGTGGCTGGAAACCCCGAGGCATTTGCTGCATGCCTCACAGCTTATCCTAAATCATCCTGTCTCCGGCGAACCGCTTGCATTCAATGCGCCCGTACCGGAAGATATGAAATCATTTATCCGTGATAATCGCGCCTGATTGATAATAATGGCGTTAGAGCGTTATGCCTTGCAGCTGACAGGATCATGCGCAGGTCAAATGTGCGAAAGATTCTTGACACTATCATTAGGGTGGGGCCGGTCTTGATACAAGTCAATTACAAATTACAAAAGCCTGAACCCGCCACGCCATTTATGGCTTTTAGGTAAAGACGAATGAGGGAAATAGTTTATGCTGTAAAAATATGACAGAGCTGCGGGGACTGATATTTAGGGCAGTTGAGACAGCCACTTATATGCCGGAGCAACAAGTATTTTATTACTACCGTTTGTCATAAGCCTGAAGGTCTCGCCCTCTGCTGTAAGCTGTACTGCCGGTATGTTGAGCGCGTTCTGGAAATTGATAAGCGACCTGTCAGGCTCTCTTTCTGCCAGCTTCGCCTCAACCAGAATAAGAGGCTCTCTGCTTTCAGTAATCAGGAAATCAACCTCCTGTTTTTCCTTGTTCCGCAGAAAATACAGCGAGAAATTGCCATAACCGCGATCATTCCAAAGAGTCACCGCCCGCCATAATTCTATTGCGACCATGTTCTCAAATCTGGCGGAAGGGTCCTTTATCCTCGGCGTATCCCATAGATAGACCTTTCGTTCTTTCTGAATTGCACGCGTTATGCTCTTTGTCCATGTGGGGATACTGAATGTCAGGAAGAAGCGCTCAAAAACAGACAGCCAGTTTTTCACGGAATTGTACGATACCTTAAGATCGTTTGCCAAAGAAGGGATCGAGAGCGGACTGCCTATCCTGGAAGGAAGCAGAAGATAGAGCGTTTCGAGGTCAGCTATTGACTTAATGTCTACAAGGTCCCGAATGTCCTCACGGATGAGCTGAGAAGAATAGGTATTTGACCATCTGCGATAGGTTGTCTCCCTGCCTGATACAAAGGGCTCCGGGAACCCGGACAAGGTAGCAAGCCGGCTCCATATAGCAGACAGAGCTTTGCTGCTATCTTCCATGCGAAGAGGGTCTTTCAGAAATGACTTGATGTCTGAGCTCCTTCCACCGAGTTCGGCTATCGTAAACGGCCAGAGGTGAAAAAGAAAATATCTTCCTGCAAGGGAATCTCCGCCCTTCTGATAAAGGTCGAGCCTGCCGCTGCCTGATACAAGAAACTTGAACTGATCATGAAACTGGTCATAGATGCCTTTAAGGTAATTCTTCCAATCCTTATATTTATGGATTTCATCCAGGATGATAAGGGGCATTGATGAATCCTTCCGATCGATTGCCTCGAAGAAGGTGCGGTTTTCAAAAAAAAGGGTTTTGTGGTCTGGGATGTCCCAATTGAAATAGTGGTTATTAGCGAAAGTGCCTGCAATCTGTTTTGCAAGTGTTGTCTTACCTGCCTGCCGGGGACCGGCAAGGAAGATCATGCTCTTTTCTGCTGACAACTCCTGCCAGACCTTTGTGTAATAATCTCTTTTACGCATGGAATATTGTTTCACTTCACTGAAATATAGTCAAGACTATTTTTAAATAGAGTGAAAGATGGTTATAAGGTTAATAGGGGTTTGATTTTATAGATTTTCCGGACCAGAGTTAAAGATAATTGAAGTTTACCCTAACGTTGCGCTAATGACGACTAAATCTCATGACTATCCTGCAAGGGTGAAAGTAGGTTTTCAGAATAAGACCGGATGGATTGTTCTCGATCAGATAAGAACCGTTGATAAAAAAAGGCTTACAAAAAGACTTGGGGCGATAGACCGGGAAACGGTCCAGAGGGTCAAGTCGGTAATAAAGGAAATGCCTGTAGATTAATCTTTGTCCCCATTACATATGGATGGTTATAGGACAGGAGCAACAGAATTTCCTGAACTCACAAAGAACTAAAGACCAGCTGGAAGTTTCGCCGACATCATTTGCTTTCGATTTAACTTACGCCCATCTACTATAAAGGTTCCATCGCCGACTGCATGAAGAGTCCGCTTCTCCTTCCGCGAATCGTCAAAGTACGCCGCAACCCCTTCGAGGACGACGATATTGTGCTTTTTGACGATGTCGATAACTTTACACTCGATATTCGCCAGACATTCTTTTATCAAGGGCGCCTGTACATGCTTTCCTTTCACGGGGGTCAGCCTGAATTTTTCAAATTTGTCTGTATCGGCGCCGGAACATGTTCCCACCCCAACGATCTTATCTATCATGTCAACAGTAGGAATTGCAATAACACACTCCTTTGATTTTCGAAGAGCGGCAAAGGAATAGTTCCAGGGCCCGGTGGTTATGGCAAATATCGGCGTAAAGTCCATCACCATGGTCCAGGAGATCGTCATCATATTGTTCTTTTTCCCATCACTTGTAGTCACAAGAACAACTGGACCAGATTCCATCAGCGTGAACGCCTTGCTGAGCTGCATTTCTTTCATGTTGCTCCTTATTGTGAAGATTTTAGGGTAAGTAATGGGGTGAGTCAAGAAAAACGTGAACCATGGCAGCGAAACCAAAGGACTCCCGCAAGGCTGGATTGACCGCTGGCCGGAGCGGACAGTGTATGTCCCCATCCTCGGCAAGATCAGGAATTATAACCTCGCCAATACCGTAAGCGTAGTCCTCGCCCGCGCGGGCCTGAAGGCGGGGATTTATGACGGCTTAGAATGAAAGTCAGCAGACCCTTGCTGATGTTTGATCCCCCGAACACCAGGAGGTGAAAGACCCCTTAAACTTGACACGGCAGCTTCTATATTTACATGCTCAATAACTTCCAGTACTCTGCGTAATTCAAATCTGATATAATTCTCCTATTACAATCGGAATTGTTTGAAATTTTGGAATTCGAAGAATACAAAAAAGAGATAGTGGAGCACTTTCGGGAATCCGTTAGGTTATTTTCCAATAAAGGCAAGAAGGAGCTGGAGCTTTGGACTGCACAGAAATTCTTAAATGTTTTGGATGTTCCCTACACAGACAGCGAACTGCGCCAACCAAAAGATGAGCCTCCCGATGTTGCCTTCCGCGACGCGCGTTTCGAAATTATAGAGCTTTATGATGAGGACCGCAGGCGGCATGATGAGTATAGAGATAAGTTAAAAAAGGCTGAAATCGCGAGGGACTATTCGGAGCTCCTTGCGGTTCAAACTTGGGATCTGGAGTTGGTGTCTCTTACAGAACTTTTAGCAAGCGCAGCGGAACGTCTCGAAAGAAAAAAGGGGAAATATAGCCCGGATACTAAGGCAAACCTAGATATAATCATATATGTAAACCTACCAAAGATCACAATTGATGACGAGGACTATGTGTTTAGCGATCAATTTCCGTCGAACGCTTCTTTGCGGAGGTGGCGGTCTGTGTCTCTCGTGTTCAATAGACAGATAGTCTGTGTTGCCTATGCGTCGGTTAGAGCTCCTGAGTTTATTCAGAATGCATCAAACCGTGTCATTAGGAAGTAAAATGGAATCGGCTTTCAGGCCTTGCTATTTTAATATTGTGAACCAAAATGTGAGAGCAAGTTATGTCTTGCAGCTGACAAGATCATGCGCAGGTCAAATTATCAGAACAAGGGAATAGGGTGAGAGGGTCAGTCTTAAGACAAGTCAATTGCAAATTACAAAAGCCTGACCCCGCCACTGACCCCGCCACCGCCACCGCCATTCAATGCGCCCGTACCGGAAGATATGAAATCATTTATCTGTAATAATCGCGCCTGATTGATAATAATGGCGACTGGAATAAGGAAGGGGAAAGGTTACTGTGAGAAAGTGCAACATGGTGGGGCAACAGACTGTCAAAATGGTATTCTGCGATGCTGCATGTAGCGAAGTACAAGCCTGAGAGCCCGCCCAATACCGGGACAGTGTATGTCCCAATCCTCGGCAAGATCAGGAATTACAACCTCGCCAATACCTTCAGCGTAGTCCCTGTCCACGCAAGCATGAGGGCGTGGATTTATGACGGCATAAAATAAAAGGCAGCAAACTCTGGCGGATGTTTTATTTAAGAGCGGCAGAGAACTGACTTCCCTTGACATTCACCCTTTTAAATAAATGAACAAATAATGTAGATTATTATCGGCATTAAAGGATGGGGAAAGTCGAGGTTTATCTGACTAATATTACAAATCGGATATTATTCTTGTTAATTGGCTGACTAAATTTACAAAAAGA
>Ga0224495_10003141_pt1 | contig 10305 bp, 10 predicted proteins | sample SF_Jul11_sed_USG_FD_168128 | JGI IMG/M metagenome (GOLD analysis project Ga0224495, IMG submission 168128) | Sediment microbial communities from San Francisco Bay, California, United States - SF_Jul11_sed_USGS_4_1 | ecosystem: Environmental > Aquatic > Marine > Sediment | place: USA: California...
TGGAGGCCCACGAGCTGCACATGCGCGCGGAGGATCTGATCCAGCGGCGCCTGCCGGCCAGCCTGTGGAGGGCGAACCTGGCCAACCTGCAGCCGCGGGGCAACTCGGCGGAGATCACGAACCACTTGTATCACGCCATGCGCGGACGGGGGAGCGTGTATCTGTTCGGCGGCGTGGGCGCGGGGAAGTCCACCATGACGGCGGCCTGTTTCCGCGCGCTGGCTCACCGGGGGGTGGAGGTGTGGTGGGATACCGCGGCGGACCTGTTCGGCGCCCTGAAAGAGACATGGAAATCCGGCGCCCAGACGGGGGAGGCGGACCTGCTCCGCTGGCGGGTGGAGGCGGCCACCCATGGCGCCTTTTTCCTGGACGACCTGGGCGTGGGGAAAATCCAGCCGTGGGAGCTGGCGGCCCTCAGCGCCCTGGTGGATAAACTTTACACCGCGCGGCGTCATGATGGCGGTCGGCCCTGGATATGGCTTACCAGCAACCGCAGCCTGGACGGCCTGCGCAAATGGCTGACCCGGCGCGGCGGACCCCACGGACGCGGACCGGATCGTCAGCCGCCTGGCGGAAATGGTTCTGCCGCTGCACGTCACCGCCAGCGACTACCGGCTGGAGAAGGGAGCGGGGCGATGAAAGAGCGGCCAATCATATTCAGCGGCCCGATGGTGCGGGCCATTCTTGATGGGAGGAAAGCACAGACGCGGAGGATCATGAAACCGCCACCGCCCGTTTATATCCCCGGTGATCCGCCCCCGAGCATGAGGGATAAAAAGCACATCGCCCCATATTTTGACGCTTACTGTGGAGGAAAGAAAACGGATAAAAACCCCCAAGGACAAAGCGGGTTCTGGTGTTGGTGGGATGAATATGATCGACAAGGGGAAGGGCTTAAATGCCCCTACGGCGTACCTGGCGACCGGCTTTGGGTAAGGGAGACGTGGCAACCACACCCAGAAGCAGGAAGTCATTTCCCAGAAGGCAGCATCCCATCGGATGCTGTGTGTTATGCGGCGGACAATACCACACGCGACTATGAAGATTCAAAACCATGGAAGCCATCTATCCATATGCCCCGGTGGGCGTCCAGGATCACGCTGGAAATCACAAATGTCAGGGCGGAGAGGTTGCATGATATCAGTTGGGATGACGCGCTGGCGGAAGGTATTGACAGGTTGGTTGACAGGTATGATGAGCCAGATGTGTGGCGTGATTACAGCAGTGAAGGTCCACCAGAGTATACCAGCGACCCAATAGAATCTTACGCCACCCTGTGGGAATCCATCCATGGCTCCGGTGCGTGGGACAAAAACCCCTGGGTGTGGGTTCTGGAGTTCAAACGAGTGGAGGCCGGGCGATGACATGGATCATTCCGAGGAGTCTGTCATTGAGTTTTGCGCTGGGGCCGGAATGCTTTCCGAGGGAGTCCGCCGAGCTTGCGGAGATCTGCGCGTTCGGGCTTTTGTGGAGATCGAAGCATTCGCAATCGCGAACCTGGCGGCAAAGGCTGAAGCGGATGAAATGGATGCGGCTCCTGTCTGGACGAATGTCAAAACCTTCCCTGGCCGAGAGTTTCACGGAAAAATACGCGGCGTCCTTGCCGGATATCCATGCCAGCCGTTTTCCTGCGCCGGCAAACGGCGCGGCGCCGAGGACCCGCGCCACTTGTGGCCATTCATCGCCCGCGCAATTGACGATATTCAGCCAGCCTGGGTGTTCGTCGAAAACGTCGGTGGACACGTCAAACTCGGGCTCCGGGAGGTCCTTGCCGACCTGGTTGGTCTCGGATACCGAGTGGAAGGCCGTGGTGGCCAGCCAACGTGGGGATTATTCGCGGCGATTGAAACAGGCGCGCCACAAGTTCGGCAAAGGGTTTTTATCCTGGCCCACCGCGACGGCGCGAGACCACAAGGACACGCCTGGGATGGCGACAGAGAGGAGAGATGGAACGCCAAGGGACGACCAACTGGCCCGGGCAGTTTATCGCGAGGCGGAGAGACAGACCTGGCCCACCGTGGAATATTCCCGAGGGGGGCGGAGCGTGGCCGGGGCGGAGCCGAAGGGGAAATGTTATTACACCCCAGATGGGCAGAAGCGCCAGCTGGGGCTGGAGAATGCGGCCCGGATGGAATCTGGCCAGCCTGGAGAGGAGAGCCCCAACACCCATGGGAGCCGCCGAGGATCCTTGAACCCTCGATGGGTGGAGACGCTGATGGGCTGGCCGGTGGGCTGGGCGAACCCGCTCATGGCGCCCGTGTCTGTTCGCGCGTTGATGAGATCCGACTGCTGGGAAACGGCGTCGTCCCCCACCAGGCCGAACTCGCCTGGCGAACTCTGTGGAGCCGCGTATGAGTGAGGCGGTGATCATCGGAGACGCCACCCTGCACCATGGCGACTGCATGGAGGTCTTGGCTGGGTTGGAGACTGGTTCTGTCCAATGCGTGGTCACCAGTCCACCGTATTGGGGGCTGCGGGATTACGGCGTGGAGGGGCAGATCGGGCTGGAGGAGGATCTGGAAGATTACCTGGCGAAGATATTGAAAGTTTTCCATGGAGTGAAGCGCGTTCTGTCCGAAGATGGCACACTCTGGCTCAACCTGGGGGACGCATACTCCAGCGCCGAGAAGAACGGACTGCCAAAAAAACAACTTCTTGGCCTCCCATGGTGGGTGGCGTTCGAACTTCAAAGCGCCGGCTGGTTCTTGCGGTGTGACATCATCTGGAGTAAACCAAACCCCATGCCGGAGAGCGTGACCGACCGGCCGACCCGTGCTCATGAATACATTTTCCTGATGTCAAAATCGCCCAAATATTTTTATAACCACGCAGCGATAAAGGAGCCGGGAGTGCACAGCAGCAAAGTCCCAGGTGGATGGGATACGGACCCCGGAGCGCATGGGACTTTCCACAGAAAGGGGCGGGCTGATAAACAGCGGGGACATTCCCGAAAACATGCCGGGTTCAATGAGCGGTGGGATCATATGACGACCGTGGAACAGTCAGCCATGGGGCGAAACAAACGGTCGGTATGGACCGTGGCGACGCAACCCTTCCCGGAGGCGCATTTCGCAACGTTCCCGGAGAAGCTTATCGAGCCGTGCATCCTGGCCGGCAGCCGCCCGGGAGACGTGGTTCTGGACCCATTCGCCGGATCGGGGACGGTGGGGGTGGTCTGTGCAAAGAATGGTCGCCGGTTTGTTGGCGCAGAAATCAACCGGGATTATATCGCCCTGGCCAGCCGCAGGATCAAGGACGCGCAGAGCCAGCAACGGCTGGCCTTGGATGAGGCGGAGCAGGTTGCAAGCAAGACCGCGCCAAAAAGGGAGTTATTCATATGAGTAAAAAACTGCATTCATTCCCCGACCGGAAAGATGATTCGCGGCGCCCACTCCCCGTGCCGGTCCGGTCGTGTTGTTGTCCGGATGATCCGCCGGAGGGGTTCTCCTCCATCTCCGCCGGCTGCCCCGTGCATGGGATCAAGACCAGGGGCTCGGCATCGTCGGCGGATTTCGACGTTGTCTGGCTGGAGGGACTGGTCAGGGGCGAGTGTGAAAGATCGAGGAGCAAATGAACGCCCAGCCTCAACCTGATATGATGTATCCCGAGCTTTTACCTTGGGAGGGTTGCGGCATGAGAGTGATCATTCGCCCGGTGACGGGCCACGAAAGGTGCTATGTGGAAGGATGCGCACGGCCATGGGGTCGGGATTATCGATGCCCGGAGCATCGAGGCATCGAGCCGAAAACGGTCTACATTGAAATATCATTCAGCCGAGAGGGGCGGGAGCGGATCCGGCGCGATCTGGATGGCGACCCGCTGTCGCTGGAGAAGGCGCGGAAGCTCAAAACGCGCATCGAGCAGGACGCGAAGCTGGCCGCCACGGAAGCCCAGGCGCGGCGCCAGATCATGCGGCATTATGTCCCCGCCAATCGGGAGAAAACCCGGTTTTCGGCCGTGCGGGAGGAGTATCTGATGCATCTGGGGCGCAAGGGCGCTGGTAAAAAACATATCACATGCACGGCCTCGGCTCTGAACAGGCACATGGGCGTGTTCGACCCCATGTACACGGGGGATATAAACGCCGGGATGGTGGAGGACTGGCTCTATTCGGTCAAGCTCTCCGATTACATGAAGAACAAACTTTTGATCTACCTCCGGCGGGTGTTGAGGTTCGCGGCCTTGCGCGACTACATTCAGGTGGTGCCGGAGCTGCCCACATGGGAAAGAAACTCGCGCAAACGAGTGGGGCTGACGGCGCCTCAACAGGGGGAGATCATGGCGCACATCCCGCTGGTCCACCGGCCCATATTCGAGTTCTATGTCCGGCTGGGCTGGCGCCCTGGCGAGGTGCGGGCGCTGAAGGTGTCGGACATCCGGGGGGATTCGGTTTTTCTGAATGGGTCGTTCGACCTGGAGGAGTACAAGCCCTATCCGAAGGTGCGCGGCAAGGGCGGCGCGGAGTATCCGAAAGGGCCGGTGGCTGATGTGATCTCGCGGGCTCTGGCGGGGCGGGTGTATGGGCCGGATGATTACGTCTTCACGCCACCGCGCGGCGGCGCCCATTACACGGCCAGGGGGCTGGCGCGGGTGTTTGAGAAGGCACGGAAATTGGCGTGACCATGTACGAGTTCGGGCGTCATGCCAAGAGTTACCAGCTGTTCCTGGCCGGTGCGACGGCGGAGGAGCGGGCGGCGGTGCTCAACAATACCAGCGGCACGATACAGGAGCATTACACGACAGCGACCCGCGATGTGCGGTCCAGGGTGCTGCATTTGTCCCGGATTGTCCCGGAAGCGAAAACAGGAAGCGGAAATGATTGAAAAGATAGGGGATAAAAAGGCCGCATCTGCTCCCAAAGCAGATGCGCTACCAGGCTGCGCTACGCCCCGACTTGGAGTTGCAAACCTCTAATCATACATTTTCGTCGGCGCCGACTTCAACCTTTTCTTTTATTAAGATCTGAGGACCAGCGCAGGTCACTCACCCCAGCGCTTGAACAGGTTGTGGGGCACGGCAAACTGGTCCAGGATCTTGCCCACGGTCTGGTCCACGATATCCATCATCTTGGCGGGCTTGTGATAAAAAGCGGGCATGGGTGGCAGGATCACCGCCCCCATTTCCGCCGCCTGGGCCATGAGCCGGATATGGCCCAGATGCAGGGGGGTCTCCCGGGTGACCAGGACCAGCTTGCGTCGCTCCTTCAAAGTCACGTCGGCGGCGCGCGCCAGCAGGTTGTGGGCGTTGCAATGGGCGATGTCCGACAGCGTCCTGATGGAGCAGGGTGCCACGATCATGCCCGCCGTGGGAAACGATCCGCTGGATATTGGCGCGGCCAGGTTCTGGTAGTCATCGCATACATCCGCCAGGGCGCGGACATCGGATACGGAAAAACCGGTTTCGATGGTGATGTTTCGCTCCGCAGAAGGAGTCATCACCAGCCGGGTCCTGTAATTCAGGTCCGGCTGGCTGCGGAACCATTCCAGCAGTCGGATGCCGTAAATCACCCCGGAGGCGCCACTGATGCCGATGACGATCCATTGCATGGCGTCAGTCTCCGCCGATCAGGTCGCCGATGCCGCCGAGGATGGAGCCTTCGCCTCCTCCGCCGCCGCCATGGAGGCTGGTCCTTGGGCGCATGGCGTTTATCCTGCCAGCCAGGCGGGCGAAGGGGAGGGACTGTATCCAGACTTTGCCAGGCCCTTTCAGGACGGCGAAAAACATCCCCTCGCCGCCGAAGACCGCGGATTTGATATCGCCCACATATTCCACGTCGAAATGGACCGAGGGAGACATGGCCGCCAGGCAGCCGGTGTCCACCTTCAGCCGCTCGCCGGGGGCAAGCTCCCGTTCCACGATGGTTCCGCCGGCGTGGATGAAGACCCATCCATCGCCATCGAGCTTCTCCATGATGAAACCTTCACCGCCGAACAGGCCCACGCCCATCTTTTTCTGGAAGAATATACCGATGGAGACCCCTTTGGCCGCCGCCAAAAAGGCGTCCTTCTGGCAAATGAGCGAGCCGCCCACCTCGGCCAGATGGATGGCGATGATTTTGCCCGGGTTTGGCGCGGCGAAAGCCACGTGGGCCTTGCCGGCGCCGGAGTGGGTGAAGACGGTGGTGAACAGCGATTCGCCGGTGAGAAGCCGCTTGCCGGCGCCCATCAGCTTGCCCATGAAGCCGCCCTCCTGGCCGCTGCCATCGCCGAAGACAGCAGACATCTTGATGCTGTCGCTCATATACATCATGGCCCCGGCCTCGGCCACGGCGCTCTCCTGGGGGTCCAGTTCCACTTCCACAAACTGCATCTCATCACCCACAATCCGGTAATCGATCTCGTGGGCCGTGGCGCTTTTCCGGCCTGGGGTGGGGGGCGGCGCCGCTTCGGTCTGGAGGCTTTTAATGGTGCGAAGGGGCTGCCAGCCGCTCATCCCGGTGGTATACACCAGCGTGGCCCCATCGATTTTCCCGGCCTGAAGCAGGCTGACCATCTGGCTTCTGGGCATCGGACCTTTTCTTTCGTTATCCTCCACATAATACCAGTCAGCCATTGTCGTCTCCTTCTTCTTTTACGGATTTAGCGGGCAGTGCAAACCCGGCCAATATCGCCAGATTTATGAGTTCCCAAAATGTGAAGACATGATATCATACAGGAAAATAATCTTGAACCACGGCAGGTACGGCGATGAGCAATCTCAGGGTGTATGAAGCGGCCCGCAAGCTGAACATGAGCGCGGGAGAGTTGGTGAAGATACTGGAGGAAAAAGGGGTCCAGGCCAGTCCTATCTCCACCATCGAACAGGATCTTTTCGACAGCCTGCTGGAGCAGATGGTCTCCGGCGCGGGAAAAACCAAAGAGGGAGAGTCCGCCCCGCTAAAGCTTGTCAGCTTCAAGGAAAAAGCCGGAAAAAAACAGAATCAGGATCCAGAGGCCGATATCGTTGCCGGCCAGCCAGCCCAGCCGGAGATGGCCCAGGCGGCCAGCGCCGCCGATACGCCTGTTGCAGAGGAAGTTGAGGCGGCTGCGCCCCAGGCCGATGCCCCCATAATAAAGGAGCAGGCGGCCGCACAGGCGCCCGCGGCGGCGGCAGCGCGCGGAACGGGGCAGACATCCAGCGGCGCCGCCATCTCCTATGCTGCGCTGGCATTGGCCATACTGCTGGCTGTCGGCATGGCATTCATGGCCAAGAGCGTCAACCAGCAATCGGTCCAGATAGAAAACATGGTGGTTACCCTGACCGAGGCCCAGAGCCGGCTTGACATGGCGGACAGGTCCCTGAATCTGCAGCAGATGCAGATCAGCCAGAATCAGACGGCTCTATCTGACCTGACGGATAAAACCAGCGCCCAGGCCAGAGAAGTGGTGAAGGCCGACGTTTTATCCAGCGCCTCGGCCCTGGAGGATCTATCCAGGACGTTGCCCGCCACCCAGGCGGATAAAATCATGAACATCTCCAGAAGCCTGGAGGACCTGGGCTCGGCTATGTGAGCTTTCTGGCCGCCGCCAATCCAATGGTGGCCAGGCTGAATATCGCCATGAACCAGGGGAGGATATCCCCCGTGGCCGCGTATAGCGTGGGGATCCGTTCCACCGGCAGGTCCGCCACCATCACCCCCGTTGGCGAGTTGAACCTCATGGCCCCTGTGATGCGACCATACTGATCGGCGGCGAATGACGTGGCGGCGCGAACCGAGCGGAACGTGGATATCCCCACCGCCACCCCTTGCATGCGCGCCATATGGGAGTGGATCGGGTCTATCCCCTTCCAGTCGGAGGAGGGAATAACGGCCAGCCCGGCGCCGCTGGCTGCGTTGGCCAGGGCTATCTGGGGCGAGTCGTAGTCATAACAGATGGCGCCTGTGAGCTTGAGCCCATCCACCTCCACCGCCGCCGCATCGGCGTCACCGGGTATGGACGCCTCCCACGGCGTGGGATGGAGCTTGCGGTAAATATCGGCCACTGCCTCAGTCTTGCCTATCCAGTAATACTTGTTATCCCAGGAGAGAGGCTCCTTTTTCAGCAATGTGCCGATGGCCATGACGATATCGATTCCCCGCTCTTGGGCCAGCTTCCGGCCGCGTTCTACCAGGGCCGCTTCATCATCCCTGGAGAGCAGGGTGGCCGCCTCGTTCCACACCACCACCCTGGCGCCCAGGTCCGCCGCCAGGGCGGTGCGGGCGAAAAGCTCATCGTCCCAGGCGCGGGCGATGGAGGTGTCGTTAATCACTTCCCTGAATCTAGCAACCGGTAGCGGCGAGGCGACGGCGCCAACCCGGATGGTCTTGCCGGGCGCATCCTGGGCAAGCCGCCATTGCCCATACCCCTGGGCCGACAAAAAGAGGGCCGCAAAGAGGGCCACATGGGCTTTGACCGGGCCAAACCCCTGCCGCGCCACGGCGGCGGTGACGGAGGAACCCAACGCCACCAGAAACGAGAGCGCCGGCAGCCCCGCGATGGCCGTAAGCTGCACCAGGGGCAGGTTGTCCACCTGGGTGACGCCGGCGGCGCCCCAGGGGCCAAGGTTGGAGGAATAGGCCATCCATTCCGAAGTGACTGCCATCGCCGGGAAAAGATATATTCCCCAAAGCACACCAAGCCGCCTCACCGCAAAGGCCCATATGGCCAACAGCGCGAACATCCCCAGGGCCGAGGGGAGGGCGAAAACTATCGTCATCACGGCGCCCAGGGGGGGCGTGATTATCTTGAACACGGACAGGTGGACACCAGCGGTCACATAGAAGAGAAGCCAAAGATGATCCCTCTTCCCGCTGCGGTCCATCATGGCCACAAGGTATGGCGCGCCAGCCACCCAGCCCAGCTCCTGCACGCCAAACCTCATGCCAGAGAGAACCGTCAACAAGGCGCCAGCGGCCAGCAGAAGATGAAATTCCCTGTCTGAAAGGGGCTTTAGCCCAGATTTTTCTTCCGTATTCATTTGCTGATCCTCCCAATAGATTGACGATCGGATTGGGTGTTAAATCCGTTCCACAGAATAGCGAGTTGGCGGCGGTATGCTTCCGCCAGCCCCTGCATCCGCCTGGCGGAGAGGGCCACAGGCAACCCAAGGAACAACGTGGCCAATCCAAGCATGACATCGCCGAGGTCGATCCCCTGGAGCAGTTCGCCATTGGCTTTTGCGTGATTGATCAGTGGCGGCAACAGGGACTCAAGGCCAGACTCTGGCAGGCCGTCAAAATCGGTGATATATGGGAACCTAATTCTTTTTTCAATCTCCGACAGGGGGTGTATGTTCAGCCTGGCCAAATTCCGGCTTCTGGCCATGAAGGAGATGATCTCCTCCATTATTTCCGGACCGCTGACGCACCCCTGGGCTGTGAATTCAAACAACGCCTCGATACCCGCCCTGCCGCCACCAGCTTTCAGGGCCACATGGGCCGCTTCCACGCTCCAAAGCTGGATGAAGTAGAGAAGGAGATATTCCTTTTTTTCAAAATAGTTGAAGAAGGTGGCGTATGAGACTTCAGCTTTTTCGCAAATCTCGGCTACGGCCACCTCTTCAAAGGGCCTGCTGGTGATCAATCCCAACGCCGCGTCCAGAAGGGCCAGCTTGGTTCTGGCGGCCTTTTTTGCTCTATGGTTCATAGCGCCTCCTTGATAATAAATATACAAGAGTCAAAAAACAGAATGCAAGTATAAATATCTACAAAGATATAAATAACTTCCGATTGATGAAATATTGATGAAAACAATGCTTTGGCGCTAGCGATCTAAAACTTTGCTAACTATCTGTATATAATGCAATAACACGTACACAGGTTAGGGCTGGAATCGGTGGGGGAGTGGCATGAACGCCGAATTATGCGGAAAGATTCGTAAAATTACTTCTCCGGGGCGTGACGCTCGGCAATGCGGATCCATTCCTTCTCTGTCTTATTGAAATAACTAGAGTTACGCCGCGCCTTCTCCACGATCTCTTTGAATAGCCGGTTGGACTTTTCGGTGTGTCCCATCTTTTGCAGCAGGAGGGCCATCCGGCAACGGGCCTCTTCGCCAGAGAAGTAACGGATCAGGCTCTCATATTCGTTCAGCGCTTCCTCCCATCTGCTCAGGTTCTCCAGGCTGCGGGCATAGATTAGATGAGCCTCCTGGCTTTTATAGTAAGGATTGGCGGTTTTCAATTGCTCCAGGGTGGCCAGAGCCGCGGGAAAGTCATCCATGAAAAAATAGGCACGGGCAATGTCCAGCAGGATATTGGGGTCATTTTCGAAGACCCCGAAAGGAAGCTCCTTCAGGATTTCGAGGGCTTCTTCGTAAAGCCCGCAACGGATCATCTCTTCTGCCA
>Ga0224495_10003142_pt1 | contig 10304 bp, 10 predicted proteins | sample SF_Jul11_sed_USG_FD_168128 | JGI IMG/M metagenome (GOLD analysis project Ga0224495, IMG submission 168128) | Sediment microbial communities from San Francisco Bay, California, United States - SF_Jul11_sed_USGS_4_1 | ecosystem: Environmental > Aquatic > Marine > Sediment | place: USA: California...
TTCCCCGGTTTTTCCGCGGCGGCCTCCATCAGCAGGGCCATCCTGGCGGCCATGGCCGCCTTAGCCGGTTTTGACGGTTTGTTCATTCAGCGCAAGGTCCACTATGGTTGCCGCGATATCCACCGAAGTGATCGACTGCAGCCCCTTCCATCCGGGGATGCCGTTGACCTCGATGACAAAATCCCTGCCATCGCCAGTGGTGATTATATCCACTCCGCCGTAATCCAGGCCCAGCAGCGCGCAAGCCTGGATGGCCATCCGGGCCTGCTCCGGCGTGGGCTCATACGCCGATAAGGAGGCGCCTTCATGGAAATTAGCCTTCCACCCGGCGCCGCTGCGCTTCATGGCCGCGGCCACCTTGCCGCCAGCCACGAACACTCTTATATCCACCCCCCCCGTTTCTATATACTCCTGGATGTAATAGACGAACCGGTTCATCTCCATGGTGCGGAAAACGCGGTACGCCATATCCTTGGAGCTTATCCGCATGATCCCCTTGCCGCAGGAGCCGGTGAGCGGCTTGAGCGCCACATCCCCCATGGTTTCGAAAGCCTCCATGGCGTCGTCGAACTGTTCGCACACCACGGTCCTGGGGGTGGGGATGCCCGCGGAGTCGAGGATCTGGGAGGTCCAGGATTTGTCGACGGTCTTTTCTATCGCCAGCGGTGTGTTGATGACCCTGGCGCCCAGGGCCTGGGCCATCCTCAGGGCGTTCATCCGAAAGAGCAGGCTCTCCATGGACCCTGCTGGGATGATCCGCACAATCACCACATCCAGCCCCCGGGCCTGGGCTCCCTGGATGGCCAGGCCCCGGCCATGGCCCAGCCGCATGGCCATGGATGTGATGGAACCCTTGACCACCTCGGCCCCCGCTTTTTTGAGGGCGTTTTCCAGCCGGGTGATGTGCCACCCCTCCCGGGAACGCAGGATCAGCGCTTTCACTGCCTTGCCCCGAAGGAGCGGGCCAGCATGTCGGCGCCGATCTTTCCGGCGGTGTGGAAGGAGCCATCCCTGATGTTGGCCACGCTTACCCGCGCCGGGGAGAAAAGCAGCGGATCGATCTTGTAGAAATCCCCATACTGGGCGAAGAGCTCCTTGAAGGTGCGGCCGTAATCTTTCGAGGCGCAGGCGGGTATCTGGCCGATCTTCTCCTGCAGAAACTCGGGTTGGCAATCGACGGTGATATGGGCCGAGCCGCCATAGAGCACGCAGTCATTGGTCCTGCCGATGGCCTCCATTCCATCGGGGGATACCGGAGCGATGGGCGCAGAACCGCATCCTGCGATGATATCCTTCAGCTCAAAACCCACGGTGTGCATCTTGTGGATGGTGGTCTCCACCACCCTGGCCGATATCTGCGTGGAGCCGGTGACCGATGATGTGGGCGCCATGAGGATATAGAGGCCCCCTGGGGCCACGCCGGTCTTGGCGAAGATATATTCGATCACCTCTTTTGGCGGCGTCTTGCTGGTCTCCAGACATAGCACGGCGGTTTGGCTGATCTCCTTGTGGGGGATATGCTTGAAGATCTCCTCATCGCCCTTGAGCGCCCTGGCCGGGCCGGAGCCCATGGCGAAATATTTACCCTTGGAGATGGCCCATCCGGCGTATTGCGAGGCCATCAGCGCCAGGGAGGGGGCGCCGGAGGCCACATGGATGGTGGGCAGCGCCATGGCGCCATAATCGGCCGAGCCGATCCACGTCTGGCCCATGCCCGCCATGCACGTATTGGAGAAGAGAAGCCCCGCCGTGTACCCTCCTGGGGTGGCGATTCCGAAATCGAGCATAGTGGCGCCATGGAAGGTTTCCACCCGCACTCCGAACAGGCCTGGATTCTCCAGCGCCGGCCTGATGGCCTCCAGCGCCGAATCGTTCAAAGAAACCATTTTCACGCCTCGTGATCCAAAAAGTTGTATCCTGTTTGAAGGAATCATTATGGGTGCAAATACAGCTTCCTTCAAGACAGATGTCACGGGCGCCGTGTCGATGCGCGCCGTGGATTGGGTGGCGCCCGAACGGGTGTATCGCGCCATGGCCGGCCGGCCTGGGTTCCTGTGGCTCGACAGCGCCTCGGGCATGGATGGCCTTGGGCGGTGGTCCTATATGATGTGGGCGCCCACGCAGGTGATCAGCGGCCATCAGGGCGCGTTTTTCCATTCGACCACCAATGGCGCCAGAAGAAAAATCATCGATCCCTTCCACACTGTCGGCCAGATCCTGGCCCAGAGCGCCAGGCGGCCCATGGATGGGGCGCCCCCTTTCACCGGCGGGGCCGCAGGGTTCTTCGGCTATGGCCTCCTCTCCATCACCGAGCCCTCCACCAAGTTGGCGCCAAAGCCCCCCGCGGCGGAGGGTGATATATGGATCGGCGTATATGATTGCGTGGCCGCCTTCGACCACCAGCGCAACGAGCTGATTCTGGCCGCCAACCCCGGCGCCGTGGACCAGGAGAAGGCTCTGGACCAGATGGAGGAGATGATCGCCAGCGAGCAGAGCGGTGTCCATCATCCCCCGCCGGCTAGTTTCATTGGCCATATCCCGGCGGTAGCCAGCAACTTCACTCGCCAGGAATACATGCAGGCTGTGGAGAAGACGCGCCGGTATATAGAACGCGGAGACATTTACCAGGCAAACATCGCCCAGCGTTTCTGCGCCCATGACATGTTCGGCCACGAACTATACCCCAGGCTGCGGGCCATCAACCCGGCGCCCTTCGGCGCATACCTTAACACCGGCGCCGCCCGCATTCTTTCCGCCTCGCCGGAGCGTTTTATCCAGCTTAAAGGGAGCCAGGCCCAGACGCGGCCCATAAAGGGCACCCGCCCCAGGGGCAGGACGGCCCAGGAGGATAACTTCCTGAAGCTGGAGCTTATCAACAGCGAAAAGGACCAGGCTGAAAACGTGATGATCGTGGACCTTTTGCGGAACGATTTTTCCAAGGTGTGCCTGCCCCACAGCGTGCAGGCGCCCAGGCTTTGCGCCCTGGAGGCCCACCCCACGGTGTTCCATCTGGTCTCCACCGTCACCGGCCAGTTGCGGCCCGGGGTTGCGCCGGTGGAGCTTCTGGTCAATACATTTCCCGGCGGCTCCATCACCGGCGCGCCGAAGATAAGGGCCATGGAGATAATAGATGAACTGGAGCCGGACCCCCGGGGCGCCTATTGCGGCGCCATGGGGTACATAGGTTATAACGGCGATATGGACATGAACATAATCATCAGGACCATGGTGGCCGCCGGAGGGAAAGTGCATTTTCACGCCGGGGGAGGTATCACCTGGCTGTCGGACCCGGCCGAGGAATATCAGGAAACCATGGACAAAGCCCAGGCATTAATAAAGGCGGTGAGTGGATGAAAGAAAAAGTGGTGGTGAACGGCATGGCCACGGAAGACGCCCAGGCGCCCATGGATGACCGGGGCTTCACCCTGGGCGATGGGCTGTTTGAGACAATCCCAATCTACCATGGCAGGCCCTTTCTGCTGACCGAGCATCTGGCGCGGCTTGCCCAGGGCGCCAAGCTTATCGGGATCGAACCGGACCTTGCCGAGAAGAAGGTAGCCTTCGCCATCGCGGAACTGGCCTCGGCCAACCATGTATCCAGGGGAGTGGCCCGGCTGACCCTCACCCGGGGCCTGGGCCCCAGAGGTTACTCCAGCCACGGCGCCGGCCCAGCCCGGTGGTATCTGACAGTGCGCCCATACGATCCGCCTGAGAGGAAAAAAACCGAAGGTGGTTACAAGGTGGCCATATCCCCCAATCCAGTGGACGCGGCCAGCGTTCTGCGCCGGATAAAGAGCGTCAGCGCGCTGGAGAAGGTTCTGGCCATCGGCCATGCCCAAAAAACCGGGGCTGACGAGGCTCTCTCGATCACTCATGACGGGTTGATCTCCTCGCTTCAGAGCGCCAATCTTTTCTGGGTGAAGGATGGGACGCTATATACCCCGGGCCTCGATTGCGCCATCCTGCCCGGCGTCACCCGCAAGACCGTGCTGGCCCTGGCGGCCAAGGAGGGGATAAAGGCCGTGGAGGGGAAATTCACCCTGGAGGATATGCGCCAGGCCCAGGAGATGTTCGCCACCAACTCGCTGATTGAGATAATGCCCATTTCACAACTGGACACAGTGGCCGAATTTGGCGGCATTGGCCCAGTCACCAATAAGCTGCACAAGGCCTACCAGCGAATGCTCTAGTCTTCGGAAGCCAGATTCGGCGCTAAGGGGTCAAATTTTTCCTTGATCGGACAAATATGTCGGTCAAGGCGAATGTCATTACATGTAACCTCTGATAATACAATGTCATCCTGAAATGTATACTTGGTCTAATATATGCAGGATATATGGACAAATGGCTAGAAGCCAAAAGCCGGTAGCCATTGGAAGTATATGAAGAAGTAATTGAAACGCAGTTTAGGAGGCGGCAATGGAATACGCTCTGATTATAGGATTTGTTGGATGGCTATACGCCCTTATTTCTATATCTCCCGCGGCTCCATCCTTCAAGGTGGAAGCTGTAACTCATGACCTCTCTTACGCCGAGGAAGTGGAGAACGTTATCCCCTTCAGGAAAGCGGCCTGACAATTTGAACCATTCGACCCAGGGGCCTTGGAGACAAGGCCCCTTTTCCTTTATCCCAAGGCCGGGGGTCAGCGCGGGATCTCGGCGGAGAAGGCGTAGTGATCCTGGTAGAGGTTCAGCTTACGGATGTTTTGGAATCCATACCTTTCCAGCAAGGCCATGGCTTTTTCTTCCGGTATCCTGTGTTCCGGCGGCGGGCCGCCTTGGGTGGGTCGAGCATGCCAGTCCACCATGAACAGCCTTCCCGCTGGCTTCAGCGCCCGCTTGATCCCGGCGTGAAAAGCTTCCATATCCTCCACCTCGTGAAAGAGGTTCACATGGAAAACCACATCCACCGACGCAGGCGGCACGGGTAGATTTTCGGCTTTGCCTTCCATCAGCTCCACATTGGCCAGTTTTGGGAATATTTCCTTGGAGCGGAAAATGTCCAGCATCCGGGAGGAGTGATCCACCCCGATTAGCCTGGCGCAAAGGGGCGCCACTTCGGTGGCGAAAAACCCGGTGCCCACGCCGATATCGAGCACCACTTCATTCCCCTTCAGGCCCATGGCCTGGGCCAGCTTGCCGGGGTTCATTCGTTCCCTCCGCTCCTCCGACTCCAGCTTGCGCCAGTTTTCCGGGTCGAAGCTGTGGCCATGATTGTGGTGGTGTGTCATTGCGCGCCTGCTCCTTTTGAACTGTTTTTGTTTGCTTGGGCCGCGCCATCATCCGCTCGCCTCTGCGGTGGGGGAGGCGGCGGGTTTGCGGCCCGCCGGGCCATAGCCTGTTCCACTTCTTTTTCAACGTATGGGTAGATGGCGTCGGCGAGGATCTTCTGCCCCGGATTGTTCAGATGCGCCAGGTCTATAAAACAGTTCACATTTTTCCTGTCGCTAAAGCTGGATGAAATATCGATAAACCGGGGATTGTCTTTGAACCTTGCCCTGATGGATTTGGTAAGGCCCCGGTAGAACCAGTAGTTCCTGCTTTGCGGAGGCAGGCCCGCCTCTTTTCTGGCCACGTCTCTCCAGGGTTGGAAAAAAACCAACAGGGGCGAAGTGTCGGAGCCCCGGCGGATAAGATAATCAACGTTGGAAGTATATATGTTTACGATCCCCTGGCCCATGCTCCAGCTTGCCTGGCGGTTTGCATACAGGTTTTCGCGATTCTTCTCCAGCCGCTGGTAAGCCAGCAGGCCGATGGAGTGGTAAAAGAGCACGCTGTTTTTTGAAAGATAGGAAAGAATTGTGGTGTCGTAAATCTGGCGGTATCTGTATCCTGTCTGGTAAGGGTCTCCCGGCCGAACCCCATAAATTCCGGGAATGAACATGTCGTTGAATCCGTCCAGCAAAATGGTGATGTCTGGGTTCCTGGGCGCTATGGCCAGATCGTAGGCTATCCTCTCCTGGGTGGAGATGAACGCTCCTATGGCGCCGTTGAAAACGTAAATGTCCTCCACTCCAAAACGCTCCCGCAGACGGGTCTCCAGAATGGCGTGCCAGGTGGCCTCCTTGCCGGTGGCGCCAAACCCCTGGGCCACGGAGGCCCCAATGACAAAGATCCTGATGGCCGAGGGGGAGTGACGGGTGATACGGTCTATCTGGGATGGTTCGTACCGGGAGAGCTCATGCTGGAAAAGAAAATTTGAACGATCATAAATTGTCGCAGGTTGCTCTGGGGAGTATATATATGATCGAAGCTCTGGAGTATATCCATAATAGGCCGGGCTACCGGCCAGCGTTAAAAGGTCAGATTCGGTATGGACAAGATAACTGCTGCCAGAAACGAAATAGGGCTCCAGCGGGCGCAGGTTGGACTTTGAGTCCATCATAAAGATCCGAGCGGCGATCTCGGCCGCCGACAGGACGAGCAAGCTGGATATTATAACGACAAAAGCGTTTGCCGCCATATCCCTTATCCGGTCTTTCATTCGCGGCATTATAGCACTCCCTCAGGGCTTGCGATCGGATTTCGGGTCCAATCTGTCCCGCAGGCTATCGCCCAGAAAGTTTATACCCAGCACAGTGAGCATGATGGCAAGCCCCGGCCACACCGTGAGGCTGGGCGCCACCAGGATAAATTGCCTCCCCTCGGCCAGCATGGCGCCCCAACTGGGGGTGGGTGGCTGGGCCCCCAGGCCAAGAAAGCTTAGGCCCGCTTCCCCCACCACCGCCGCCGCCACGGCGAAGGTGGCTTCCACTGTCAGCGGCGCAGCCAGGTTCGGGATGATATGGCGCAGGATGATCCTGGCCGGCGGGGCGCCCATGGCCACGGCGGCGGTGACGAACTCGCGCTCGCGCAAGGAGAGAGTCTGCCCCCGGGCCAGCCGCGCAAACCCTGTCCATCCCATTATGGAAAGAGCCACCACCACGTTGGTGAAGCTCGGCCCCAGCACCGCCATCACTGCGATGGCCAGCAGGATGCCGGGGAAGGCCAGGAATATGTCACAGACGCGCATGATCACCTCGTCCACCTTGCCCCCCAGGTATCCGGCGGTGGTGCCCACCAGCGCGCCCACCGTCACCGATATTCCAACGGTGACGAAACCGACGGTGAGCGATATCCGGGAGCCATAAATGATTCTGCTTAATATGTCGCGCCCCAGCCGGTCCTGCCCCAGCCAATGACCGGGCCCCGGGCCGGCCAAACCGTTATAAAGGTCCTGCTCAAAAGGGGAGCATGGAGCGATCCATGGAGCGAAAATGGCCGCCATGATGAAGGTCAAAGTAACGGCCGCTCCCAGCGCAAGCGTTAGGCCGGCGGCGCCGTTTCTGGTGGTTAATATCCTTTTCATTGGTATCGTATCCGGGGATCTATGGCGGCGTAGAGCATGTCCACCAGTATGTTCACCAGCAAATATGAGAGGGAGATGGTCAGCACACATCCTTGGGCCAGGGGATAGTCCCTGGCGTTTATGGCCTCCACGGTCAGCCGGCCCAGGCCGGGCCAGGCGAAGATTGTTTCTGTGATGACGGTACCGGCCAGCAGCCCTCCCAACTGTAGCCCCGCCACCGTCACCACCGGCAGTAGCGCGTTGGAAAGCGCGTGCTTGAACAGCACCGTGAAGCCGGAGGCGCCCCTGGCCCGGGCGGCGGTAATATAATCCTCCCCCAAGGCCTCGATGAGCGTGGACCGGGTGAGCCGGGACAATATGGCGGCCATGGCCATCCCCAGGGTTATCGACGGCAGCGCCAGGCTGGCCAACCCCTCCCGGCCCGAGGCCGGCAGCCAACCCAGATTCGCCGCGAAGACCAGGATCAAAAGCGGCCCGGCGCAGAAGGTGGGGGTGGAGACGCCCAGCAGCGAGGCGAGCATCGCCCCCCGGTCGATGGCGGTGTCTTTTCTGTAAGCCGCCAGCGCCCCCAGGGGGATGGCCAGCGTGATGGCCAGCGCCATGGAGCAGAGCGCAAGGGAGATGGTGGCGGGGTATACCTCGAAGATGGACTCGGCCACGCTTTTGCGGGTGTAGATGGAGGCGCCCAGGTCGAAGGTGAGGACTCCCTTGATAAAGGATAGATATTGAACCGGTATCGGCTTGTCCAGCCCCAGGTTGGCCCGCAGCTGGCTTATGTCCGCGGCGGCGGCGGTCTCGCCGAGCATTATCTGGGCCGGATCCCCCGGGGTGAGGTGGATGATGAAAAAGACCAGCGTCACCACCCCCAGCGCCACGGGAATGGTGGTTATCAGCCTTCTTATAATGTAGGCTCTCATCGGCTCCTCATTCTGCCCTGGCTGTTTTCAGAGAATCCAGCGACTCGTCCGGCGCCACCATAAAGCCTTTCAGCCGTGATGAAGCAACTGCCACGTTCACCGCATGCCACAGCGGCACATAGGGCAGCTCCCGGGCCACGATTATCTGCGCCTTTTTGTAAATCTCCGTCCTCTCCGGGCCGAAGGTGATTTTTCCCAGTTGGGTCAACCGGTCCACCTCCGGGTTGGAGTACCGGCCCCTGTTGGCCCCGTTGGGGGGCGTCATGGAGGAGTGGAAGACATAGTCCATTATATCCGGATCGGATATCCCCACCCATGTGAGCGAGAATATCTGGAAATTGCCCTTGAGGATATGGCCATAGAAGGTTCCCCATTCATAGGAGCGGATATCCAGCCCTATCCCCACCTGGCTCAGTTGCCATTGGTATATCTCCGCCAGCCGCTTTCGAAGCTCGTTCTGCGAGGTGGAGAACTTCAGCGTGAAGCGCAACAGCGGGCCGTCGCCGTCCGGGTCCTTATATCCGGCCTCGTCGAGTATCCGTTTAGCCTTGGCCGGGTCAAATTCAAACGAGGGCATATCATCCTGGTGGTATGGAGAATCGGCGGTGAACATGCCGTCGGCCAACACGGCCAGCCCCTTTAGCGCGTGCCGGATCACCGCCTCCCGGTCCAGGGCATGGGCGATGGCGCGGCGAACGTTAATATCTCCAGCCAGCGGGTCGCTCATGTTGAATCCCAGGTAGGAGTAATTCGTGCCCGGCGCTTTTATCACCGTCAGATTTTTGTTTTTCTCGAACCGGGGCAGAAGGTCTGGTGTGATGGGGTTGGTGATCAGGTCCACCCCTCCCTGCTCCAGCTCCAGGGTGCGCACCGTCTCATCCGGGATGATCCTGAAGATCAGGCTCCTTATTTTTGGCGGCCCCTGGTGATAATCGTCAAAGGCGGACAGCTCTATCCTGCCAGAGCCCCTGGCGACGAACATGAACGGCCCGCTGCCCACCGGCGCCTCGGCCAGCTCCCTGCCCGCCCTCATGGGAGTGACGCCTAGGGTCAGCTCGGAGAGAAAGGGCGCCGAAGGCTTGGCCAGCACGAATTCCACGGTCAGCCTGTCCGGTGTGTTGATGGCCACCAGGTCGGAAAACGCTTTCATCTTCGGCGAGTTGTTGGCCGGGTTCATGACGAATTCGAAGGTGGCTTTCACGTCATGAGAGGATATCGGCCGGCCGTTGTGAAAGAAAAGTCCGTCTTGCAGATGGAAAACATATCTGGTGGGGGAGGGTGTTTCCCAGCTCTTGGCCAGGGCCGGAATGATTTTGAGCCCGTCGGCCTTCACCAACCCTTCAAAGATCAATCCCCCCACCTTGGCCGAGGCCGCGTCGGTGTAATATCTGGGGTCCAGGCTTCTTGGCTCCACATCCAGCGCCACCACCATTTGGCCAGGCCTGCGCTCCTTTTTCCCCACGCATCCGCTCCACAGGGGCAGCAACGCCAGCAGAACCAGCGCCGCCGGCAGGCCCCTGCTCAACGCCCCAGCGCCCTTTTTGCGATGTCCCCGCGGTGCACCGCCCCATCCCATTTTATCTTCCTCACGGCCTCATAGGCCCGGTCCACCGCCTCCTTCACGCCATTGCCCAGGGCCGATACACCCAGCACCCGCCCGCCGGCGGTGACGGTTTTGTCACCATCCATTTTTGTTCCCGCATGGAACACCACCACATCTTTTATCCGCCCAGCCTCATCCAGGCCCAGGATCGGCTTTCCCTTTTCATAGGCGCCGGGGTATCCACCGGCGGCCATCACCACGCAGACGGCTGCCCGCGGGTCCCATTCCAGCGTCACACCGCCTAGATCCCCACGGGCGCAGGCGGTCAACACCGGCGCGATGTCGCTCTTGAGCCGCATTAGGATCGGCTGGCATTCCGGGTCGCCAAACCTGCAGTTGAACTCCAGCACCTTTGGCCCATCGGCGGTGATCATTATCCCGGCGTAAAGCACGCCGCGATAGGGCGAGCCTTCGGCGGCCATGGTCTTTATCACCG
>Ga0224495_10003143_pt1 | contig 10302 bp, 7 predicted proteins | sample SF_Jul11_sed_USG_FD_168128 | JGI IMG/M metagenome (GOLD analysis project Ga0224495, IMG submission 168128) | Sediment microbial communities from San Francisco Bay, California, United States - SF_Jul11_sed_USGS_4_1 | ecosystem: Environmental > Aquatic > Marine > Sediment | place: USA: California...
GACCAGGGCCGCGACATAGGCGCCGAAGCCGAAGAAGAGCGCGTGGCCAAGCGGCAGCAGTCCGGTGCGCCCGAGCAGGATGTCGACCGCAAGGGCGAGGCCGCCGTAGATCAGCGATTCGGTGGCGAGTCTGAAGAAGAAGACGTCGCCGAGGAGGCCTGCGACCGCCGCGAACACCAGCGCACAGGCAAAGAACAGCCAGGTCAGCAGTCGCATCGCGCTCGGGCCGCGCCTGCGCGGAGCGCGATCGTGATTCGCCACGGCGGGATCGTCAGGCATGTCCGAGCTTTCCGAACAGGCCCTGTGGCCGCCACATCAGCACCAGCACCATGATGCTGAACAGCAGCGGGTCGCTCCACACCGGCGAGATATACAGGCTCGAGATCGACTGGATCTGCGTCAGGATCAGACCGGCGACCACCGCGCCCTTGATCGACCCCATTCCCCCGACGATGACCACGGAAAACGCCATCAGCACGAAGTCGCGCCCCATCGTCGGGAACACAGAATAGATCGGCGCGAGCAGTACGCCCGACAGCCCGGCGAGCGCCACGCCGAAGGCAAAGGTGGCCGCGTAGACCCTGGCCACCGGAACTCCCAGTGAGCCGGCCATATTCCGGTCGAACGCGGCGGCGCGGACCATCGCGCCGAGCTGGGTGCGAAACACCACCAGCCACACCGCCGCGATCAGCGTGGCGCCGAACGCCATCAGGAACAACCGGTAGTTCGGAAAGAACAGGCCGAGCATTTCGGTGGCGCCGGAAATCGGCGCTTCGACGCGCAACGGATTCGCCCCGAAGAGGATCTTCAGCGCGTCTTCCATCACGATGCCCAGGCCGAGCGTCAGCAGCAGGGTCAGCGTGTGCCGGTCCCCGCTGTTGAACACCCGCTGGATCAGGAGCCGCTCGGTGAGGTAGCCCACCGCCAGCATCGCCAGCGGCACCAGCGCGAGCGCCCACCAGAACGGCAGGCCCGCGGAGAGCAGCGCGAAGGCAAGGTAGGCGCCCAGCGCATAGAACTCGCCGTGCGCCATGTTGATCACATCGAGCAGTCCGAAGATGATGGTCAATCCGAGCGCCATCAGGATCACCGCGACCCCGATCGACAGGCCGTTGATCATCTGCGGCGACAGCACGAACTGCAGCCAGTCCAGAAGTTCGCTCATCCGTTCATCCCGTGGCGCGAGGTCCGTCGCTTCCGGAGAAGGAAGCGACGGGGGTCGGTGCCGCTCGGTGGGCGCAGACTCAGAACTTGGCGCAATGGTCGGGGCCGACCGCCGCCTCGGCCGGCACCCGGCCGACGATGCGGAACTGGCCGTCACTGACGCGCACCGCGTACATGTCCTGCATCGCCTGGTGGTCGCCGGCGCGCAGTTTCTTCATTCCCTGCGGAGTGTTCCACTGAAGATCGCGCATCGCGCCGCGCAGCTTGTCGGTGTCGGCGCTCCTGGCCTTTTCCGCGGCCGCTTTGAAGAAGTACATCACGCCGTAGGAGTCCGCGCCGTACAGATCGGGCAGCGTCTTGTACGCGGACTGGAAGGCCGCGACGAATTTCTTGTTTTCGGGAGAATCGATCAACGGCGAGTAGCCCACGCCGGTGACGAAGCCCTCGGCCGCCTTGCCGATCGCGGGCAGGTTCTGCGACGTGACGGTGCCCGAGGCGCCGACGATCTGCAGGTTGCGGCCCAGGCCGAATTCCGACAACTGCGTGAACAACCGCACGGTGTCGTTGCCCGCCACCGAGGTGTAGAGCACGCCGGGGTGCGCGGCGCGGATCTGGCCGAAGTACGGCGAGTAGTCCTTGTTGCCGAGCGGAGCGAAGATCTCACCGGCCGTCTTCGCGCCCTTGCCCTCGGCGGCGTGCTTGAACGCGGCCACGGTGCTGCGCCCCATCTCGTAGTCGGGACCGAGGTAGAAGACGCTGGCATTGGGCTTTTCCTTGGCGAGCCACTCCGCGAGCGCCGCCGATTGCATGCCGGCGCGCGCGTTGACGCGGAACACGTTGGGCGAGCACTTCTCGCCGGTGATCGAGTCGGCGAACGAAACCGTGGTGGCGATCAGGCGCTGGTTGCGCTCGGCCACCTGCCCTACCGCGAGCGTGGAGCCGGAGTTCACCGTGCCGGTCAGGAAATCGACCTTGTTCACCTGGAACAGCTTTTCGGCCTTCTGCGTGGCGACCGCCGGATTGGCTTCCTCGTCCTCGTAAATCAGCTCGAGCTTGCGGCCGAGCACGCCGCCGGCGGCGTTGATTTCACTGGTCGCCAGATCCAGGCCCCATTTGACCTGCTGGCCGATGCCGGCGTAAGTGCCCGACAGCGGCGTGACGACGCCGATGCGGATCGGCGCGTTCTGCGCCGCCGCCGTGCATGCGAGCGCCAGTCCGACTGCGGTGCTAAAAGTCTTCAACCTGATATTCATCCGCTTCTCCTCGTTGAAATGTGCCGCGGGTGCGGCGAAAGCTACTACTCTCCTTTGAAACTCGGCCGGCGCTTGCCGTGGAAGGCCTCCACGCCCTCGGCGAAATCGTGCGAGCTGCGCAGCCGGGAATAGCCGTTGCCCTCCAACTCGATCGCGATCGACAGCGTACTGTCCTCGGTATCGTTGAGCAGCTTCTTCGCGGTGCGTTGCGCGAGCGGCGAGAACGCGCGCAGCTCCTCGACCAGCGCGTCGGTGGCCGCCTCCAGCTGCGCGTCGGGCACGCACTCGGTCACCACGCCCCACTCGAAGGCCTGTTTGGCGGTGATGCGGCGCGAGCGCATCACGATGTCCTTGGTGCGCGTGATTCCCACCATCTTCTGCAGCCGCGCCGAGCCGCCCGAGCCGGGAATCTGGCCGAGCTTCTGCTCGGGCAGCGCATACAAAGCGGTCTCGCTGGCGAGCCGGAAGTCGCAGGCGAGCGAGAGTTCGAAGCCCACGCCGAAGCAGTAGCCGCGCGCCGCCGCGATCACCGGCTTGCCGCAGCGCGCCGGCGCGGCGATGTTCCAGGCGAGCTTGGATACATGCTCGGGCGTCGCTTCCATGAAGCCCTTGATGTCGCCCCCGCTGGAGAAGTGCTCGCCGTTCGCGCGCAGCACGATTACGCGCACGCGCGGGTCCGCGTCGAGCGCCTCGAATACCACGCGCAACTGTTCGCGTTGAGGCATCCGGACGATGTTGAACGGCGGCCGGTCGAGGATGACGTCGGCGCGTTCGCGCGCGGCGTCGAGCTCGACGCGGAAACCGTCGAGCTCGGGCGGCAGTTCGCGCGCCGGGTGGGGCAGGTCGGTCAGTTTGAGATTCGATGTCATTGCAGTGGCTCCGTGAGAGGGGGTCGGGGTGCCGCCGTCATGGCGTGCGGGAGGGTTCGGTCAGCCGCTGCGCTCGTATTCGCCCGCCACCAGCATGCGGCGCAGGATCTTGCCGACCGGCGACTTGGGAATCTCGCGCACGAACACGTATTCGCGCGGGCGTTTGAAGTTGACCAGATCGGATTGCCGGCAATGCGCGTCGAGCAGCTCGGCGAGGTTCTGCGCCGGCGCGCCGGCGCGCGGCTTGACGAAAGCGACCACGCGCTGGCCCCAGCGTTCGTCGCGCAGACCCGCGACCGCGACTTCGTCCACCGCGGGGTGCAGCGACAGCACCGACTCGATGTCCACCGGCGAGATGTTCTCGCCGCCGCTGATGATCATGTCGTCGACGCGACCGGTGACGAACAGATCGCCGTCGCGGTCGAGGTAGCCGGTGTCGCCGGTGAAGTACCAGCCCCCGCGCAGCGCCTTGGCATTCGCGTCCGGGCGGTTGTGATAGGCGTCGAAGGCCTCGTCGCCGGCGAGATCGGCGATGATCTGGCCTTCGTGGTCGGGTGGCGCGAGATCGTCGGGGCCCGAGGCGTCGAGCCTGGCCACGCGCAGCCGCGCGTTGACGCCGGCTTTGCCGGCGCTGCCGGGCTTTTGCACGGCGGCCTGGTTGATGGAGAAGGTATAGATCTCCGAGCTGCCGTAGTGATTGACGAATAACTCGGGTTTGAACGCGATATCGAGCCGCTGCAGCAATGCGTCGTGCATCGGCGCGCCGGCGAATCCGAGCTTGCGCACGCTGCCGACATCGGTGCGCGGGAAATCCGGATGGGCAAGCAGATCGTGATACAGCGTCGGCACCAGGTACAGGTGCGTGATGCGCTCGGCCGCGATCAGGCGCAGCGCCTGCGCCGCGTCGAACTTCGGCATGCAGACGAAGCGTCCGTCGAGCAGCGCCAGCGCCAGCAGCGAGCGCACGCCCATCGTGTGGTACAGCGGCATCACGCCCAGCGTGCGCTCGCCATAGGCATAGAGGTTCTGCGCGACGTGTGCCAGCGCCGCGGCGCGCTCGGCGCGATGGCGCCTGGGCACGCCCTTGGGCCTGCCGGTGGTGCCCGAGGTGTAGAGCATCAGCGACAGGTCGTCGGCCTTCGCCTGCGGCGACGGCGCGGCATCCGGGCGCAGAAAGTCCTCGAGCGCATGCTGCGCGCCGGCGGCGCCGTCGAGCCCCAGCCGCGTGACCTCGCGCGCCAGCACCGAACCGGCCAGCGCCGACTCGACCGCCGGTTCGTAGACGATCGCCGCGGCGGCCGAGTCCTTCAGGCAGTAATCGATCTCGTCGGGCTTGGCGCGCCAATTGAGCGGAGTGACGACGATGCCCGCGAACTGGCAGGCCCAGTGCAGCGTGGCCATCTGCCAGCGGTTTTGCAGCACCACCAGCAGGTGGTCGCCGCGTTTGAGCCCGATCGCATGCAGGCCGCGCACCGCGCCGCCGACCCGTTCCAGCCACTGCGCGTAGGTCAGGCGCAGCCCGCCGTCGACCAGTGCGCAGGCACCCGGATTGCGCTCGACGCTTTGCAGCAGGGTTCTCCCCAGATCAAGCATTGGCGATCTCCGCGGCGTCGCCGGTGGCGACTTCGAGTATCGCCGCGACGATCGGCGCATAGCCGGTGCAGCGGCACAGGTGGCCCGAGAGCATGTCGCGCACCGCCGCCTCGGTTGCTTCGATTTCGCCCGCGGCGACACGCTCGATCCAGGCGGTGGCCGAGACCAGGATGCCGGCGGTGCAAAAGCCGCATTGCAGTGCATGGCGCCGGCGAAACGCATCCTGCAGCGCCGACAGCGCACCGGGCGCCGGGGCGAGACCCTCGACGGTCTCGACTGCGCAGCCCTCGACTTGCAGCGCCAGCGTCAGACAGGCGCGCGCCGGTTCGCCGTCGATGCGCACGGTGCACGCGCCGCAGGCGCCGTGTTCGCAACCGACATGGGTGCCGGTGGCGCCCAGTTCCTGGCGCAGAAAGTCGCTCAGCAGGAGGCGCGGTTCGGCGCGACCCCGGCGCTGCACGCCGTTCAATTTCAATGCGATCCAATGCTCGGTGTCCCGCGCATAGTGCTTCATGCCGTCCTCCCTGCGATGCCCGTTGTCTCGCGCGCGGCGTTCACCGCGCGGCGGCCAAGCCGGCGCACGAGCCGGCGGCGCCCCTGCGCGCTCAGGTTGGCGTCGTCGCGGGCATCGAGCGACCACGCCAGTTCGTTCAGTGCATCGTCGAGCGCGCTGCCGTCGAGCCTCGGGTAGCGTCGCAGCACCGGCCGGTCGGCCACGCCGCCGACGCCGATGCGCAGTTCGCCCGCGTTCTCGGCGACCGCGATCGCCACCAGCGCGAAGTCGCCGTGGCGGAGCGCGAACTCGGTGAAGGCGTAGCGCGTGTCCGCGCCGGCGAGCGGGAAGCGCACGCATTCAAGCAGTTCGTCGGGCCTGCGCGCGGTGCTCAGCATGCCGGTGAAGAAGTCGGTCGCGGCGACGGTTCTGCGGCCGCGCGCGCGACGCAGCACGACCTCGCCGCCCAGCGTAGCGAGCACCAGCGGCAGCTCGGCCGCCGGGTCGGCATGCGCGATCGAACCGCAAATCGTGCCGCGACTGCGGATCTGCGGGTGAGACATCCAGGGTAGCGCCGCGGCGAGCAGCGGCACCTCGCCGCGCAGTTCCTTGCGGCGCTCGACGCTTGCCTGCGTGGCCGCCGCGTGCACCACCAGCATTGCACGGTCCTTGCGCACCTCGCGCAGGTCGGCGCAGCCGGTCAGGTCGACCAGCGCGCGCGGCTGCGCGAGACGCAGGTTCAGCACCGCCATCAGCGACTGGCCACCGGCGAGAATGCGAACCTCGTCGCCGCGGCCGCGCAGCGCCTCGACGACCTCGTCGGCGTTCCCGGCGCGCAGCAGATCGAAGGCGGCGGGCTTCATCGGCGCAGCCCCAGCCATCGCCACAGGCGCTGCCACGCGGTGAGCCGCGCCGCGCCGCTCGCCTGGCGTCCGAGCGAGTCGAACAGTTCGGCCAATACCCTGCGCGCGGCGCCCTCGAGCATGCGGCTGCCGACCGCCGCGATCCTGCCGCCGACCTGTGCTTCGTAGTCGTAATGCAGACGCGTGCCGCCGGCGCGGCGTTCCAGCCGCAACCGGCCGTCGCCGCTTGCGCTGCCGAGCGCGGAACTGCCGCTGCCGGCAAGACGCAGACTCTGCGGGAGATCGACTTCGGACAACGCGATTTGCGCCGCATAGCGCGCCTTCACCAGGCCGATCCCGACGGTCACGTCGGCGCGATAGCGGTTCGGGCCGTCGGGCTCGAGCGCCGCGCAACCCGGAATCACCCTCGCGAGCGACGCCGGATCGAGCAGCACGGCGAACACGGCCTCCGGGGTCGCTTCGATGTCCACCTGGCCGCTCGCCTGCAGCGCGACCGCGCCGCGGGATTTCGTCGCGGGCCGCGCGAAGTGCGCGAGCGATGCGGGCGGCGCGGGCTCTTTCTCGCCGAGGTGCGCGAGCACCCGCGCCGGGGTCAACGGCAGTTCGAGGTCGAGTTCGCCGACGAGCGGTCGCAGCGCGTCGGCGACCGCGTTGGCGATCGCCGGCGGCGTGCTCATGTTGTTGCCCTCGCCGATGCCCTTCGCGCCGAGCGGCGTAAACGGCGAGGGCGTTTCGCGATGCACGATCACCGGATCGGGAATTTCGCAGCAGGTCGGCACCGCGTAGTCGGCGAATGTGCCCGACTGGAAACTGCCGTCCGCGGCGTAGCGGAACTCCTCGTACAAGGCCGCGCCCACGCCCTGCGCGAAGCCGCCGCGGATCTGCCCGTCGGCGAGCGCCGGGTTGAGCAGTCGTCCGGCATCGTGCGCGGTGACGTAACGGTCGATGCGCACCCGACCGGTATCGCGGTCGATCTCGACGCCGCACAGATCGAAGACGAAACCGTACGCGGCCGAGGCGTTGACGCGGTCCTGCGCGTCGGGCGCGGCGAGCGTCTCCGGCGTGAAGAACGCCGTCTCGCGCAGGCCGGGCGCCATGCCGGAGGGCAGCAGCGCGGGCGACCAGTGCGCAAGGCCGGTGAGGCGCGCGAAGGCCTGCCCCTTGTCGGGCGCGCCGGCGGCGAAGACGCGGCCGCCCGAGAAGCGCAGTTCTTGCGGGGCGCACTTCAGTTGCGTCGCGGCAATCTGCGCGAGTTTCGCGCGCAACTGCAGTGCCGCGAGATGCACGGCGCCGGCCACCGCGCCGGCGAAGCGGCTCGAATAGTTGCCCGCGGCGACCGACCAGGCGTCTTTTTGCGTATCGAACTCGACGTTGACGACGATGGCTTCGGGCGCGAGCCCGAACACGTCGGCGACCACCTGTGCGCAGACCGTCATGTGACCCTGGCCCGCGGGCGCGGAGGCGATCGTCACCGTCACGCCGCCGAGAAGATCGATCGCGACGGTGGCCGCGGCGATCGCGCCGTTTTTCGGACCCGCCTTGGCGCGCTGCTCGGGGGTGAGCGCGGTGGTGATGTAGCCCATGTTCGAGATCGACGGCTCGACGATCGACGCGCAGCCGATGCCGTAGAGGCGCCCGGCGGCGCGCGCGCGCGCGCGACGGCCGATCAGTTCATCGAGCGAGGCCGCGGCGATCGCATCGTCCATCACCGCGTGGTAGTCGCCCGAATCGAGCAGCGCGCCGGCCGCAGCGAGGTAGGGGAACTGCTCGCGCCGCACGAAATTGCGGCGCCGGACTTCGATCGGATCGAGGCTCAACTGGGTCGCGATGCGGTCCATCAGCCGCTCGAGCGCGAAGTAGACCTGCGGCCCGCCGAAACCGCGCACCAGGCCGGTCGGCGTCTTGTTGAGCAGCGCGACGCGATTGCGCGCGGCGAGGTGGGCAATGTCGTAGGCGCCGGTCAGACTGCCGTGCATGCGGTAGAAGGTCGCGGGTTCGGGCGCCCGCAGATAGGCGCCGACCTCGTCGATCTGGTCGTAGCGCAGCGCGAGCACGCGCCCGCTCGCGTCGACCGCGGCCTCGATTTCGGTGTTGCGCGCGGTTGCCGAGGTGGCGGCGGTGAGGTGTTCGACGCGGTCCTCGACCCACTTGACCGGGGCGGCGGCCTTGCGCGAGGCGAGGCACATCAGCACCGCGACCGGAAACACCGACTGCTTGACGCCGAAACTGCCGCCCGAGTCGCGCGGCACCCGGTGGCGCAGCCGGTTGCCGGCGACCTTGAGCGCCAACGCCATCACGGCGTGCAGCGAGAACGGTCCCATGAAGTTGGACACGACGTCGTAGGCGCCGTCGGCCGGCTGGTACTCGGCGATCACCACCCCGCATTCGATCGGTGTGCACGAGTTGCGCGGATAGCGCGCGCTCAGCCGGACGGTGTGCGCGGCTTCGGCGAAGGCCCGCTCGGGGTCGCCGTAGCGGAAGCGGCGATCGCTGACGATGTTGCTGCCGGCCGCCGGATGCAGCAACGGCGCGCCGTCGGCAATCGCGGCGTCGATCTCGACCACCGCCGGCAGGGGCGCGTAGTCGACGACGATCTGGTCGAGCGCGTCCTCGGCAAGGTAGCGGTTCTCGGCGATCACCACCGCCACCGGCTCGCCGACATAGCGAACGCGGTCGACGGCGAGCGCCCAGTGCTGCATCGACGCCTTGACTCCCGCGACGAACGGCTGCGACCAGCGCTGCACGTCGGCGCCGGTGAGCACCGCGCGCACACCGCGGCAGGCGAGTGCGGGCGAGGCATCGATGCCGCGCAACTCGGCGTGAGCGTGCGGCGAACGCAGGATCGCCGCGTGCAGCGTGCCGGGCTTGACGCCGAGGTCGTCGGCGAACTGGCCGCGGCCGGTGACGAGCGCCGCGTCTTCGAGGCGCGTGCGCGCGCGCCCGAGCTGGGGCGCGTCGCGGTCTGCCGGAGATTCGGGGTTGACGTGCATCGTTGCGGCCGGTGAGCTTCAGCCGCACAGTATATTGGTGCGCGCACGCCGCAAGACGAACGCGTCGGTGCGGCGAATTACCCGGGAGTCTGATTTCGGACCGGCGAGTCCGGCGAATTCGATGTTGCGGCGCGATTTCCCCGCCCGGCGGCAACACCGCGCGATGCGCCGACGGCGCGAATCCGCCGCTCAGATGAATTCGTCGATCGCGTACGTACGCCCTTCGCCGGGAGGATTGAACAGATTGACGCCGCTGCGGTACTCGGTCGGCGTGATGCCGATATGCTGGCGGAAGAAACGCGAGAAATGTCCCGGCGCGGAGAACCCGAGCGCGCACGAAATCTCCGCCACCGGTTGTTGCTCCTCGGTCAGGCGCAGGATCGCGGCCTCCACGCGCAGCACATTCGCGTAGAGCACCGGGGTGGTCTGCGTTTCCTTCTGAAACAGCGAGAAGAAATGCGCGCGCGACAAGCCGGCCACGCCGGCGAGCTCGGCCATGTCGAAGTCGAGCGCGATGTTGTCGCGCATATGGGAGATCGCGCGCCGGATGCGGGGGTCGATCGCGGTGCGCGGCCGGCTGTGAAGCAGTCCGGTCATGTTGCGCCACCCCGAATAGCTGTCAATCACGGCGATCATCAGGTTGAACAGCAGGTTCTCCAGACGCGCGGCGGCGATGTCGTCGGCCCACCACAGCTCGATGACGAATTCGTCGACGATGCGTTGGGTCCTGGCGTCGATTTCGACGCAATTTCTGGGGAAGAATCGCGGGTGGCCCGACAGCGTCAGCGACCGCTGAATCTCCGCGAGCCAAGCGGGCTCGATGTAGAGCGCCAGGATCAGGGTGTTTTGCGACTGCGGCGCGTCGTGCAGGTAGGCGTGGGGCTCCCAGGCGTTGATCAACACCGCGGTCGTGTCGCTGAGCGGCTGCCGTACGCCGCGGACGGCGAACGCGCTATCGGCGCCGCCCGCCTTGAGCAGCACGTGGCAATGGTGATGGGCATGCTTGACGAGCGGGGCGTCCATGTCGAGCAGCGCGACACGGCCGAAGCGGCCCTGGAAGAGTTTGATGGCGGACGA
>Ga0224495_10003144_pt1 | contig 10302 bp, 4 predicted proteins | sample SF_Jul11_sed_USG_FD_168128 | JGI IMG/M metagenome (GOLD analysis project Ga0224495, IMG submission 168128) | Sediment microbial communities from San Francisco Bay, California, United States - SF_Jul11_sed_USGS_4_1 | ecosystem: Environmental > Aquatic > Marine > Sediment | place: USA: California...
GGCGCTGCGCGAGCACCAGGCGCAGGGAGAGCGCCGCCATATAGCGCGGCACCCCCATGTCGAGCAGGCGCATCGGCGTCGAGAGCGCGTCGTTGGTGTGCACCGTAGAGAGCACCAGGTGGCCGGTGAGCGCGGCGCGCAACCCGATCTGCGCGGTTTCCTCATCGCGCATCTCGCCCACCAGCACCACGTCGGGGTCGTGGCGCAGCACCGAGCGCAGCACCTTGGAGAAACTCAGATCGATCTTCGTATTCACCTGCACCTGGCTGACTCCGGGCAGCCGGTACTCGACCGGGTCTTCGACGGTCACGATCTTGCGGTCGAGGGTGTTGATTTCCGAGAGCGCGGCGTACAGCGTCGTCGTCTTGCCGCTGCCGGTCGGCCCGGTCACCAGGATCATCCCGGCCGAGCGGTGGATCGCCGCGCGCACCCGTTCGAGGATGCGTGCCGACATGCCGAGCAGATCGAGCCCGCGCAGCCCCATGCTCTGATTGAGCAGGCGCAGCACGAGCGACTCGCCGTACTGCACCGGCAGCGTGGAGACGCGCACGTCGATCTGCTGCTCGCGCACCCGCACGTTGAAGCGGCCGTCCTGCGGCAGGCGCTTTTCCGAGATATCGAGTCCGGACATGATCTTCAGGCGCACCGCGAGCGCGGGACCGATCTTCGCGTCGGCCTCGGTTTGCGTCACCATTTGTCCGTCGATGCGAAAGCGGATATGCACCCGCCGCTCCTCGGGTTCGATATGGACGTCGGAGGCGTTCACCTGGACGGCGTCTTCGAACAGCGTCTGCAGCAGGCGCACCACCGGCGCATCCTCTCCCGAGAGATTCGCCCCCAGGGTTCGAAAATCGAACACGCCTTCGCCGACCTCCTGCTCCAGCTCGCGCGCGATGCCGCTGATTTCCTCGGTGCGCCGGTAAACGCGGTCGATGCTCTGCATCAGCAGCGCCTCGTCGGCGACTGCGGGCAGCACCGGCCGGCGCAGATGGCGCGCGATTTCGTCGTACGCATACAGGTCGGTCGGATCGGCCATCGCGACCAGATAGCCGTCGCGCCGGTCCTCGAGCACCAGCACGCGGTAGCGCCGCGCCTGGGTCTCGGGCAGGCGGCGCGCGACCTCGGGCGGGACGTTGACGAACTTGAGGTTGACGTAGGGAATGTTGAACTGGCGTGCGAGCGCCTCGCAGATTCTCTCCGCGGTCACATAGCCCTTTTCCACCAGCGTGCGCCCGAGCTTGCGCCCGCTGCGGCGCTGCTCGTCGAGCCCCTCGCGCAACTGGTCTTCGGTGATCAGTTTTTGCTGCACCAGCAGGTCGCCGATGCGGATCTTTTCCGGTTTGCCCAATTGGAAACCCCATGCAGGTGCCGCGCCGATTTGCCGGCCTGCCTAAGATAGTGGCTCGCGGCGCGCGCACGGGCCCGATAAACGGTACCAAAGCGACGCAATTCAGGGCTTAGGTCGCGCCGCGGCTTGCCGATAATCCCTGCGTATGCCCGACTTTTCACAGACCCTCCCGGCGCACACCCCATGAACACGGTCGCCGCGCCGCGCGCGCGCACACGCATCGGCCGCTTCGAGATCCTGCGCGAGCTGGGCCGCGGCGCGCAGGGCGCCGTGTATCTCGCGCAGGACAGCCGCCTCGAGCGCCAGGTCGCGCTGAAGACGCTCAACGTCGAGGGCTACGACGCGACCGAGCGCGCCGAGCTGACACGCCGGCTGGTCGACGAGGCGCGCATCGTCAGCAAGCTCCAGCACCCCAACCTGGTGGCGCTGTTCGACGCGGGCGAGGAGGACGGTACGCCCTATCTCGTGTTCGAATACGTCGAAGGCCGGACCCTCGCCCAGCACCTGCGCGAAGCGGGCACGCTCGACCCGGCCTCCGCCTGCGCGCTCACGCTCGCGGTGCTGCGCGGGGTGGCCGCCGCGCACGCCGGACGCGTCCTGCACCGCGACCTGAAGCCGGCCAATATCATGCTCGCGGCCGACCTGACGCCGCGCGTGATGGACTTCGGCATCGCCTGCAGCGCCGCCGCGGGCCCCGGCGCGAAGGGCGAGTTGATGGGCACCCCCTCCTACATGGCGCCCGAGACGATCGCCGACGGGCGCTTTCTGCCCGCGAGCGACGTGTTCTCGATCGGCGTGCTGCTCTACGAAATGCTCACCGGGAAACCGCCCGTCAAGGGTGCGAATCCCTACGAGACCCTGAACCGCATTCTCACCGAGCAGTTCGCCCCGCCCTCGCGCGCCAATGCCCGGGTCGACGAACGGCTCGATGCGCTGGTGATGAAGGCGCTCGCGAAGAAGCCCGAGGACCGCTACGCCGACGCCGCGCACATGGCCGAGGAACTCGATGCCTACCTCGCACCGGCTGCGGCCGAGAACGGCGGCAAGGCCTCGGGAACCCTGGAATTCCTGCTGCGCCGCATGCGCCACAAGAGCGACTTCCCGGTCCTCTCGGGCACCATCAGCGCGATCAACCGCGTCACCACCTCCGAGCGCGAGCCCGTGAGCGCGCTGTGCAACGCCATCCTGAAGGACGTCGCGCTCACCGGCAAGCTTCTCAAGCTCGTCAACGCCGCCTGCTTCAAGCAGTTCGGCGGCTCGATCAGCACCGTGTCGCGCGCGGTGGCGATCCTCGGTTTCGACAACGTACGCAACATCGCGATGTCGCTATTGATGTTCGAGCATTTCAAGGACCAGCCGAACGCCGCGTCGCTGCGCGACGAGATCTCGGCGAGCTACTTCGCCGGCATCATCGCGCGCGGCCTGGCGGCGAAACTCGGCGCGGGCAACGCCGAGGAGGCCTTCATCTGCGCGATGTTCCACCGCCTCGGGCGCCTGCTGGTGGCCTTCTACCTGCACGACGAGAAGGCGGCGATCGAGCGGCTCGCGCAGGCGCGCAACTGGGACGAAGCGCGCGCGGCGCGCGAAGTGCTGGGCCTCGGTTACGACGAACTCGCGATGGGCGTCGCGCGCAGCTGGAACTTCCCCGACCGCATCATCGACAGCATGCGCCCGGTGGCGGTCGCGGTGGCGAGCCGCGCCGGCTTCGAGCAGGAGCACCTGCGCGTGCTCGCCGCGCTGTCGCACGACCTGTGCGACACGGTGCGCGCGCCCGACGCGAAGGGCCGCGCGGCGCGCATCGATTCGATCGTGCGCCGCTACGGCAAGGGCACCGGCATCAACGCACGGCAGATCGAGGCCGCGGTGAAGAATTCCTTCGAGTCGCTGTCGCGCGATGCCGCGGTGCTCGGCGCTCCGGCGGTGCTCGCGCCGCTGCTCGCGCGCGCGAAGGAGTGGAACGCCGAAGCGCCGGCCGAGACCTCGGGCGCCGCGGCCACGGTCGCCGCGCGCGATGACGACAAGACGCTCGTGCTTGGTACGCGCGACGCGGCGGCGGCGGCCTCGCCCGCGGCGGTCGCCGCGGCCGCGCACGCACCGCCCTTGCCCGGCGCGCACCGCACCGCGGTGATGTCGGCCGGCATCCAGGACATCACCACCGTGCTCACCGGAGAATTCCGCCTGAACGACGTGCTGCACATGATCCTCGAGACGATCTACGGCGCGATCGGGTTCAAGCGCGTGCTGCTGTGCGTGCGCGATCCGAAGCGGCAGGTGCTCGCCGCGCGCTACGGCTTCGGCGACGACGCCGAGGCGGTGATCCGCGCGGGCTTCGGCGTGCCGCTCGCGGGTGCGCGCGACATCTTCTACGCCGCGACCGTGCAGGGCGCCGACCTGTGCATCGAGGACCTGGACGCGGAGAACATCCGCGCCTACGTGCCCGACTGGTACCGCCGCGTGCTGCGCGCGCGCGGTGTCGCCCTGTTCCCGCTCATCGTCAAGGGCAGCACGGTGGGGTTGATCTACGGCGACATCGATCTGCCCGGGCGGCTCGCGTTCAAACCCGATGAACTGAATCTGCTCAAGACCCTGCGCGGCCAGGCGGTGCTGGCGATCCGGCAGGCGGGCTAAGTCCCGCCCCCCGGCCGCCAGCCCGCGAGCCGCTCGCTTTCGCTCGCATCGGGCCGGAACACGAATTCAAACCACGCGCCGCCGCGCGTGCCGTAGGTAAACTGCGCGTCGAGTTGCGCGGCAAGCGCCGTCACCAGTTGCATGCCGAGCGACTCGCTGTGCGCCGGATCGAACCCCTCGGGCAGGCCGCGCCCGTGGTCGGCGACCCGCATCCTGATGCGCCCATCGTCGAGCATCACGGCCTCGATGACGATCTCGCCGTCGGCGCCTTCGGCATAGGCATGCTTGAAGGCATTGGAAACCAGCTCGTTGAGGATCAACCCGCAGGGAATCGCCGCCTCGACCCCGAGCTGGAAATCGGCCACCTCCACGCGCAGCGGCACGCGCAGCGACAACGGCCGGTTGGTCTGCGTGAGCTGCCCCGCGAGCTGTACCGCGTACTGGCGAAAGCGGATGTCGCTCAGATTGTTCGATTGGTACAACTGCTCGTGCACCATCGCCATCGAGCGCACCCGGCTGGCGCTGTCCTGCAACAACTGGCGAACCTTGTGCTCCTTGACGCCGCGCTCCTGCATGGTCAGCAGACTCGCGACCACCTGCAGGTTGTTCTTCACACGGTGGTAGATTTCCTTCAGCAGCACTTCCTTCTCGCGCAACGCCGCGCGAACGCGATCGTCCGCCAGCTTGCGTTCGGTAATGTCGTGCAGCGCGACCAGCATGCGCGCGGCCCGCCCGCCGGGACCGGCGACGGCGACGTGGCGCGAGGAAACCCAGCGCACTTCGCCGTCGGTGCGCACGATCCGGTACTCGAGCGCCTGCCCCGCGAGCGTCTCGATCGATTTCGCGCGCATCGCGAGAAAGCGCCCGCGATCCTCCGGGTGGACCTGTTCCCTGTAGAGCGGATATTGCCCGGTCGCGGCCGGCACGGGTCCGCGCAGCCACTCGGGCGAGTCGCTCCACTCGATGCGATCGTTGACGACATCCCAGTCCATCACGATCAGGCCGGCGGCCGACTGGCCGATGCGCAAGCGCTCGGTCTGGCGCAGCAGGTCGGCCTCGACTTGTTTGTGCTCGGTGATGTCGGTGATCGAACCCGCCATGCGCAGCGCGCGACCCGCGCTGTCGCGCAGCGCCAGGCCGCGCGACAGGATCCAGCGGTCGCCGCCGTCCCTGTGCCGCATGCGCAGCTCGATGCGAAAAGGTTCGCCTTTCGTTATGTGACGCCGGATCGCCTCGTTCACCGCGGCCCGGTCCTCCGCATGCACCCGATCGAAGAACGATGCATCGACGTTTTCGATCTCCTCGTCGCGGTAGCCGAGGATCTCCTTCCAGCGCGGCGAGAGGTATTGCTCGTGCGTGATGAGGTTCCAGTCCCAGATGCCGTCGTTGCTGCCCTGTACCGCGAGCGCGAAGCGCTCCTCGGCCTGCGCGCGGCGCTGCAATTCCTGCAGCACCCGCCGCAACGCGAGCAGCAGGATCCCCAGCGCGGCGAGCGCGGCGACTCCCACCGCCCAGGCAATGCGCCGCCAGGGCGCCATCACGGCGGACCGCTTCAGCGTATTGGTGACGATCAGATTCCAGCCGGACACATGGCGGAACGATACAATGCGAGCCACCCCGTCAACCGCCGACACGACCTCGACTGATCCGCTCGGCTCGGTCGCGACGCGCTCGCGGAAGGTCGCCGACCCCGAGATGTCTTTCGGCGCGCCGGCCACCTCCGGGAAGCGCGCGAGGACCGCGCCGTCGCCGCGCAACAGCGCCAGCGATGCTCCCTGATCCAGCGCGAGATCCTTGTAGAAACTCTCGAAATAGGCCGGCTCGATCGCGGTGCCGATGATGCCCGCGAAGCGTCCATTGCCGTCCAGGATGCCGCGCGCAATCTGGATGCTCGGACGCCGCGTCACCGGACCGGGAATCACGCGGCCGATCTCCAGCCCGTCGCCACCGCTTTCCAGGATCTTGCGGAAGTGTTCCGTATCGCGCGCGTGCAGCTTGCCGATGTCGGCGCCGAGCGAAGTCGTGTGGCCGCGACCCGCGGCGTCATAGGTATACAGCGAGCGCACGAATTCGATCGCCGGTTTCTCGCGCCGCAACAGCGCGACCATCGCGGGGGAGCTGGGTCGCTCCAGCGCATGCGTTTCCGCGAGCCTGCGGCCGGTATTGCGCAACTGCAGGTCGAGCGCCGTGAACGTGCGCAACACATGTTCTTCCAGTGCCCGGGTCAGCGCACCGGTGTGCGCGACCGTCGCACGATGGATGTCGCGGTACTCCGACCAGAGGTACAGCGCCGACACGAGCACGGTGACGGCGACGATGCCCAGATAGACCGCGATCAGGACGCCGCGCAGGCGGCGGTATTCGCGTCCGATGCGGGCAACGTCATGACTCATCGCGCGGCACCATTGCCGCGGACGTTTCCAGTATCCCCGCCATGTCCCCGCGCGGCACCCCGGATCGTCAACGCCCACCGCACCGCTTGCCTCATGCGCTGCCCCTTGCTCACCCCGCCAGCCGCCTCGCCTCGCGGTCCTCGGGTTGGAACACCATCTCGAAGCGCGCGCCGCCGTCGCTCGCGTAGCGCAGTTCGCCCTCCAGTTGTTCGGTGAGCGTGACCACCAGCCGCATGCCGAGCGAGCGGGTATGCCGCGCGTCGAACCCCTCGGGCAGGCCGCGCCCGTCGTCGGCGACCGACAGCCGCACCCGGCCATCGTCCAGGCGCACGGCTTCGAGTTCGATCTTGCCCTTCGCCCCGGCATCATAGCCGTGTTTGTATGCGTTCGAGATCAGCTCGTTCAGGATCAGTCCGCAGGGAACCGCGGTTTCGATGCCCAGCCGCAACGCGCCGGCGCGCACGCGCACCGGCACCCCGCGCGACAACGGCTGATGGGTGTCGATCAGGTGCTCGACCAGCTGTGCGAGGTAATCACTGAACGCGATCTCGGCCAGGTTCCCCGAGCGGTACAGCTGCTCGTGCACCAGCGCCATCGACTTCACGCGGCTCGCGCTCTCCTGGAACATGCGCAGCGCCTCCGGGTCCTTCACCTCGCGGCTCTGCATGCCGAGCAGGCTCGCGACCACCTGCAGGTTGTTCTTGACCCGGTGATAGACCTCCTTCAGCAGTACTTCCTTCTCGCGCAGCGCCTTCTCGACGCGCATCTCGGCGCGCTTGCGCTCGGTGATGTCGAGGAAACTCGTCAGCGCGCAATCCTCGCCGCCCAGCACGAGAAAGTCGGTGGTGAGAATCACCTGAATCAGCTCGCCTGTGCGCGTGCGAAATTCGACATCGACGTCGCGGATCGGGTTTCGGCTCACACTGCTCTCGAACGTCTGCCGGCGCCCGTCCGGCGCCGCATACAAGTCGAGCTCGCCCACCGTCTTGCCGACCAGGTCGACACGGCGGTAACCCAGCGCCTTCTCGAAGCTCGCGTTCACATCCAAGATCACGTCGTCGCGCAGGCGGCGGATTCCCATCGCCACCGGATTGCTGTGGAACGTCCTGGCAAACAGCTCCTCGCGTTCGCGCAACGCGGTCTCGGCACGCTTGCGCTCGGTGATGTCGACGAAGCTCGCGAGCGCGCAGTTTTCGCCGCCCAGTACGATGTAGTCCACCGTCATCAGCACGTGCGAGGCCTCCCCCCAGGCATCGCGAATCGCGACCTCCTCGCCATAGAGCAACTCGCCGCGCCGCGCCTTGTCCATGACCGCCGCGCGCTGCCCGGGTTCGACGTAGACCGGGATCTCGCCGACGGTCTTGCCGGTGATCTGATCGCGCCGATAGCCGAACATCTTCTCGAACGCCGGATTCCAATCGATGATCACGTCATCGCTCAGGCGGCGGATCGCCAGCGCCACCGGGTTGTGGTGAAACGCCTTGGCGAAGCGCTCCTCGCTTTCGCGCAGCGAGGCCTCGATGCGCTGGCGCCCGGTGATGTCGACGAAGCTCGCCAGCCCGCAATCGGCGCCGTCCAGGCGGGTGTAGTCGACGGTCATGAGCAGCTTCGAGATCGCACCGGCTTCATTGCGGATTTCCACCTCGAGCCCGTAGATCGGCTCGCGATGCTGGGTCTTTTCCAGGATCAGCCGGCGCGCGTCCGGGTGGGTGTAGAAGTTGATGTCCGATACCTTCCTGCCGACCACCTGTTCGCGGCGCAATCCGAGCATCACCTGGAACGCCGGGTTGCAGTCGAGCAGCACGTCGTCGTCGAGGCGCCGTATCGCGGTGGCGATCGGCGAGCCGTAGAACGCCTTGGAGAAACGCTGCTCGCTTTCGCGCAGCGCGCGCTGAGACTTTTCGAGTCTCAGCAACTGCCTCGCGAGCAGCCCGCCGAGAAAGAGAATCACCGCGCTCACCGCCGCGCCCAGCGCGTAATACAGGATCCTGCGCGACCAGTAGGCGGAGAGCACGGTCGCTTCCGTCCTGCCGACCACGACGGCGAGTCCGTAGTCCTCGACGCGGCGGAAGCCGTACAGCCGCCGTTCGGTGTCCAGGGGGCTCGCGGCATGGAAGAGGCCTTCGCTTTTCAGCGCGATCTGGCCCCGGAAGATCGGATTCCCGCCCATGTCCTGTCCGGCGGACGGCGTGCCGCCGGACAGCCGCGCGCGGATCACGCCGTCCATGCCGACCAGGGTCTGCAGCGCATTCGGACCCAGATCGACCTCGGCGAACAAGCGCGAGAAATGAAACGGGTCCATCGCCACCGACACGTATCCCGCGAAGCCGCCGTCCGCCGCGTCCAGTCGCTTCGAGACGATGATCGCCCACTTGCCCGCGTTCGGCCCGCTGGTGGTCCGGCGGGGCTTGCTGACGAACGCCTCGGTCGAGGCGTTCGTCCGATGATGCTCGAAATTCTCGCGTCCGCGAAAATTCGGCGCGCCGCGGATCGGGTAGTCGGCGACGAGCAGGTCGCCGTGACGCCCGATCACGGCGAGCGAGTAATACGGCGCCTGCAGACTGTGCGTCCGCACGGCAAATTCGCCGAGATCGAGCTTCCTCGCCGAACTCGCGTATTCGGTTGCGATCTGATCGAGCAAGCGGTCGACACCGCGCAGCGTCTGGTGAACCTGCCGCGCCAGAACACGCGCCAGGTTGGTGTTCGCCATATCCGCCGTCTCGATGATCCGCGCGCGCTCCAGGCGCGACTGGACCAGGATCGCGCTCCACAGTCCGGCGACCAGCAGCGCGCAAAAGCCCCACACCGCGTAGGCGCGCCAGTACCGCCTTGCGTCGGCGATGCGTCGATGCAGAACCGCGGAGGTCATGCGTTCCCGTTCAGGTGATGGCGTGATCCATCGCTACTGGAGCTTGAGCCCGAGCTCGCGAATCAGCGGCCCCCACTTCGCCGCCTCGCGGCGTACGAACGCATCGAACTCGGCCGGGCTGCCGCTGCTGCCGGCCACGATGCCCGCGGCGGCCATCCTTTCCTGCAAATCCTTCGCCGCGAGTGTACCCGCCACCGTGCGGTGGATACGCGCGATCACCTCGGGCGGCGTGCCCGCGGGCGCGACAAGGCCCATCCAGACCGAGACGTCGAAGCCCGGAAATCCCAGCTCGGCGAGCGTCGGCACTTCGGGGTGCGCGGCGATACGCTGCGCCGAGAGCGCCGCGAGCGCGCGCAGCCGGCCGCTTCTCACGTGCGGCACCCCGGGGGTCACGCCGTTGAAGGTCACCTCGACATCGCCGGCCAGCAGCCCCTGGGTCACCGGTGCCGAGCCCTTGTACGGGATATAGGTTATCCGCACCCCGGCGAGCTTGTTGAACAACTCGCCGGCGAGCTGCGTGGAGATGGTGCCCGCGCCGAAATTGAGCTTGCCGGGATTCGCCCTGGCGAGTTCGATCAGTTCGCGCACCGATTTGGGTCCGCGCGCCGCGTCGGTCTCGAGGATCACCGGGCCCCAGCCGATCAGCCCGATCGGCGCGAAATCGCGCAACGGATCGAACGGCAGCTTCGCATACAGATACTGGTTCATCGCGAGCGTCGAGTCGATCGCCATCAGGATCGTATAGCCGTCGGGCGCGCTCTTCGCCACCACATCGGCGCCGATAATGCTGTTCGCGCCCGCCCGGTTCTCGACGATCACCGGCTGGCCCCAGGCCTCGGCGAGTTTCGGCGCGATCGAGCGCGCGAACACGTCGCCCACGCCGCCCGCGGCGAAGGGCACCACCCAGTGCACCGCACGCGTGGGCCAGGTCTGGGCGCGGGCGGCGTCCGCCTGCCAGCCGATCAACAGTGAAAATCCTGCCAGAAAGATATATCTCATGACGGTCTCCTTTTACATACTAAATAAAACGTTCAACTTCCGAGATCTCGGGCCGGAACACGACC
>Ga0224495_10003145_pt1 | contig 10301 bp, 11 predicted proteins | sample SF_Jul11_sed_USG_FD_168128 | JGI IMG/M metagenome (GOLD analysis project Ga0224495, IMG submission 168128) | Sediment microbial communities from San Francisco Bay, California, United States - SF_Jul11_sed_USGS_4_1 | ecosystem: Environmental > Aquatic > Marine > Sediment | place: USA: California...
GTCAATCCGACGACTTCCTGCAATGGTGGGCAAATCCGGAACGCGAGTTCGCCAACACCATGCTCGGCGAAAAGATCATCGAGGCCATCGACCGGCTGCCCGATGCGTTCCGCATCACCGTGGTACTGGTCAATGTCGAGGGGCTTTCCTATGATGAGGCCGCCGAAGTGCTGGGTGTCCCACAGGGAACGGTACGATCACGCATGAAGCGCGGACGGACCATGTTGCAAAGAGAGCTGTGGCTGTACGGAAAAGAGGCCGGGCTGATACCCGACAATGCAGGGCTAAAGGTGACGAAATGAGCAATGAAACCGACAAACACGAAGTTGAAGACATCGATTGCATCGAGGCGGTGAACCTGCTCTATGCCTATATGGATGAAGAGATAGGTGACAAAGGAACAAAGGCCAGGTACGAACACCACCTTGCCCATTGCCGCAGTTGCTATTCGCGGATGGAACTGGAAAAAGCGCTCACGGACCGCATCAAGGCAGCGGCCAAAACCAATGCCCCGGAAAAGTTGCAAAACAAGTTACGCAAGCTGATCGATAATTTGTAGCACAACGAGACAGGGCTCCGCCCCCATTTCATTTGCTTGCGATGCCGACCCATTGGCTTCCCTCAGGGAGCATCGTGTTACCCGGCACTGCTTGCCTTCATATCTTGCGAGACGGGATTTTATATAGCCAGACTGCCATGGAAATTCCAAAGAACGCCAGGGCCAGTTGCAGCCATCCATCCTTGATGACGAACAGGATCGAGCTGCCGAAGGTCAGCAGCATCGTCGCTATCGCCACCAGCTTGATCCGCAAGGGAATGCTCCGGTAGGTTCTCCATTCAACGATCAGCGGACCGAAAGCCGGCTGGTTCATCAGCCAGTTGTAAAAACGGCGCGATGACCTGGCATAGCAGGCGGCGGACAACAACAGGAAGGGCGTGGTCGGCAGTACAGGAAGAAACACCCCGGCAATCCCCATGAGGAGAAACATCGTGCCCAGCGCGGCGAAGACCACCTGCACCCACAGGAATCGATGCTTGCGAACCTCATGGCTGTAATCGCGGCGCTCGGAAGGTCCTGCCTGCTTCAATCTGCGCCTCCCAGCATGCCGATGAACTGATCGATTTCCTGGCGCGATATCCGCCGTGTCGCCTCGAATTGCGCATGCAGGTCGGGTTGCCGCAGATCCAGCCGTATGCCCCACAGCGGCCTGACACTGGTGGGCAGCATGGCGTATCGCACATCGCCAAGCAAGCCGGGATCGTCAGGATACAATGCCAGGTATCCGTCCGAAAAGAAATCGAATCGCCGGATGTCATGGTCCAGCACCGTATCAGCCGCAAGCGTCGGCAGATCGCGGGACTGAAGGAAAGCAGGCACCGTGTTACCCGGATAAACGCGGCCCGCATCCATACCGATCCTTACCCCGTCGACATGGTAGGTATCGCCATTGCGGTATATCGTCCGCCAGAGCAGCAGGTTGCCCATCGTGGGCTTGACGATCAAACCCACGGCTTCATGTCCGCGCTGCAGGATGGTTGCAAGTATCGTTGCCTCTGCGCGCTGATGCTGGAACAAGCCGATGGACAAATATGCCGCAGCCAGCAACAGGCCGATGCGCGCCGGCAGCGTCTTGCGCCAGCGTATCCCCGCAATCAAAGTCACGGCCAGGATCAGCAAGAACACCGGATCGAAGATCGAGATGATGCTCCAGGCGATGCGCTCGCCGGAAAACGGCCACAACAGATGCGTGCCGTAGCTGGTGCAGGCATCGAGGAAGCCGCTGGTGGCACAGCCCAGCAGGGCGTACAGATAAATGCGACGAAAACCGAGCGGCTGGCCGAATTTCCTGAGCGCGGACCAGAGGATCAGCGCAGCCAGCAGTGCGCCAAGCGGAATGAAGATCAGGGAATGGGTGAACTGGCGGTGGTATTCAAGCGTCAGCAGCGGGTCGGCGGAAGACTGGATCAGTGCATCCGCATCGGCCAGCAGGGCGGCCAGAAAACCCACTGTTGCTGCGGGACGTGCCTCGCCTTTCCTGCTGCACGATAGTGCAAGTGATCCGCCCAGCAGGCCGTGGGTCAAGATGTCCATCCATGCATCCTCTCAAAGAATATCCCGAAGGCAAAATACGAACGCTGCATCGGGCCATTTTCGCAAACACCGTCTTCAACCGCATCGCGCCGATGCCGCCTATCTTGTAATTAAAAGAGGCACCTATCAGCTCCGTCAGATCCTGCCCGTCAGTCCCGCATCATCCCGCAGGCCGATCCGATTCAATTCCCTCGTCACCGGCCATGCCTGCATCGAAGCCGGATCATGGCAGCGGATCATGGGCAACAGTTTATCGCCTTGCTTCATGTTCGGGGAGAGCCAATCATGCCATTGCCCGGCATCCAGGATCACCGGCATCCGGTCATGGATGGGGCGCATCAGCCCATTCGCCTCCGTCGTGATGATGCAACAGCTCTCCACCGGCTCGCCGGACACAAGCGAGATGTACCATGGCTGCTTGATGCCCTGCTCGGCCTTCCACTCATAAAAGCTGGAAGCGGGGATGAGGCAGCGCCGATGCTTGAACGCACTGCGGAAGGAAGGCTTCCCGGCGACCGTCTCGCCGCGCACATTGGCTAGCTTGTTGCCGATGGTCGCATCCTCCGCCCAGGATGGGATCAACCCCCAGCGCATCCGCCGCAGATGCCGCGCATCCTGATCGTCGGCAGTGATCGTGCATATCCTTGAAGAGGGCGCGATGTTCCAGGAGGGCGAAAGATCCAGCTCGCAGGACACATGAAAATGTTCAGCGATTTTTTTGGTGTTTCATTGAGGGCGAAGCGACCGCACATGAACGGGTTATAGCAGATTCTAGAACATCGTGGTCTGTCCCCGATTGTTCTAGTCAACTCCATGGTGCGCGCCTCGATGTTTCAGAAAAGAACATCGCCCTTGCGGGCGATGGACAAAAAGCTATTGCAATGCTGACCCATAAACTTCACGAGGCTGGCTACTTGAATTCCCTAACCTAACCTATTGGCTGAGAAATCGGTTGAGCATAGACGTTTTTCGAATTAACAAACAAGACGAACATCAAAATCATCCCGACAAGTGCCGTAATGGAAGCTGTTGCAAGAAATGGCTCTATCGTATTCCCATCGATGAATTTTCCATAAAGAAGGAACAGTCCTGTGACCAGAACCAGCACGGCTGCATGGTGAATATAAAATTGTGCGACGGCCAATTTTGAAGTGATGTTGTTCAGCCATAGTTTGTGGAACAAGCCATAGATGAAAGATACGACAAAACCGAGCAGCATGATATGCGCATGGGTAACGAACTGCCCGTGATCCTTTGATGCCGCCATATAAATGCCGAGCATCATCCCTACGACCGCGTAGCTCAGACCTGTCATGATGAATTTTCTGTCCATTCTGTTCTCCCTGATTGAATTACGTTTGAAAAGTTTCCGCCGACTTCACATTACACAGCCTGACAGCGGTCAAGCCTGCCACAAACCCAGCATAATTTGCATTGATCATTCCCCGATCAACTTGCAGATCGAATTGGTGAGATACGTCTCGATCTGCTTTTGCGTAATGCCGCCATTCGCATGAAGGCTGGCCCAGGTGTGATAGCCGATCAGCACCAGCGTCATGCTCATGATCTCCTTTGGCGCGTTTCCTTTCGGATAGGCAGGAGAAAATGCCTTCAGGATCAGATTCCTGGCCATTACGCCGTCATCCTGCAGCAACGAGATCACCTCCGGGATCACCCGCTCCCCGCCCCATCTTAGCCACGGATGAAAATACGCATGCGCTTTACAGCGCATGTGCACCAAGGCCGCCACGCGTTCACGCAAGGAAGGTATCCCGGTAAAGGCGTCCTCCGATTGCACGGGCGCTAGCATGGCAGCATGGCGAGTACAGGCATATAAAAGGTTACTCAGCTCCGGAAAATGTTTATAGACGGTTGGGATTGCGACATCGGCCTTTTTGGCAATATCTTTATAACTGGTTGCGGCCGCACCCTTATCGGCGTGTAGCTTGACGGTCGCTTTCACGATCCTTTGGCGCATCTCGTTTTCGAGCTGCTTCCGCTTTTCACTGTTGTAACTTCTTGGCACAAAGCCTCCATCAGAGCGATTCAAGGTCCATTGAAAGGTTTGCGTGAAAAAACCATCGCTGCCTTTAAGCAATTTGGTTGAATATATCGTTAATCCAATTAGGCGTCAATAAACCAGACTTTGGCAGGCAGGGGTGACCATGAATCTGAGCCGAGCGTAGTGCGAAAAGGCGACTCCACAAAGTCGACGCGTGGATGCGTCAATCATCTGGAGATCGCCAAGCGTGCGGTTATGAAGGCCGCCCTTGGAATATTATCCGGCAGCGACACCGCGCCTTTGGCACAACAGGGTCTGTCGGCGTTCGTCGCTGATCTCGCGTAAAAGGCCGGCAACTCGCGGCGAAGTCTGCAGGAAGGTCGGGTACGGTTTGTCAGGAGTGTTTTCCGGATGGAGTGAATAGCAGCGCGGCGTTCTTTTGCTTGTCAGGTTACCGTGGTCTGTCCCCGACAATTTGTCCCGACAATTTCCCAAACCGTGGTCTGTCCCCGACTATTTTTTGCTTTTCTTGGCGGCTGCCTTTTTCCTTGTTGCCGGTTTTTTCTTTGCGGTTGGATTATGCTGGGCTGCCTCCTTTATCTTGACGCCCGCTTTATTGGCCGCCGCCATTATCTGGGCCCCTGCTTTCCTGGCAGCATTCTCCAAAGAGGTTCCCGCTCTTTTGGCTGCAGCCTCTATCTGGCGCTCTGCCTTAAGAACGACCGGTTTTATCTTGGCCCCCGCCTTTTTGGCGGCCGGCTTCATCTTGGCCGCTTCCTTCCGGGTTGCAGACATGATTTCGGCTCCCGCCTTCTTCGCGACCGGCTTGAACTCTGCGCCGGCTTTTCTGGCGACTGCCATGATCTCGGCAATTGCCTTCTTTGCCGCTGACATGATATCGGTTCCTGCTTTATGGGCTGCGGGTTTCTTTGTGGCCGGTTTTTTAGCTGCCGGTTTCCTGGGCGCTGCTTTTTTAGCTGTTGCCATTTCAGTCTCCTTGGTTAAAAAGTTAGTTTACGAGATGCGCAATCCTGATACCGGAGCAATAGCATGTGGGCGGAATTTATTAGGCTCCGCATCTATATTATCATTGATGCAATGCGCACCCTGCGCCTATCGCTGCCGTTCGGGGTTTGAATCCGAAACCTTGGCCTGATCCCTTTGATCCCGACACCGAGTACAGAAGTACCGCCACAATTTCATGGATGCATCATCTTAGCGCGATAGCGGAGAAAATGTTGCGAAGGTGCAACCAATTTCCGAGGGCGCATTGATTGCCGCGCCCATATGCGGATAATGGCGCCATGATGCTAAAGTTCCGCCCCTATCTTGCCGTGATGGCAATGTTGCTGTTGAACAGCAGTTGTGGGACCTACCAGCCTGCGCAGACCAATGATATCTGCTCCATCTTCCGTGGTGAGATCGATTGGTATGAGTCTGCCCGTGATGCGAACAAGCGCTGGGGTACGCCGGTGTGGATCATGATGGCGATCATCGACCAGGAGTCGCGATTCGTCGGTGATGCACAACCGGAACGAGACTGGTTCCTTTTTATTCCGCTGCCGCGCGGTTCATCGGCCTATGGCTATGCCCAGGCACAGGATCAGACGTGGGAAAAGTATATGGAGGAAACGGGCAACAGCGGCCATGATCGCGATGATTTTGCCGATGCAATCAATTTCGTCGGCTGGTATACCAATACGACACAGCGCACCCTCGGCATCTCCAAGTGGGATGCCTACAACCAGTACCTTGCCTATCATGAAGGGTATGGTGGTTATAAGACCGGCAGCTGGAAGCGCAAGGGGTGGTTGAAGAAGGTAGCCGGCAAGGTCAAGAGCAAAGCGGTTGCCTATAATGCCCAGTTAAAGAAGTGCCAGCAGGAACTGGACGACAAGGTGGACCGTTGGTTTTAAATGCTCATAACAGCGAGCGTCTATCCGCTCCTGCTATTTTTTCTCTGCATTTCATGCATGAACAATAAATTCGATGCTAACCCCATTAGCTAGTGCTTCGATCCCCATTTAGGCCACAATATCGCATGCCGAAGATTCCACCCCGGATCATCCTGCTGATCGCCGCGCTTGCGGTGCTTGTCACGGCCATTCAGATCGGCGTGCTGACGGTGGCATTCGAAAAGCTCGATCTTTCCTCCGACTCCGCCTATCTCCTGTTCATCACCATATTGGGCGGCAGCCTGATCAACCTGCCGCTGTTCAGCATGAAAAGCGAACCGCCGAACCTGGAGGAAATACCGTCGCCATTGCGCGAGGTGTATCGCAGGATGCCATACACCGGCAAGACCATCGTCATGGCCAATGTCGGCGGCTGCGTGGTGCCCGCTGCATTCTGCCTTTACCTGCTGGTGCATCACCCGATGAATATTTTTTACGTGGCGCTCGCGGTTGCCGCCGTCACCCTGCTGAGCTTCATGATCAGCCGCAGGGTGCCCGGCGTCGGCATGGGCATGCCGATACTTCTCGCGCCCCTGTTGGCTGCGGCGGTTTCGGTCGCGCTCGATCCGGCCAATGCCGCGCCCATGGCCTTCATCAGCGGCACGCTGGGCGTGCTGATCGGCGCCGACCTGCTGCACCTCAAGGACATCGGCAAGATGGGCACGCCGTTCGCCTCGATCGGCGGCGCGGGCAGCTTCGACGGGATATTCATCAGCGGGATCGTAGCGGTGTTGCTGGCTTAGTTTTCTTGGCCAGCGGACCGAGAAAAGCCTGAGGTGATAGTCTTGGCGATGTTGGCCCCATGAGTTACACATTTTGCCTCAGGAAATCGTGGTCTGCCCCCGTTTGTTTGATTTCCTGCTCAATTGGATGTCGCGACCGGTGTATCAAGCCTTGCACTTTTGATGAAACGCTTCTGCCATTGCGCCAGCTTTTTCTCGATCAGCGGAGAGGACGCGATCTGTGGCTCTGAATGCGTCCGTTTTTCCTTTTTTTCCCATTCGGCAACCAGATCGCGTGCATGGGCGAAAGCATCCATAAAACTGATTTGCGAGTTGAGCGACTTCTCGAAGAAAGCCTTGCCGAAATAGGTCATTTCAGACTTGTTGCCGCAACCGAAAGATTGTTTGTCCTTGCTTGATGCCGTGATTACCAGGGTGTGGTCATCCTTGAGCGGCTCGATCAAGCCACCGGAATAACAGGTCGAAATCACCAGCACTTTCCACTTGATGTCAGAGTCGTCAAGCATTTTCCGGAACCGAGCGGGCGTCAGCCCGTCAAGTGAAATGCCATTCATGTAGACGGTTACTTCATGATCCTTCGAGCCATGACTGGTTACATACAGGAACAGGATGTCTTCATCTACGTTCATTTTGCGCGCCACTCCCTTCAGAACCGTTTCGAGATTTGTGACGGTTGCCAACGGAATTTCTTCGGCTGTCTTTGGGTTGTTGATCAGGATAAGTGAGCGGTTGCCGGCCGCATATAAGCGATCCATGACATCGGCCGAGTGGCGCACCTCGTTCATGAACACATCTTCCTCGCCATAGCTGCCAAAGCCAACGAAATACAGATCCGGAACGCCCGGGACTTCCGGTGATAGTTTTTCAAGCGCTTTTTCTACTCTGTCGTGCTGGGCATACATGACTTTTTCGATATCGATATTCGCCAGGCCGTCCTTGACGTATGCAGCGGCATTATCGCCTGCATATTTTCCATTTTCCCATTTTCCGGCAAGGCGATGTTTCACACCATCTGCATTGCGAAATTCCAGCACGCCTTTGCCATCGAATGAGCCATAACTGAATTCGCCGACATATTTTTTGCTATCGGAGATTTGCAATGTGCCGTTCCCATGAAACCGGCCATAACTGAATTCGCCTTCATACTTATATCCGTCCTTCCCGGTGAACACTCCATTCCCTTCGTATTTCCAATCCTTCAGCGGACCGCGATACCTTTCTTCCCTTTTCTTGTTGACCACGTCCATGATGCCAACTGAAACACCATGTTCGAAACGGCCGGAATAGACAACCCCGGCAACGGTAGTAAAAGCGCCCTCTCCCTGATAGTCCCAACCCTCCATTCCGCCCTCATAGCGAGTACCATCCGGATAATCGACTTTCATGGCGCCGGATGGCAGACCGTCATGGAAATGTCCTTGGTATCTCGTGCCTTCGCTCAACAGGATGCCGTAACCATTAAATTGCCACATATTGAATTCACCCTCATATGAGTTGTCTTTGCCATATGTCAGTTTTCCATGACCGGTAAAATTGTCCTTCAGAAAGTCTCCGGAAAATACTTCACCACGCTCATCCGTGAACACGCCCTTGCCATCAAACATGCCATCCTTGAATTCGCCTTCGTAGCGAATACCATTCGAGTATTCCTGCACACCTTTCCCATTTCTCAAGCCATTCCGGAATTCACCTTCGTATTTCGAAACGCCTGGCGTTGTCAGAGTCCCTTTGCCTTCGAAGAGGCCATGGGCAAATTCACCTTTGTATATGCTCCCGTCCGGAAGTGCGGCATCGCCATAACCCTGTTCGATCGGGCCCGCCGCATTAAATGTTGGAACTTTTATATTCGGGCTGGCACAACCGGCCAGGGCCAGGCAGGCCATTAATGCAGCAGTTGGCAGATATCGTTTGGGGGCATACATTGAACCTCGGTGTAACAGCCTGAAAATGTCCATGTCTTTACTCCCTGAATGGTGCGGCCGGCATGTTGGGAGGACGCTTCTGTCCCGATGTCGCATGCTGCTGTCCAGCTTTTTTCCGGGCGAGCTGCGCTAGTGATGTCGCCATTGTACTGGTGGCCTGTTTCACTCCCATAGACAGACCTTTTTCTACACTTTTACTGAACCGCTTGGCGCCAGGTGTCTTCAGGAAGGAAAGATATTTCTGCATGGTGGGGGCATCGACGCCCCTGTAGAGATAAACATAGTTCAGCGTCATGGATTTTTCGATTTCCGGTCTTGCATCCTGCAAACCGGCCGCGACATTTTTGCGGAATTCCGCTGTGTCCACCTCTCCGCCGGCGTTCCCGACAAGGGCCATGTACATGGCGACCGCCATGCTTTCCTGAAGATTGATCATCATATCGGTCATTTGCAGTTGCTCGTCCATGTCCCTGACAAACTGTACCCGGGCTTTGTCGGCAAGCAGAGTTTCAGCAGAAGATGCCATCTCTTGGAAGAAAGCGGCATCCTGAACGGACTCTTCGGCAACGGTGATTCTTTTTCCTTCCTCCGACGTATACCAGGTAAACATGGCTTGGGCATCCTCCTCGGAAACAGCATTACGAGTCTCCTGTTCGAGAGCTTGCATTAGCATGGCTGGCTGAAATGAATCGGCGATGAGCTTGCTAAGTGCCTCATATTCTGCGGCTGACATCGGGAACTGGTTGTCTGCTGAATTTTGCTGACTTGCCTGATCGAGTCCTGTTTGCACTTCAGCCGGTAATTGAGCAACCTGTTTGGCTGTACCCGACAGGGTCATTAATCGGTTGAGCGAAGCATCGGTAATCTCGCTCGCCAATCCGGCATCAGAAAGCATGGTGAAGATCAGTGCAATCGCTGTTAAAACAGTCTTTTTCATGTCTCCCCCTTGAATTTCAATAATTTAATGGCTAGCGAAACAAAAAGTGCTTTTTGTACCATGTTCGCGTTATAACAGGTTTAAGCGATCGTGGTCTGTCCCCGTTTGCTCCTAGTAGTCAGCCATACAGCGTGAAGTAAACCACATAAAACGCCATCCAGGTTGCGCCAAATACCGCATATATGCGAGAGATCGGCCAATACCTGGACAGGAATTTGGAGATCAAATGAACCATCGTCGTGACCAAAAAGAAACGAATCAGGCGAGCGGGAATGCTGATCAACATAAAGGCCAGCAAGGAAATGCCTGCCGCGGATGCATTTATCGCAAAGGTCTTATAGGGTATCCCCCAGAGCGGCCCTAACAGAACTGCAATCAGCCCTTGTTCGGACAAACTGCGACTAACCTCTTCCAGCAACATGCTGCTGATGGCCGGCACCCTGCCGACGACTGACGTTGCCGCTGCAGGATCCGCAGCCCCCCAGAAATACATCAACAATCCGCCCAACAAGGCGCCCGGCAACACCCAAATGCAGAGAACCAGGGCCCTTCGCAAATCCCTCAGCGCAACCGCACTCGTTAGCACGTCGGGCACAATGAAAAACAGGGTCGCTTCGGCAAATCCCCATAAAGCGGCAATCAGCTCCAAT
>Ga0224495_10003147_pt1 | contig 10298 bp, 9 predicted proteins | sample SF_Jul11_sed_USG_FD_168128 | JGI IMG/M metagenome (GOLD analysis project Ga0224495, IMG submission 168128) | Sediment microbial communities from San Francisco Bay, California, United States - SF_Jul11_sed_USGS_4_1 | ecosystem: Environmental > Aquatic > Marine > Sediment | place: USA: California...
GGCTTTTCCAATACTACTGGCAAAAAGGAAAGATCCCCACCTACGAAAACCTGCTAAAGATACAAAACTTCGCCGGATGTTCCTTGGATTGGCTGCTTACTGGCAAAATGATCGATGTGGACCAGATTGAAAATCTTCCCATGATCAAAGAATCCACTCCTGTTTATGGAGAAATGAATGTCAGGAGGAACCGCTCTCTGGAAGATGTGAAAAGCATATACGCCGCTCGCATCGATAAGGACATTTCGCTTCTGGAAGGAGTGTTGGACCGGATTATCCTGAGCAGGGGTAAGAAGAGGACGCCAGTTAAAAAGTAACTGAGTTCATGCATAGAGCGTTCGCTACGCTTCAAATAATAGCCGCCGGTTGCATTGGGAAAGTCCAGATCAACCGGCGGTTTTTTTTGCGCCCTAACGCGCCCCTCTTCAGGGAGAGGGCAAAGAAAGAGGATGTTTTAGCGCCTATGGCGATAAGTTGAGCTAACGCTCTCATATGCTCTGATAAAGCCCCCAAGGCTCCATCAGCTACCAAGGATAGCTAAAACATCCTCTTGGGCAACGGACAACTAGACCTGCAAAAAAATTACTTCACGCCCAAAATAGCGTCTTTGCAAGCTTTCGCAACCCTGAACTTGACAACCTTTTTGGCCGGAATCTTGATGACTTCACCGGTCCTGGGATTGCGTCCCTTTCGCGCCTTCCTGTTCACCAGCACAAGCTTGCCTAATCCAGGAATCACAAAACCGTTCTTCGCTTCCTTGCAAGCGACGGCGGCCAGGTCTTCCAGGATCTGCACTGCCAGCTTCTTTGTGATGCCGGCATTCTTGGCGATGTGGTCAGCAACTTGGGATTTGGTCATCTGTTTTTTTGCCATGGATCACTCCCCGCAAGATAATGTTTCATCCGAATAACTTAAGACTGCCAATTTTAATCCCAATCCAATTTGACAGGCAACAAAAAAGTGAATCATGATATGGAAAAATATCCGCTCATTTGCGCTTTTTATGCCATTTTCCCCCATGACGGGGAAGAAGGAGGGGCTTGCTGATTCGCCCCATGAGCGATTATCATGATTCAGCTTGGCTTAAACGAGCAGATTGCGGCAGCCTTGTGATATTGGTCGAAGGTCTCGGGGGAGATATGAATCACGATACAAACAGCCATGAATATGATGACCAGATAATTCGCCGGACGGATGAGTTGGCTGAGCAAATTGACGCGCTGGAAAAGGAATTGAACAACCTGCGCCTCAGGCTTCATAACCGAGGCCATGGCTTGGCCCATGAGGATACTGTTGATGTGGACATTGATATCGCCTCAGATCTCAAGGGTGAACTCCTGGAGAGTAGTGGTATAGAGGAGCAGACCAGGAGAGTGGTGGCCATGCTCGACTCCAGCAATGAGTTGGAGAAACGCGCCAGCAGGGACGCCGAAAGAGTAGACGCCACCATTGCCAGGTTGGAGGAAAAAATCGTAAATCTTGGCCGCAGGGCCGAGGCGGTGATGGATTTGCAGCTTACCTTGGAGCGGATCGGCCGCGACCTTGGCCCCGCCGAGGAGGCTAAACACAAGCTGGTTGATCTGGCGCTGTCGGCGAAAAAGCTTGATGAAAAGCTGTCCTCAATCAACGACGCCGCTGAAAACACCCAAAGCTCGCTCCAGGCGCAACAGGCCATCATCAGGCGTATCGAGGAGATTCGGCCAGGCTTGTCGGAGTTGGCTAAACGGCTGGAGGATGAAAGAATGGCGGCGGAACTGTCGGAGATATCCCACAGGGCTGGCCGGCAACTGGAAGCGAGGCTAGTGAGCCTTATCTCCGATATAACAGAAAGGGAAAAAGGGCTGAAAGAGGCTATCGCCCAGGCGGACCAGAGAAACAGGGAATTTGAAAACTTTTTCCATCTGAAAAAGCGGGCGGTAAGAAATATAGAGCAAATCAATGAAGGGGTCAACCGGGCCGAACGGGTTCTGGAAAAGAGTGAAAATATATCGGAAGGGCTTTTGGCCCTTTCTGATCGTTTGGACGCCATGAGGGCGCGCATTGACCAGATGGAAAACTTGTCAGGAGAAATAAAGGACCGCGAGGAGTCCTTCATCGACCTTAAGCGAAAGATCGATGAAGCTCTGAGATCGGCGGAGATCCTGGAGAGCCACGCTGGCCTGGTGCGCGCCATGGAAGAGAAAATCAATGCCATTGTGCGGCAGGTGGAGGAGCTAAAGATTGCGGCCCAGGAACGGGCCCAGAGCGCCGCCGAGGGAAAGAAGCTAATTCACGCGGTGAAGGAGGCTGCTGCCAGATTCGAGGAGATGACCGCAAGGATGGAATCGGCGGAAGTCCGGCTTGACACCGCCACGGCGTTGCAAAGGGAGCTGTCATCGATGGAGGACAGGAGTTTCCAGATAACAAAAAGGCTGGAATCGCTGGAAGATAAGGGCAGGGCGGTGATATCCGTTGAGGAGAAGATAGCCCAGCTGCAGAGTCTTTTGGAGATGATGGATAATAAGTTGAACAGGCTCTTGTCCTGACTTATCATTGTGCCGGTGAATAGGTGAATATTAGGGGGGAGTTTAGATGATCAAGGTTGTCACATCGGGCCAGATGCGCGCGATAGACTCCAGGACGATAGAGGAGATGAAAATCCCAGGTATCGTGCTGATGGAAAACGCCGCGTCGGCCGTGGTGGCGGCTATCCTGGAAAGGTATCCTGCCGCGGGGCTGAAGGTGAGCGTCTTTGCCGGCAAGGGGAACAACGGGGGGGATGGCCTTGCAGTGGCACGGAGGTTGATGAACATGGGCGCCACGGTTACTGTGTTTCTGCTGGCCTCCAGGGAGGAGGTGCGAGGGGACGCGGCGGTGAACCTGGCGGCTTTCACGGCCATGGGTGGGGCGGTGAAAGAGATATCCGAAGAGCGGCATTTCAACAACTTTAAACTAAAGTTCATGCACGCCACCGTGATGGTGGACGCGCTACTGGGCACTGGGATAAGCGCGGCGCCCAGGGGATTGGTGGCCGAAACCATCAGGGTGATAAACCAGAGCAGGGCGTTCAAGGTGGCGGTGGACACACCATCGGGAATGGATTCGGACAGCGGCCATATCCCTGGCGAATGCGTGGCCGCCGATGTGACCGTGACTTTCGGCCTGCCGAAAGTGGGGCTGGTGACATTCCCAGCCAGGGGGCGGGCGGGCAAGGTGATAATAGCGGACATATCCATACCGGCCATCGTTACAGATCAATCTCCCTGCGCAGGTTACCTGATGGAGGCCGATGATATTCTTGAAAGGCTTCCGTTGCGGCGGCTGGACGCCCACAAGGGTGGTTTTGGTCACCTGCTGATGGCCTGCGGCTCGGTGGGTATGGGGGGGACGGCGGTGATGGCCGGATTGGCCGCGTTGAGGATGGGCGCCGGATTGGTTACGGCCGGCGCGCCGGAGGGCCTTTGCGCCGCGTATGAGGCCGGCGCGCCGGAGATGATGGCGCTGCCTTTGCCTCAAACCGCCGGGGGCGCCATATCCGGCGAAGCGGTGGAGCGATTTTTAAAATTCTCCGAAGGCAAGACGGCGGTTCTGATAGGACCGGGGCTTGGCTTGGACGAATCCACGGCGCGGTTCGTGCGCGGAGTATGCAACGCAATCAAAGCCCCGCTGGTGATAGACGCTGACGGGCTGAATTTACTAGGCCAGGACTTGTCGGTAATAAAAAACCGGCAGGCGCCAACCATCATCACTCCTCATCCGGGGGAGATGGCCAGGTTGACGGGGGAGACGGTGGCCAGAATACAGGCCGACCGTCTGGGCGCGGCCAAGGCTTTGGCGAAAAAAACCGGCGCGGTGGTTGTGCTCAAAGGCGCTGGAACAATTATCGCCGGGCCGGAAGAGGTTCCAAGAATCAATATTAACGGAAATCAGGGCCTGGCCACCGGAGGCTCCGGGGATGCGCTGGCTGGGATGATCGCGGGCCTGCTGGCCCAGGGCGCGGCCCCGGAAGCGGCGGCGGACGCCGGGGTGTGGCTCCATGGCCGTTGCGCCGACATTTACGAGATTAACAACGACCCAAGAAGCCTTATCGCCACGGATATCTTCGGGCTGATTCCTAGAGCCCTGTCCGAAGTGACCCGGCCTAACCAGGGCCAGCAATGATGTAATTTCCAGGTCATGCTGAAATGATTGAATCGCTCCTTGGTTAATGAGGCCTTCTTATATCATGTCTATAAAGGTGAAATAATGAACCAATCTTTTTTCTGGTTTCTTCTGTTGGTTTTTTGTTGGGGCGCCGCTGTATATGGCTTGGTTACAGGCGCTCTGCCGGATAAAAGCCGGTGGCTGATGAGGGAAGAGTCACCCAAAACCTTCTGGGCTAACATGGCCATGTGGATAGCTCTTGGATGCTTTATGATTTATAGATTGGCCAAGTCGCTTCATTGACTATTCTTCCCCGGAGCGGCGGTCGGTCTCTTGGCGATAACCGCCTCCGCCTCCATCCCTCCGGTCCGGTTTGCCAACCATTCCGCCAGTGGATAAAACTTCCGGTTCATTGCTCCCGGAGGATAAAATCCTGTAAAATTCCTGGACGTGATTCAAGCTCCCCCTGAACGGGTGGAGATGTTCGGATAACCTTAATTTATGGCAAGGCAGATGACCCAGGGCGACTCTAATTCCAGGCTTACTCGATATCTAGGCGCGTTAAAGGGCAAGGCGCCATCCTCGGCGGCAGCCGCATATTACGCCTCTTTGGACCAGGTGGAGGCTGTCTCCCCAAACATCGCCAAGGCCATAGCGCAGGAGTTGGCAGACCAGCGGAGCAACATAAAGCTGATCGCCAGCGAAAATTATTGCTCGCTGCCCACGCAACTGGCTCATGGCAACCTTTTTACCGACAAATACGCTGAAGGGTTCGCCAAACACCGCTTCTACGCCGGGTGCGACAACGTGGATATCGTGGAGACCGAGGCTTGCGATCTGGCCAAAGAGCTGTTCAACGCCGAGCACGCCTATGTGCAGCCCCATTCCGGGGTGGACGCCAATTTCACCGCCCTATTCGCCGTGCTCTTCGCCCGGGTGCGGCAGCCGTTTGTGGACAAGTTCGGTGGCAAGCCTCTGGAGCTATCGCGCGAACAATGGCTGCAGTTGAACGCAGAGATGAACCGCCAGAAGATCATGGGGATGGACTACTTTTCCGGAGGGCACCTGACCCATGGATACAGGTTCAACATCATCTCCAACATGATCGATGTGTATACATACTCCGTGGAACGGGCCACCATGACGCTGGATTACGACGTGATCTGGAAACAGGTGAAAGAGGTGCGCCCGCTGATATTGCTGGCCGGGTACAGCGCCTATTCGAGGAAGATCGATTTTGCGAAGATGAAGCAGATGGCCCAGGACGTGGGCGCCACCCTGTGGGTGGACATGGCCCATTTTGCCGGGCTGGTGGCTGGGGGTGTGTTCGAGGGGGATTATAACCCGGTGGCCCACGCCGATATCGTCACCACCACCACCCACAAGACCCTGCGCGGGCCCAGGGGCGGGATGGTGCTATGCAAAAAAGAGCTTGCCGACTGGGTGGATAAGGGTTGCCCGACCAACCTGGGTGGGCCACTCTCCCACGCCATGGCGGCCAAGGCCGTGGCGCTGCGGGAAGCTTTGCGGCCGGAGTTCAAGGATTATGCAAAGAGGATAGTAGAGAACGCCAGAGGTTTGGCTGAGGAATTTATCACCTTGGGAGCCAATGTGCTCACCGGCGGGACGGATAACCATATGATCCTGGTAGAGGTGAGCAAGAAATACGGCCTGACCGGCCGCCAGGCTGAGACCGCCCTGCGCGCCTGCGGGGTCACCTTGAACCGCAACGCGTTGCCTTTTGATGAAAACGGACCTTGGTATACCAGCGGCCTGCGAATCGGCGCTCCGGCGGTGACCACCCTGGGCATGGGCAGGTCGGAGATGAAGGAGATCGCCTCGATAGTGCATCTGGTGCTGTCAAAGTCATCGGCTGGCGCCGACGCCAGCGGGAAAAAGAGCCTGGCCAAAGTGGATACTGATCCGAAAGCGGCGGATGAAGCCCGCAAGAGGGCAAAGGACCTTCTGGCCAGGTTCCCGCTGTATCCAGAGCTGGACCTGGAGGTGATGCTAAACCGTTGATCGGTATTGGTGGGAATCAGCGATTTTAACAGAGCGACGGTGGTTTTCCCGCGACAAGATTTCAACCGCGTTTTCCAGATCGCCGTCCAAAAGTTCGGTGTCGTTCAGTTCCACGAACCGGGTGAAAGGGGTATCCCTGGCTTCTGGCGCCAGGTAAGGCCCGTTAACTTTCAGGCTGAGCGCTCTTCCCCGGTGGCGCATCCTCACCAGGGTGAATTCGGAGGCTGGGAAACCAAATGGGTCTGGCATGCCATTGACGCGATCCTCCACCGGATCTTCATTCATGTTGGCCAGTTCGGCGCCATATATTCCGGGATCATAAATCCACTGGCCAAAGATGTACAGTAGCTTTCCTCCGCCGATATCCATGACAATCGCAGGATCGTGAGTGTCGGCGAAACCTACAGCCAGCGCAATGGGATTCTTGACCCAGATCTCCTGGACAACTCCTGCCCCTGCGTCCATCCGGGCCAGAGAGCGGCGGATTTTGTCATGATAAAAAAAGGAGATCGTGAAGTGGACAGAAATGGCCAATACCAATACCCATGTGGCGTATTTCATCCTCTCCGGATGTGGCGCCGACAGAAGCTTCCCAAGATAACCGCCAAGGGCGCCCAACGCGAAAAAGGCGCCTGCGGTCAGGGCGAATATGAAAAAATAGGAAGCCCAGTCATGTTTGACTTCGAATGTGATGATAGAGCGCTCCTGGCTTTCTGGCGGCCGTTCAGTAATTCGATGAGGCATAACACGTTTCAGTTTCAACAAACAATATGTTGCGCCGGTCCTGCCAGATAGGCTCAAGGAGAGGGTTCAGCCCTTTTTTTCCAGCTCTCGCATGGTGTGTTCCATCAAACCTCCGGCTTCCACCAACTCCAGCATGAACGGAGGCACCGGCGTGGCCTGATAGGTCTTATTCTTGGTTTTGTTGATGATCAGCCCCGCCGCTGGGTCCACCTCCAGAATGTCGCCGGTTTCAGCCTCGTTGGCGGCCTCGGCGCTTTCCATGATGGGCAAGCCCATGTTGAATGCGTTGCGGTAGAATATCCTGGCGAAAAACTGGGCCACAACACAGGACACCCCGGCGGCCTTGATGGCGATGGGGGCATGCTCGCGGGAGGAGCCACAGCCGAAATTGGCGCCGCCAACGATGATGTCTCCCTTGGCCACATTGGGGGCGAAGGAAGCGTCGGCGTCCTCCATGCAGTGCTTGGCCAGTTCCGCGGGCTCGGAAGTGTTCAGATATCGCGCGGGAATGATAACGTCGGTATCAACGTTGTCCCCGAATTTCCATGCTTTGCCGGTCAGCTTCATATCAGTCCTTACATCTCCTAATATTGGATATCAGGCGATTATACATTCAAACCCTTCGAAGCGGAATTCATTTTATGCCCCATCCCTGCAGCCTCCAGCATGTGGGACGCGTATTTTCTGTCGCTGTGCTGTATATGATCCTTAAACCAGCTCAGCAGGAGCATAACCACATCGCAGGTGATTACCGCCTTTCCCACCAGCATGTTCACATGAAGCCTTTTCACCTCATTGTAAAACATCATATGCTCCATTTTATGCAGCCCAAGCAAAGGGAAGTTATATTGATCCATGACAACTTCCTCATCCTTGAAATGAGTGTCCGTATACTCGACGAATTCGGCCATGGTGTTCTCCAGGCTGCCGGAGCCGGCTCCTTTTTGTATAGAGTCATACAGCCTGTTGAAGATTGAGAAAAGACGCAAATGCTGGGCGTCGAACTTGGGAACATTGATCCTGAATTTTTCCGTCATCTGTATCAACATGAGCCACCTCCGCTTACCCCGGCGGAAATTGAAAACGAATCGGATTTGAACCATCATATCCCAAGAAAGCATGGAAAATCAAGCCAATGCTTCGCCTATGGCGAACAAAGGTTTCAAGTAACCTCTGGAAGCGATATATGTAGGCTTTAAGTACAACTGATGCGTATGCGATGGCTGGAAATAATCAACGATGAAGATGAGAGATTATATCTTTTTCTGAAAGGAAACCGAATTCAAAGCTTTCTGAGCGTCATGTTTCTTTAGGAAGGGGCTGTATTTCTTGTCGCTCTGAACTATGTGGTCCTTTAACCATTTCACCAAAAAACCCAACACCTCTCCGGTGACAACCGATTTGCCGGAATTCAGGTCGTTAATAAAATTATTTACCTCGGCCTGTAATTTTTTATGTTCCTGCACATGGGTAGCTAATCCAGGGTAGCGGCAATCAGCCATAGACATTTCCTCTTCCTGGAAGTGGATGAGGGTATACTCGACAAGCTCATCAAGTATGTTGCGCAACGCCGCCTGGCCAAGCCCTTTCTCCATGGCGTCATGGAGGTTGTTGATGATGAAAAAAAGCCGGAGATGCTGGGAATCATATTTGGGAATATCAACCGAGAATCTATTGTTCCATTCAATCAGCATCGACTTCTCCAAAAACTTGGGTAAGAGCCTTTAAGGAAACATCGGGTCAATGGTAAGGCTTGGATGTTAACAAATCAAGAATAAAATAGCCATAAGAAGGCGAAATAAATGGATTCAATAGATTGATATGTTGAAGAAAAGAGGCCGGTATGATTTTAGAGCCTTATTAGACTGACCGTACTGCCGACATCGCCTGAAATGCCCGGCCAGATTCAATTCGCAGGCTGATTCACCGTCAGCGACGGCCTATCTGCTGGTGAACATGCATCCGCAAACTGTGTACTCACCTTGCTCCTTGCACCAGATCACCACTGCTTCCTTGCTGCTGGCCGAAATCTCTTTCATGGCGGGAGGGATAATAATAAGCTTGGTCCCTTCCAGCATCCGGATGGATCCTTTCTTGATGGCTAACTGAATTCCGGAATCGGAGATGTTAACCACTTTGGCCTTGAAAGGTAGGTAGCTTCTTAATACTGGATCGACGGTGGTGCCGTTAATAATGTCACCGACCTTGATTCTGCTAGAGAGGCGTTTGTCGACAACGATGTTATTGGGAGTGGGCGTCGACTGAGATTTCGCGTTCATATTGTTTGCGCTCTTTCTAAGTTTTTGCATTTGCGATCTCCTTCATAATACCACCAAGCAATTAGCGAACCAAATCATTTTTTTATTTTTTTGCTATGTAACGCAAAGTGGCAGAAATCCAATTGCCGGCAGGCGCGTGAATAATTGCTTTTGAAACCTTCAGTTTTGCAGAAAATATTAAAACCAAAAAATCAATTAGTTACAGATACGTAAGCCGATTATTTTTCATAAAAAACATGCAAGCCTGTTATGCAAATAAACAAGCGATGTGTGCTAATGTAATTTATATGTGTGCAATATAAGGCAAGCAAAAAGCTTTGGGTGTATTATATAAGTGGCAGGCAGGGCTGTTACTAGCGCTATAAGCTACTAATATACATATAGATACAATGACTATCTGATGTATTACTGTAAGTACGATATGAAAGGTTATGTATTATAAGTATATATTCTATATTTTAAAATGCATGTATGATAAATAGTAAATATCTATTATTGTCAGTGCTTCTGAAATCTGATTCAGAATTATATATTTTGAAGGCAATATTCCGCGCAATGGATGTTTTTGAAATTATCAAGACAACTGTTTTGAATTAATGCATGGATACAGGTCAAGTGTGACCATTTGGGTTATATTGTATTATGAGTAATCCGTTAATTGGGCAAGGTCAGATTTAATTGGCGGATCATGCATGGGGGTTGCTGAATGAGGATTTTTGGAGATGGATAGACTATCACCGTTGTTGACCGACTATTACCAGTTGACGATGATGCAGGGGTATTTTCTTTCCGGGCTAAACAAGAGGCTTGCCTGTTTCGATCTTTTTTTTCGTCGCGCTCCATTTGAAGGTGGGTACTCCATGGCCGCCGGATTGGAAACAGCGTTAAAGTATCTTGAGGGATTGCGGTTTAGCGAAGATGAGATCGAATACTTGCGGGGTGAGGGGCATTTCAGGTCTGAGTTCCTCGATTATCTGGCCAAAATGAGGTTTACTGGAGAGGTGCTCGCCGTGTCGGAGGGGACCGTGGTGTTTCCCCTGGCGCCGATATTTCGGATTATCGGGCCGTTGGACCAGTTGCAACTGGTGGAGAGCGCGATCTTGAACATGATCAATTTTCAGACCCTGGTGG
>Ga0224495_10003148_pt1 | contig 10298 bp, 6 predicted proteins | sample SF_Jul11_sed_USG_FD_168128 | JGI IMG/M metagenome (GOLD analysis project Ga0224495, IMG submission 168128) | Sediment microbial communities from San Francisco Bay, California, United States - SF_Jul11_sed_USGS_4_1 | ecosystem: Environmental > Aquatic > Marine > Sediment | place: USA: California...
GCTCGGCGGCAAATTTGGAGCCCTTGCTACCCAGAAAACCCGCGCTCATGCCGCGCTCTTTTTGCAATTCGTGCGCAAGGTCGCCGAGCTTGACCGACAGCCCCGCAAGAGACTCCAAATTACCCATTTCCTGGGCGATCTCGTATTTTTCAATGATGTCTTCAATCGAAAAACTCATGAAGCCCACCAGGGGCAAGATAACAATCAAGATCAATCTTGATAATAATTTCATTTTGGTGAAAAACTGCATGCTGTTCCTCTCAATATGTTGCCCGGCACGACGGGCAGCGGCCTGTATTCCCCCGTGTTGGCAATAACCAACATTCCGCACACGGCACAGCCTCTATGTCCTCCGGCACACCCGAAAATTCGGGGTCATACTATGTAATATTTTCTACCTCGTTGCATACGCATCGAATTTACAAGGCGTCCTTATTTTGCCAACCATAAATCATTGAGACACGTGAGACAGCGCTGTCACAATAGACCTGCATGTGCATCTTGCCCATTCTCCCGAAGAACAGGCCTGCTGGAAAATAGCACTAGTTCTTTCGGTCGGCATAGCTGGCAACATTTTTTCCATTCAAATCCCCAACAGCCCCGCGTTCGCCCTGCCCTCAATGTCGGCGCAACTGTGGCTCTGCCCTTTCGGTGGCCACTCACCGCCCTGATATTTTCCATGGTTCCCTGAAAAATCATTTCGCCGCGAACCACACCGGGATCACACAGATTGTTCCTTGGCTTGCGGGTAGGTTGACGGCATCCAGCGACACGTTACTGACAAAGCCGCCAGGAGGCTGGTTGCATTTCAAAAATCCCTTTGCAGCTCTTATTGTTGTGCTCTTTGCGCCCTTCACGGCGCACCTTACTTAGATCCAATCAGGCTGCCGCCTGCTCCATCAAATCCATATCGCTGCTGGTCATCAGCTTTTCAATGTCCACCAGGATAATCATGCGTTCGTCTGCGGTGCCCAAACCTTGCAAATATTTGGTGTCCAGGCTGGAGCCGAATTCCGGCGCCGGCTTGATCTCATCCGCCTTCAAGGTGGTGACGTCCGAGACGCCGTCCACCACCATACCGACGACTCGGTTGGCGACGTTGAGGATGATGACCACGGTGGTTTCATCGTAGGTGACCTTGTCCAGCTTGAACTTGATGCGCATATCGACGACCGGGACAATGATGCCGCGCAGGTTGATCACACCCTTGATGAACTCGGGCGCGTTGGCGATCGTGGTAACGGCTTCATAGCCGCGTATTTCCTGCACCTTGAGAATGTCGATGCCGTATTCCTCGCTACCCAGCGTGAAGGTCAGTAGTTCGCGGCTTGCGCCGGCTTGCTCGATGCCAGTTTGCATATTATGTTTCCTCTGTTTTTGACAGCGCTCCAGACAATAGCAGCGCGACTTACAACAAGAACCAAGCCAAGCTGCATTCGCCTCTCCCGCATTTTTGTGCTAAAAGTATTTATTGTCTTTATTTATTTTTTAATTGTACTATATATTAATAAATATACACTTAAATGCGCTCAAAGAGCGCATTTTCAGCCGGAAAAATAGTCGAATTTCGGAAGTTGTTTCCTGCGGTGGTTTGTTGAAGGCGCATGCAGAAAGGAGGCGCCGGGAGAAAGCGACGTTATTGTTGCGCCAGCTTGACCAGTGCGCCCACGTCCATAATCATCGCAACCCGCCCATCGCCCATGATTGTGGCGCCAGATACTCCGGTAATTTTCCGGTAGTTGGTTTCCAGGCTTTTTATCACCACTTGATGCTGCCCAACCAGCTCGTCCACGAACAAGGCGACTTTCTTGCCCTCCGTTTCCAGCAACACCAGCATGCCTTTGGTGGGATCGGAAATTTTGGTCTGGATGTTGAATACCTTATGCAGCTCGATCACCGGCAGATATTCACCGCGCACATGCACCACTTGCCCTTGCTTGCCGCTGACCCCATTGATCTCGCCAGCCTTGGGCTGGAAGGATTCGATAATAAAACTGAGCGGGATGATGTATATTTGATCGCCCACGGCGATGGACATGCCGTCCAATATCGCCAGCGTCAGGGGCAGGCGGACAGTAATGGTGCAGCCTAGCCCGAAACGGGAGACCACTTCGACGCGTCCGCCGATGCTTTCGATGTTTTTCTTGACAACATCCATGCCGACGCCGCGCCCGGAAACATCGGATACGATGGTGGCTGTGGAAAAACCGGGGGCGTAAATCAATTGCCAAACTTCGTTATCGCTCATGCCGTCGCTGACAGACATCCCCTTTTCTCTGGCTTTAGCAAGTATCCATTCCCGGTTTAGGCCGGCCCCGTCATCCGATACTTCGATGACAATATTGCCGCCTTGATGCGCGGCCATCAGTGTAATTGTTCCTACGGGGTCTTTGCCCCTGGCAATCCGAATTTCCGGCAATTCGATGCCGTGGTCAAGGCTGTTGCGCACCATGTGGTTGAGCGGGTCACTGATTTTTTCTATCAACCCCTTGTCCAGTTCGGTGCCCTCGCCGATAATTTTCAACTGCACTTTCTTGTTGAGCTTCCCGGCGCTGTCGCGCACCACGCGCTGGAAGCGGCTGAATACCAGATTGATCGGCATCATGCGCACCGACATGACCGCATCCTGCAGATCGCGGCTGTTGCGTTCGAGTTGCGACAGCCCGTTGACCAGGCGCTCGTGCAATACCTGATCCAATTTGGACGCGGTTTCTGCCAGCATGGCCTGGGTAATCACCAGCTCGCCGACCAGATTGATCATTTTATCTACCTTGCTTACACTGACCCGAATGGAAGCATCTCCTCCGGTCACGCTGATCACATTGTCGGTGGCACGGCGGTTTTGAATAAGGTCTTCGGCGCGGCGGCGCATGGTTGCATCATCATTCTGATCAGGCGTTGCCGGCTGCTGTGCTCGGCCATGATTTTCCGGCTCCTCAAAAAAACCGTATCCCTGCACATCCTCGGCCAATGGCTTAGCCGCCACCGGCTGTTCAAAAAAACCGTAACCTAACGCGTCTGCCGCATCGGCAGATGTTGCTCGGGTTTGTTCCCGCTGGTCAAAAATACCGTAGCTTTGGCCGTCGTCTCTTTTGCCGGTATCGCCCAGCGCCTTGATGGCAAGTTGCTTCGGCTTCACAAAAAACGAAAATATTTCGCGCAAATCCGCTTCGGATGCGTAGGTAGTCAGCAATAATGCCACCTCGTTGGCGGAGATTCTCTTGTTCCTGATCTTGCCCAGATTGCCAAGATCATCCAGTAAACTATCAAGGTGTGACTTGGTGGGAAATTCTGTGCGGGTTCTGGCAAATTTAATCTGGTAATTATGCTGCACGGTTTGACCAGGTGCTGCTGTGGTCGCGCTGGTAGCGGATACGACACCACGGCCGGTGCTGTCGGCCAGCTGTTTCAGCTTGTTGCAGATTTCAATTGATGGCGATTCATCGGCAACTCTGCCATTCTGGTGCGCTTCCAATAATCCGTGCAGCACATCGCCCGCCTCCAGGAAAGCGTCCACCATATCGCGGGTGATGGCGATTTCATTCTTCCGGATATGATCCAGCAACGTTTCCAGAATATGGGTCACCTCTGTCATGTCGGTGAATCCGAATGTGCCGCTCCCCCCCTTGATGGAATGGGCTGCCCGGAAGATGGCGTTCAGCTGGTCAACATCGGGAGCATCGATATCAAGCGCGACCAGCAGGCTCTCCATGCTCGCGAGATGTTCTGCGGACTCTTCAAAAAACACCTGATAAAACTGGCTCATGTCGATGGACATTGGCTTTTCCCTTATGTTACGGAGTGTGATCCCGGCTGTTGTTTGCGCCGAGATTCAGGGTGCAATGGCAAGGCTAACCGATCACCTTTTTGACAACTTCCAGCAGCTTGTGCGGGTCGAAAGGTTTGACTAGCCAGCCCGTGGCACCAGCAGCTTTGCCGCTCATTTTCATGGCATCGCTGGATTCGGTGGTCAACATCAGAATTGGAACGGTCACGAATTGCGGCAATCCGCGCAAGGTTTTGATCAGGGTCAAGCCATCCATCACAGGCATATTTTGATCGGTAAGCACCAGATTAATAACACCGGCATTGGCATTGGCTTTATCCAAGCCTTCTTGCCCATCTGCCGCTTCAATGACGGAATAGCCGGCGGATTTAAGAGTAAAAGCCACCATTTGCCGTATGGAAGTGGAATCGTCAATAGCTAGAATAGTTTTTGCCATTTTTTTTCGCGCTCATTTAAGTGGTTAAGTGGTAATCATAAATTACGCGCCAGATTGCATTAATTACCCGAAAAATGCAATTGGCTTCCCTATAAAAATACATCTTAAAACAGCTCGATATCGCCCGTGCCAAAATCCTTTTGCGCCACCGGACTGGATTTTTGTTTGACCTGGGACACAATATGTTTTTCCAGCAAGCGGTTGTAGGCGGCGATGCGCTCCAGGTATTCCTGCTGGTTCGGGTTGGCGCCGCCCTTGCCCATCTCGTTGGCGACTTCCTGCAAGGCAGTCATGCGCATCCTGGCATGCTCGATCAGTTGCGAACTCATATCCTGAAACTGTAATGTGGATATCACCACCAAGACATTCTGCTCGACATTTGTACTGATGACATTCAGGTCGAGGGCATTGCTGGCGACCGCATCATTAAAGGCATTGAGCTCTGTCATAATGGAGCGCACATGCTTGTTGGACTCCATCGCTTTTGCCTTTTCGTCTGCCGCAAGCTGGCTGATGGCGTGCTCCGCGGCGGCCAGCGAAGCATTGATCTTGTCTGCAACCTCTTTTATCTGCCTGCTGAAATCGTTGGTGTGCGCCGAAAGATCGCGCACCCCGTCCGATATCAATATGAAGTTGCTGACCAGCTTGCCGATTGCATCGCTGAGTATCGCCTGGGTATTGCCCAGCTCGGTATGTGCCGAGCTAAGCTGCTCGGCGATCTCGGTGCCCAGCTGCATGTGGAAGGCGCTGCTTTCATTAATAAACTGCTCGCCACCTTGCGCTGATGTACCCGAACCTTCGGCGACCTTTTTGCTGTCGTTGACCCGATTGCGCAAATAAATCACACAAACCAGCAACACCAGCAATACCAGCGCATCGGCGACATAGGCATACACGGTATCGAAATACAGCGCCCCCGCACTCAGCAGAACGCCGCTCACCAATGCGCCGATAAATGCCAAGCGAGTAATATTATTCATGATTTGCTACCCCTAAATTCAAAATTCATCTCAATATGACCGAGGTTCATATTTCGGAAGGTACGCTTCCGCAGCAGATATTACCGCGTTTGGGATTGTGCCACAATCGTGCCGTAATAGTGAGCCTGCGCGCCTTTTTAAAGCGCAAACCGGCTTGTGCCACCCAAACACCATGCAAGCGATGCTTCGCACCTGCTCAGGCTGGCTCTGCCATTGCATGAGAGGAACCTGCCTGTATGGCGTTCTGCACGTGTTTTAGCAGCTCGGCTTCGGTATAGGGCTTGGTCAAGTAAGCATCGACGCCAGCTGTCATCGCCTGCTGGCGATGCTTTTCCATCGAGCGCGAAGTTATCATGATAACCGGCAGATCCCGCGTAGCTTCACCCAGACGAAGGTGCTGGGTAAGCTCAAGCCCATTCATGTTGGGCATTTCCATGTCGGTGCAAACGAGATGCGGCTTGAAGGTTTCCATCACGCGGATCGCGTCCATGCCATCGCCCGCCCCCTTGACCTCAAAGCCGGCATCCTGAAGAAGCTGCACCAGCCCCTTGCGCACCGAAAGGGAATCGTCCACCACCAGTATCCGCCGTTCGCGCTGGCGCGCTGTTGCTGCCAGCTCCGCCGCTGCGGCATTGACAGCGATCGGCGCCGCCAGCAACTCTGGAATATTCAGCAACGGCACCACTGAGCCATCGCCCAGCAATGTCACCCCGGAAACGCCATGCACATGTGGCAGATATTTACCCATGTTTTTCACCATCACGCTACGGCTATCGATGAGCCGGTCCACCAACAATGCCACGGCGCCGCCCATGGTGTGAATCAGCACCTTGGGCATCGCCGCATATCGTTCCACGCTTGGCGGAGGCGACGGGTAACCGGTTAACGGCGCCAAATCATTGATCGGGAAATTTACATCGCGTATCGTGAATTGCCACTCACCCAGCTCCCACTCGTCGCCGCCGGACAGGTTTATCTTACCGAAGCCCGCCGGGAACGCTTCCTTGACATAGTGGATGGGGATGGCAAAAATCTGCTTTCCGGTTTCTACCAGCAAGGTGTGCTGCGTCACCAGCGAAGCCTGGAAGCGCAACACGATCTCGCATCCCTGTCCGGGGACCGAACTGAGTTCGACCGTTCCCTTGATGTTGGCCAAACGCGAGGCAACCACGTCCATCCCGACGCCGCGCCCGGATATTTCGCTGACCTGATCGCGTGTCGAAAATCCCGGCAGCAACACCAGACGCGCCAGCTCCGAATGTGTCAGCTGCTGATCGGCGCGGATCAGATTCTGTTCGATCGCTTTTTTGCGGATACGCTCGTAATCAAGCCCTTTGCCATCATCCTTGATGGTGACGACTATCCCCGATCCGTGGCGCGAAAATTCGAGTTTGATGCTGCCTTCGGCTGGCTTTCCCGCCGCGACTCTATCGTCAGGAGGTTCGATGCCATGATCGACCGCGTTGCGCAGCAAATGGAGCAAGGGATCTGCCAGCTTGTTGAGCACATCGCCGTCCACCTGAATCTCACCGCCCGCGATGACCAGCTCGGCCTGTTTCCCTGTTTGCTGGCATGTCTGGCGCACATTTCGCGTCAGGCGGGCACTCAGCACGTTGACCGGTGCAAGGCGGGTAGCCACGACCTGATATTGCAGCTCCTTGTTGATGTTAGCCTGCTGGGATACCTCGCCGCGTAAACCCGACACGCTGGCATCAAGGCTGTCGGTCAAGGCGCGCGCATCGGCGGTTACCTCTACAAGCGAACGGGTCACGCCGTGCAACTCGGTGTAGCGGTCCATTTCCAGCGGATCAAAAGATGCGTCTCCCGCGGCATCATGCCTGGTAAGGGACAGGCCGCGCACCATTACCAGCTTTTCGATATCGACCACCCGTTGCTGCACCATGAGATTATGCTCGATCAAAGCCTTGGCGCGGGTAGTTACACTGGCTGCCTGCGATTCAAGCCGCGCTATCATTGTTGTCATCTCGCCGACCAGGCGAAATAGTTCATCCACGGTGCTGACCGGCACGCGTAACGTAGCCTGCTGTTCGCTCTCGGCTACTGGCGCAGCCGGAGCCACGGTTGGCGCATCACCCGGCGGCGGCAACGCGACTTCCACGCTCGCGTCGTCCGCCATATCCGCGATTTCGCCCGATTTGACTTTGTTTGCCCAAGTAACGATTTCGCTCAACACCTCGAACGCGTTCTCCGGTGCGCTTTCGTCACCGCGCAGATAGCTCACCATTTGCGCGAGGCAGTCGCTTGCCGCCACCAGCGCTCTTCCAAGCGCGCGCGGGGGTTTTACCGGGTTCTTTTCGAAATACTCCAGTACATCTTCGGTATGATGGCCGAGCGCGGCAATACCACGGATGCCTACTATATTGGCGGCACCTTTGAACGAATGCGCAATCCGCTTGGCGCTGCGCATATCGTTGGCATCCGCCTGGCCCGCAGCAATCCTGAAAGTCAGCACCGAAAATTGCTCCACGTTGGCAGGTGCTTCGTCAAGAAATGCGCTATAGACATCCCGGTCGGCATTTTCCGGCACCGCTAGCGACGTATCCTCGATGCTCACGCTGACTGGCGCTTCCGCCTCACTAAGCTGTGCCATCAGCTCTTCAGGCACTACAGGGGCCGTGGTCAGAGACTCAACCAGACCGAGGCTGGCATTTTCGTCGATTGGTTGCGCAAAACCTGGGGAAGACAAATACTCGGCAAGCGCCATCGAGGCTTCAAAATCGGCAGGCTCCTGCAAATACCGATCCACCAAGGCAGGCCAGACAAGCAGTTGCTGGCATGCTTGCGCGCGCGCCTCACCTTCCATAAAGATTATGGAAGGTAGTATCACGTTAAGCGAATTGCACCATGAACTCAGGCCGGTCATGCCTATCATTTCCGCCGTTTGGCCGATACGCTCCAATTGGGACGCGTAGTTTTCGACGGCCTCCATCAGCAACGGATCATCGCTGGCGGCAGCGTTCATGGTGCCGATCCACTTCTCGAAATCGGGGACAGTTTGCGCAAGTTCCTTGCGCATTTCGGAAAAAAATGGCGTGAGCGCTTCGATAGACATGATGATCCGAATTATGCGCTCATGTGCAGATCATTTGAATTGGGCAAAAATCTGCGTGCGATCACCGTCATCCTCCATCGCCCTCTCCGCAGCACCTGGTACCGACGGCTCCGTTGACGGCAGCTTGAACACCGATATTGCGCCCACCAATTTTTGCGAGGCTGACACGAGACTGGCGGCGCTCTGATTTTGCGCAACCAGCTGTTCGGCGGTCTTTTCGGTAAATTGCGCGATCTCGTCCGCAGCCGTGCGCAAAACAGCGGCTATCCTGGTTTGCTCGGCAGAGCTGGTGGCAATTGTGGCTACCAGTCTCACCAGACGTGCCGTGGCTTCATGCGTTTCGCGCATCCGCTCGCCGGCGTCATGCGCCAGCTCGGATTCTTTGACCACTTGCTCGATGGTTTTGTTTACCGTTGCAATGGTGTCGTTGGTTTCAACCTGAATGTTTTGCACCAGATTGGCGATCTGCCCGGTCGCCTGACGGGAGTTCTCGGCCAGACGCTGCACTTCTTCCGCCACCACCGCGAAGCCTCGCCCCGCTTCGCCCGCCATCGCGGCCTGCATCGCGGCATTCAGCGACAACACATGGGTGCGCTCGGAAATGGTATTGATCAAATTGACGATCTGGGAAATTTCCTGGGAGCGTTCGCCGAGGCGCTTGATGCGTTTTTCCATTTCTGAAATAGTCTCACGGATCGCGTTCATACCGACCAGCGTCGCCTGCACGGTTTCCATCGCGCTCTCGGTGGACTTGGTGGCTTCTGCCGCCGCGCGGTTTGAATCGCGGGCAAATATGGCCACCTCGCCGATCGACGCCATGGCCGTTTCCAGGTTGGAAATCAGCCGCACGACGATGACGTCTTCCTGCTTCGCCATTTCATTCACCACATCCGACTGCTGCTTCATGCGCTCGGATGCGGCCTCCACGACGCCTGCCACCTTGGTCACGTGATGCAACACGGTCGCCGTCACATCGGTCAGCTGGTTGATGGCGTCGCCCAGCGTGCCGATGATGTCATCGGTAACCGGTGCACGCACTGTCAGGTCTTTTTGCGCCAGCGCTCCCATGGCGGAAAACAGGCCGATAACAGAATTATTCAGCCGTTCGTTGTCGGTTTCTGTCGTTTTCAGCAAGGAAATACGGTCGTCCAGCAGCTTGTCGATAGCGCGCCCCACTGAGCCCAGCTCATCCTGGGCGCGCAACTTCACGCGCACCTCGTAGGCGCCCGCTTCGATCTTGGCGATTACCTGACGCAACTGGTTTAGCGGGCTCATGATGCTGCGATATACGAAGATTGCGGAGAAGGAAAGCAATAAAAACGCGGCGACCCCTACCGCAATAGCGATATTGGTCAGTTGCCGGGATGCGGCAATAGCGGCCCTGCGCGATTCATCCATATCGGCAGCGATCAATTTGCTCGCGGCGGCATAATCAACTTCCAGTTTGCCGTACTCGACGTTCAAATCATTGAACTTTGCCTCGGCTCCGCTCGGGTCAGTTTGCACCTCTGTGGCAATACTCTGCGCTGTTACGGCATAACTGCCCGCGGACGCACGGAAGGTCGAAACTGCCTGCCGGGTTTTTTCGGCTAGCGTTGCGGATGAGGCGTTTCTGAACGTGTCGTTTTTCAGGGCATCAAGATGCTTTTTCAGGTTTTTTTCTGCTTCCTTTGAACCATCAAAGTCGCCGTTTTTAGCCGTGCGCAATAATTGCAGCACTTCGGCATGCACTTTTATGTGCGCTTTATCAGCCATCAAGCCAGCTTTAATGGAATCATTGGCGCTCCAAGCGCTCTCGATGGCCTCGATCCCGGTCTGACCAAAATAGCCGGACAAACCTACCAGCACGATGGACAACAATGAAAAGAAACTAAAGCCAATTAATTTTGCGCGAATGGTCGTAAACATTGCTTTCTCCTAAACCCCAATCAAAACACCGCTAAGGAAACGCAGATTAATTCGGTTTTGTCGTTCCCGCGAAAGCGGGAACCCAGTCAAATCAAGCATCTGGATTCCCGCTTT
>Ga0224495_10003149_pt1 | contig 10298 bp, 9 predicted proteins | sample SF_Jul11_sed_USG_FD_168128 | JGI IMG/M metagenome (GOLD analysis project Ga0224495, IMG submission 168128) | Sediment microbial communities from San Francisco Bay, California, United States - SF_Jul11_sed_USGS_4_1 | ecosystem: Environmental > Aquatic > Marine > Sediment | place: USA: California...
GCTGGTCATGGACATCCGGACCTTTGCAAAGGATGAACTTTTTCTGCCGATTAAGAATCAATATCTCAGTTTCGTAGAATTGGAACGACCCTTTGCCGGCTGGAATATGTGGGCTACACCGGAGTTCTCTTTTGCGCCTAAAACCTGGTGCTATCCGATTATCGGTTGTGCGGTATACCGAGGCTATTTTTCAAAAAAAGATGCTTTCGATTATGGTCATCGACTGGAGGCGCAGGGATATGATGTATACATTGGAGGGGTTGCAGCATATTCAACATTGGGTTGGCTTAATGACCCTGTTTTCAGCACCTTCATTTATCGCAGCGATATTAAACTGGCGGCGCTGATCTTTCACGAACTGTCCCATCATCTTCTCTATGTAGGGGACGATACCACCTTTAATGAAAGTTTTGCAATCGCCGTTGAGCAGGAAAGTCTGCGGCGTTGGCTGGCAACAAGAGATAATCCGAAAGCCTCTGAAGATTACAAAATGGATTGCCGGCGCCGACAGCAGTTTATCGAACTGGTGACGAAATACCGTAAAGAGCTTGAAACGTTGTATGCCAAGGATTTACCCACACCGGAAAAACGACACGCCAAGGCAGCCGTATTTGAAAAGTTAAAGGATGAATACCGGTTTTTGAAACAGCATTGGGGCGGGTATTCAGGTTATGATTTGTGGATGTATCGAAAGATGAATAATGCAAAATTGATATCCGTATCCACCTATCATGATCTTGTACCGGCATTTTTAGAACTTCTGAAAACCTGCAATAACGACCTCAAAGTCTTTTACAAAAAATGCCAGAATCTATCCGAAAAACCCAAGGAAGAAAGACTTGCCTATCTTGAAAAATACCACCCAAAATGATCGTAAAAATAGATATCTCGCAACACTTTTGTCTTTTGAAAACATTACCGCTTCAGGTATGATTTAATTTTTGCTGAAAGAACTCATGAATAAGGGCTCGTAATGAAAGAACCTGCCCGGGCTATTCATAAAGGTTTCCGCTTCAACAGGGGTATTTCATCTATAAAGTTAAATCGCACTTGGTTCTTTCAAAACGATCCCTAATTCATTCAGACAGCTTCCAGTCAAAAATTAAATCATACCTGAAGCTCCTTTAAATCGATTTTTTTCAAAGGACCGAACTATTGAGACGACGCAATTAATGTAAATTGATTAGAAAAGCGCTTCTCCAAACAGAATTTTAACAAAGGCTTGCTTGTATGAAATCAGAGTTTTATCCTTCCTCATAACCACCACTATATAATCTGGTTTAAATAGATGATCCATTGGTAAAAACTTCAACTTTCTTTTTTTCAATTCCGGCAAGTCTTTTACCACCGTAGCAAAAGATATGCCGAGTCCCATCTCGACATACAGGGAAGTTAACTCGACATTAGAAGATTCCATAACGATGTGATAGTCAATACCCAGTTTTTGAAACCTCTCTTCCAAACTGTTGCGGTATTTTAAATTTACGGGGGGTAAAATAAGAGGATACTTTCCAATTTGTTTCAATGTGACCCTTTTCGCTTTGGCCAAGGGATGGTCGACAGGTGTTATAACAGCGGTTCTGACCTTCTTCCAACGAAGTGCCGTAAAATCTTTTGGAACAATTGATTCCAGCACAAGACCAAAATCGATATCTCCATTTTTGATAAGACCAAAAATATCCTGCTGTGACCGATCGAGGATGGTCAGTTCGACATTAGGAAATTGTTTAATATAATGCTTAAGCGCAAGCGGGAACAAGTGGAAGAGCGTTGTGAAAGGTGCGGCCACTCTCAAGCGACCTTTTTGGTATCCTTTTATCTCATTGAGTTCCTCAATAAGGGAGGAGTGTCTTTCCAGAATTGTCTCTGAAAATTTAAAAAACCTGTTGCCGGCAGAAGTCAGGCGCAACTTGCGTTTGCCGATCCTTTCAAAGAGCTGACACCCTAATTCTTCTTCAAGATTTTTAATCTGTTGACTGATTGCCGACTGGGTCCGGAATGTGGTGTTGGCAGCTTTTGTAAAGCTGCCCAACTTAGCTACATGGTAAAACCCTAATATCTGTTGCCATTCCATTTAAAATAAGCTTCACTAATTAGATTCATTAAAACAATTAATTTGACTAACATAGAATTAACAGAAATAGTAACGATGAACAATTAAAATTTTACGTAGTAAAGATCCGACCCCAGAGGGGCCGACTTTGATTTAACACCTGGAAGGAGCTGGTTTACTTAAAACCGAACAAGTTCAAAGTGCCTAAAGTGATCTAAATTGCCTAAAGTGATGGAGTCGCTTCGCTCCGATAATTTTATTTAATTGGCAGAATTCCTTAACTTTAGCTCACTTTAAACTTTAGCTCACTTCAAACTCTTCCAGCGATTCTTCAGGCAGAGCCAATTGATCTCTGATCTGGTCCACAAGGCCAGGGTTTCTATGCCAAACTAAAAAACTACCATAGGAGGTGAATCATGAAAAATTCTTTGCAACCCGGTTTAACCTATACATTTAAATTCAAGGTCCCGGAAAACAAAACCGTACCTCATCTTTATCCTGAATCTCCCGAGTTTCAAGCCATGCCGAAAGTTTTAGCTACCGGGTTTATGGTGGGCTTGTTTGAATGGACATGTATCCAGGCCATCAATCCTCATATAGACTGGCCCCGTGAGCAATCAGTCGGCATTGATGTAAAATTAAATCATATCGCTGCTACCCCCCCTGGCTTGACTGTGACAGTAAATGTTAAATTAGAAGAAGTGGAAGGCCGGAAACTTGTCTTTTCAATTGTCGCCGATGACGGCATCGATAAGATATCTGAAGGAACCCACGACAGGTTCATCATCGATGCTGCTAAATTCAATGCCAAGATGGCTGCCAAAATCAACCCGAAATGAATTATGCAACTTGAGCAATAGACTCAAACTTCATTTTTCTTAAGTAAAAATAAAGTAAAAAGACCCCATTACCACGTAGAATAATCCCGATCAGATGCATACCAATATTCCAATGCACGCAATTCCATATTCCCCATTTTTCGTCCTTATTCGGCGATCTTGTGGGTCAACACTGACCGTAGAACTTCGGCTTGAGCCTGATACCAGTCAGCACTCGCGTTATCGTTTACGCCCAGTTCATAGAGCTCGTAAGCTCGTCGTTCGATGGACTCCCAGTGACATGCGACCAAGTCTTCGCAGCATCCGTTGTATGCTTCCCAAGCAGGCACGGCCTCGGGACGCCCTTTAAGTATGAGACGAATCGCATCATTGGGTGAATACCCTTCAACCAGCGTAAGATAACCAAGCACAGTAAGCGGAGCGCGTCCGAGGCTTGCCGTGCAATGAACGTACACCCGGTGTCCTCGAGCACGCAAATTCGCGAGCTTAAAAATCGCTGTGGGCAAGCACCGACGCATGTCGGCCACGTCGAAGTCCCGAATCGGACACCGCTCCATCACCAGTCCGAGTTTTGCACCGGCTTGGCACATCGCTGCAAAATCAATGCCCCAATAAGCCAAACAGTCATCGTGCTGCAAGGACAGGACACCTGATACACCGGTTTTTGCGTGAATCCGCCTCAGATCGTCGGGTACCATTGGACAGGTACCAATGACAATATGTTCTGTGATTTGCCCCCAGTTCAGTGACCAAGTCCACATGGTAAAAAATCAAAATACAATTGAACTTATTTTTTGTAAAAGCGCAATCTCGTTGAAATCATCACGCTCTTTTCTGCCAGTTTCGTACTCGCCTCTTCAGATTCAGCCTGGGGATTCTGTTATTTTAATAATATGGCGATTGCCCTCGAGTCGTTAAAACAAAGCAATAAAATCAAAAAAGCCTATGTATTAGACATCGATTTACATTACGGGGACGGGAATGTCAATATTCTCGAAAGTAAGGATTATGTAACGGTCTGTAATATTGATGCATCCGATCGAATTGCTTATATCGACCGGGTCGCCGGAGAAATGGAACGTTGCGATGCGGATTTGATAGGCATATCTGCGGGATTTGACAAACATAAAAAAGATTGGGGCGGTCTGCTCGATACCCAAGACTATCAAACCATCGGCCGACTGGTGAAATCAGCTGCAGAGCGCAATGGCAGCGGTTGTTTTGCAATCCTGGAGGGTGGTTACAATCATAATGTTTTAGGAGAAAGTGTAATGGCACTGGTTGACGGTTTGACCGGCTAAACTGAAGTTTCACTTAAAGCTGTCGCAGGCTAATGAAACTGGCTTCTGCGGCTCCCGGAATGCACCCTACATATCAACATATTTATCATTTGCATTTACAGTTTGTAAAAAATCCTGACAGTTGGGCCGCCTTTTCTTCCCTGCAAATTTACGCCAAGATTTATTAATTTTTTCGATATTAAATGGTTAGCTGGTCCTTAAAAGAGCATTCTTGTTTGGCACAATCTTTGCTCTCTTTCGAAGTGGTGGGGTATAGGCTTTTCACCATCCTTTTATAAAAACGTTTACTAGGAGCCTGCCTTTTTGAGGCATTGGTCATGGTAAACAATGAGGCGAGGAAAGAGTCTCATCATCAAACCATTTTCAATAAAAGAAAGAGAGGCAATTATGGGACAGGGATTTTTCATCAATGAAAAAGTCTTGTGTGAGGAATGCTTTCTGAAAGCGGAAGATTGGGAAGTCTTTGAAGGTAGGGAGGCTCCTCAAAGGAAAGAGTTGGAAGCGAATGAATGTCAGCAATGTGGCATACCGTTACCAGATATCGCCCAACCCTACGAATAGCTTATCGGTAATTGAAGCCGCCTTTTGGCGTTCATAATGATGAAAGGCAAGGCAGCAGAGGTACGCCGTCGATTAATCTGACGAATAATTTGTGACATAATGAACTTGACCGTTCAAGATATACTCTTTCGATGCTCACCGATCTTACTCTAACTGCGCATTGGGGTCGGGACGGTGTTCGGTAGGTTCACAAGTTGAGCAAAACGATCCCGGACTTTGAGCGGGGCAAGCTAAAAATTTTAACCGTCCCGGTACGATCTGCCGGTCAGTCCCGGCACCTTCACGGGGACCTATGGGACAGGCAGGCACACATTGAGTATTTCGAGGATTTATCCGCCTTAAGCGGATTAAAATTTGAGCCCCGCCCGCTGGCGGGATGTACTGCCTGACACCGGAATTGGACAAAAGGGAGCGTTTTTCAACGGTCTCAAGGGGTGATGCTGTTTTGTTTTAGGGTTCAATGATTATGGGGGTGCCGACGTCTACAGATGTCCAGATCTCATCCATCTCGGTATTTGTTACCGCAATACATCCATCCGTCCAGTTAACGTACCGATGGATACGCTCGAAATTTTTAGCGCCGTTTTTTTGACCATGAATCATGATATCCCCGCCCGGAGCAATGTCCATTTCTTTGGCTCTTTTTATGTCCTGATCGTTTGGATAGGATATGTGTATGGATTTGTAGAAATCGCTATCGGAATTTTTATAATCCAGTGTGTATTTTCCTTCAGGCGTCCGTTCATCCCCCTCTTTTCTTTTGGGTCCTTTTGAATTTCCGCCAAATGCGACCCGATATATCTTGAACGGCTTTTTGTTTTTCATAAGGTACAACCGCTTCTCATGCTTTTTCACCAAAACACAATCTGCCTTGGGAAGTTCTCCGGCAATGACCAGACAGGGTAGAAGTATTATTAGTATAATGATCTTTTTTATCATTGGGCAGTCATCACGCAGTATTTATCGACATTCAATTGAATAAAACCTTACCAACCGACATTTGATAAGGTTTTATTCGAACACAATAGTGCGAAACTTGAGTTATAATTTCTTTCCGATTTCAAATGCCTTTCCGATAAATTCACCGATACCGTGATATTTTTGGGCTTCAGGACTGAAGACAATGGGGCGAATTTTTTCGATATCCGGCTTGCCCTCATCCGTCAACATCCCATCTTCAATCTTAACATCCATAATCTCGCCAATAAAATGGGTGTGCAAGCCGATTTCATAATGATGAATCACCTTACATTCCAAGACCATGGGAAACTCTTTTACATACGGTGCGTCGACATAATCTGATTTGACGGGTGTAAGACCGGATTTCTTGAATTTATCCACGTTTTTTCCGGATGTCATGCCAAAATAATCGGTTTCCTTCACATATTTTTCAGACGGCACATTGAGGGTATACGCCTGTCTCTGCATTATATTCCCATAGGTGTAGGTAGCCTTTCGAAGAGAAATGGTCACGCAGGGGGGCTGGGAGCAGCAAATACCACCCCAGGCAATGGTCATAATGTTGGGGTTTCCCGCCGTGTCATAGGAACCCACACACCATACCGGTGTGGGAAAAATTAGCGTTTTTGCACCAAATGATTTTTTCATGGCGTTACTCCTTTGATTTTGTTTTATTTTGGGAGGTTTTGAAACAGCTTCAAATAAATCCCGGTCGATATAAAGCAACTGGTTGTGTGACGAACACGGGAAGTGTTCTAAACAGGTTGTTGCCCAAGCGGAAATCTCTTTGAGCGCTCATTGAAACGTTTTTTATTCATAAATCTTGGCGAAGTGAAAGAAATGCGATTCCAAATGTTTGATCCCTTAGGGCGAGTTCTGGAATCGCCTGGAACGATCCTTGGATTTATCAAAAAACGTTTTAGAGCCAGCGAAAAGTGATTTGGACAACAGCCTGCGAAGGGCTGACTCTACATATCATGTAAATAGCATAAAGGGCAAGTCCAAGAGGAGCCAAAAGGACGCATCTCCTATCAATTTTTTGGCTTTTGTTTCGGCGGGAGTTACGGGTGAACGGCATTTTTTTCGCGATTAGGCAACCGGCCGCCCTACCTTGATTGCCGGGTCCCTTTTTGCAACATAACCGCACATACCTTGTATTCCGGTGTTTTGGCGACCGGATCATGGGCAGGATTGGTAAGAAGGTTTGCACAGTTTTCGGCAAAATGAAACGGCATAAAGACGACACCGGGGGGCACCCGCCTGGTTACCAACGCTTTTGCAGCTACACGGCCCCGCCTTGAGCGTATCGTCACGGTATCGCCTTCCCGTATGGATATTTTTGAGGCGTCGTCAGGATGAATTTCAACGATCACCTCAGGCATTTCAGTATTTAGGGCCGGGGAATTCCTTGTCATGGTCCCTGAATGGTAATGCACGTGCAGGCGCCCTGTGGTCAGCCACAAGGGGTAGTCCGGATCGACGGTTTCCGCGGGCGGCTTGTAGGAAACGGCGTGAAACCGGCCTTTTCCCCGCGCAAAGGCGTTTTTGTAGAGAAATTTAGTTCCCGGGTGATCAATATCCGAACACGGCCACTGGAGACCCCCGTTTACAAGGCGGGCGTATGTGACACCGCCATAGGCGGGCGTAAGGGCTGCTATCTCATTCATGATCTTTTCGGGTGACTCGTAATTCATGAAAAATCCCATGCGCTCGGAAAGTCTCTGAATGATAATCCAGTCCGCAAGCGCTTCTCCCTCCGGTTCGACAGCCTGCCGAATCCGTTGAACGCGTCTTTCGGTGTTTGTAAACGTGCCGTCCTTTTCAGCAAATGACACCGCCGGCAGCACAACATGCGCCAGTTCGGCTGTCGGCGTAAAGAAGATATCCTGGACGACCAGAAGTTCCGCCGCCTTTAGTGCCTGTTTTACGCTGGAAACATCCGGTTCACTTACCATGGGGTTTTCTCCGGCGATATACAGCGCCTTGACCGAGCCGCCGGCCAGCCCGGCCAGCATGTCAGGGAGGGCAAGACCCGCGGCATCGGGCAGGGGCGAATTCCAGGCTTTTTCGAACTTTTTGCGGTTCTCTGCTTTAATTGTCGGTTGGTAGCCGGGATACATGTCCGGAAGTGCGCCCATATCGCAGGCTCCCTGGACGTTATTCTGCCCGCGAAGCGGGTTGACTCCTGAGAATTCCTTTCCCACATGGCCGCAAAGCATGGCCAGATTGGCCAGGGATTTGACGTTATCTACCCCGGTGATATGCTGTGTGATTCCCATGCAGTAAACTATGGAACCTGTTTTCGCGGTGGCATACAATTCTGCGGCCCTCACGATGTCCTCTGTGAAAGCCCCGGTTATGTCACAAACCCTTTCAGGCGGATAATCCTCTATGGCCTTTTTAAGATCCTGGAAGTTTTCGGTTCGCTCCTGTATGAACGCCTGATCGTGCCAGCCGCGCTCTAGAATGACATGCATGAGGCCGTTGATCAGAGCGACGTCAGTTCCCAGCCTGTGCCGAATATGCACGTCAGCATCAAGGGCCAGCTGGATATTTCGAGGATCTGCCACCACCAGGTTTGCGCCTTTGCTTACAGCCCTCTGAATGCGGGTGGCAACCAGCGGGTGGGTGGCGGTGGTATTTGAACCAATGACGAGAATACAACCCGAATATTCAAGTTCTGCAATGGAGTTGGTCATGGCACTGCCGCCAAAAGCAGCGGCAAGACCTGCCGCCGTGGGCGCGTGTCAGAGGCGTGCGCAGTGATCAATATTATTGGTCCCCACGCACGCCCTGGCAAATTTCTGCAACAGGTAATTTTCTTCATTGGTCATTTTGGCCGAAGCCATGAAACCGATACTGTCGCTGCCGTCTGACGACTTGATTTTTTGCAGCCTTGCGGCGACAAAATCCAGCGCTTCGTCCCAGGAGACCTGGCACAAGGCGCCCTTCTTTCTCAGCATGGGATGGGTGAGCCGGTTGGCGCTGTGGATGAATTCATGGACATTCCAACCCTTGATGCACAGCTTGCCGTCATTTTGTTGGCTGCCGCCGGCGGGGATCACGCCGACAACACGGCCGTTTAGGACTTCCAGATAGATGCTGCAGCCACAACCGCAGTAAGGGCAAGTTGTTAAAACGGTTTTGTAATCCATTGCGTAAACCCGAATACTTTAAGTAAAGAATCCTGGCCCAAAGGACCAAGCTTTGGTTTACCCCTAAAAGGGGCTGTTTTCCTGAAAGCCAGACAAGTTAAAAGTGCCTAAAGTGATCTAAAGTGCCTAAAGTTATGGAGTCGCTTCGCTCCGCTGATCTTATAAAATTGACAGAATTCCTTAACTTTAGCTCACTTTAAACTTTAGTTCACTTCAAACTCTTGCAGCAATTCTTTAGCCAGAGCCAGAGAACTCTGACCTGGCCCAGAGGACCAAGTTTTATATGACGAAATAAAACAAAAAAGTCAAAGCGATTGAACCGACGCAGACAGCCGTTGTTTAAGGAATTCCCTTTCGGCTTGATCGTCGGAAATAAATTCCAGCAGGGCTTTTGATGAAATTTCCGGGAAGCGGAGTGCGATGATGGGACAAACCCCCAATATCATCGTCATGGCAACCCTATCTGTCCAAAGACGCGGGTTTTTCTCTATACGGCCGGATAGGATTGGCGGCAACCCTCCACCAAATTTCAGAAAATCCTCCGCCGGCACATCTCCTCGTATAAACGCTGAGATTTCATCAACGCCGGGACTTAAAATTTGCCGGTCCTTCCCTATTCCGGCAAGGCCTCTTGCCGTTTGAACAAGTTCTTCAATCTTCATTTCCGGATCTAATTTCAATGCCGCGGCGACGGGATCAAGGCCTAAGCGCTGACATTCCCCAAGCAGCACAAGGCATTGTCTGCCGCACGTTTTGGCCAGCGCAGTCAGACCCGAATGATCGATAACCATGACCGGCTCAGACCCTTTTCCCCCGGACCGATTCAGGCCTGGTGTGACCCCGTATCCCATGCAGGGAAAAGGACAGTTGTAACATGCGAAAACGCTTTTGATCGAATTAGCGATATACGACTTGACTGCTTCAGGCAGCCCGATGCTGCCAAGCACAGACAGGCATCCGCCGCCTTTTGTTTTACGGCCGGCATTCAGCGTATTGAGCATTTTTCCTCTCAGGGAGAGGTTATTGGCCCCAAACGGCAGACCGCCACCGCCTGCGAACATTATCGCCTTCAATTTCCTGGCAGCCATCCAGGCGGCCATACCGCCCTTATCGAGGCTTCCCCCCGTTCCAAGAGAAACCATCGCATTGGGGGATCCCGTGTCTGCAGCCGGGCCGGTCAGAATAGTGAAGTAACGACGTGCCGGATGTTGCAGCTTGATCATTTCCGAGACTTCAGGAACACTTCTATTTATAAGGTCTTCGGCGGGAAGAAATTGAATGGTGTTGATTGCGATGACAAGTTTCTGAGGAGCGGTGGCTGACCCTTTTATCACCAAAAAATCAAGGCCTGAAAATTTTAATCCCGGTCCCGCTCTTAACATCAGCGGGGTGTGACAAAGCCCGTCGTCTGAAAAGCGTCTGAACGTTG
>Ga0224495_10003150_pt1 | contig 10296 bp, 10 predicted proteins | sample SF_Jul11_sed_USG_FD_168128 | JGI IMG/M metagenome (GOLD analysis project Ga0224495, IMG submission 168128) | Sediment microbial communities from San Francisco Bay, California, United States - SF_Jul11_sed_USGS_4_1 | ecosystem: Environmental > Aquatic > Marine > Sediment | place: USA: California...
TATCTTGCCAAGCTCCTCCTCGGTCAGTTCTCTCTTTAGCTTCACCATTGTCACTGCCATAATCTCGAAGCCAAGCTTACGAAAATCAGGAATCATCGTGTACTCCTTGATGTACCCCTCCTTCTCCAACCTCGCCCTAATCCTGCTGACAGTAGGCTGAGAAACACCCAACCTCACAGCCAACTCTCTATCACTGGTTTTACTATTCTTCATAAGCTCAGATAACAGCTTCAATCTGATGTCTTTCACACTAATCCCCCAACATTATCTCTACTTGTAGTGTTATCGTTCAATAAAAAACTGTCTCTCCAGAGAGCACGCTTCGGTTCAGACATGCAACCAAGCCTTTTTGAGTCACAGAACACGCTCGCCAAGAAAGCGGATTTTACAAAACCATAAACAGCAAGGCAAAAAAGCACAACTGACCCTTGCAATACGAAAGGAAACCGCGCCATGATAAAGGTATACGTAAAAAAGCTAGACAACACGTGGCTTGGCTTAGCCTATGCAGATGAAAAAATCGTAGCCACATCTCTAAGCTACGACAGAGAAACCGCACTGAAAAGCCTCCTAAGAAACCTCCCACCAAACGCAGATCACCAAATCGTCGAGAAAGGACCACATTTCGCCGAAAGAACCATCTCAACGCTAAAAGAGGTTCACTTAGGCAGACAAGAATTCACAGATTTCACCTTGGCCACAGAGTACGTTCCAGAGCCACTAGCCAGCGTCTTGAAAGTCGCCGCAACAATTCCCATTGGCTACGTAACATCATACGGCAACATCGCAAAAGCAGCGGGCACAGAACCACAACTAGTTGGACAAATCATGGCGTCCAATCCCCTCTACCCAATCGTTCCATGCCACCGAGTCGTAGGCTCCGACCTCTCACTAGTCGGCTACGGCGGAAGAAAAAACCCACAAGCCCTAAAAAACAAAGTCGCCCGACTAGAAGCAGAACGCAGAGGCTACAAATCGCCAAAGGAAATCACAGTCAACGAAACAAAACTCAAAGTCTACCCCGTAGAACAAGCAATCGAAAAAGCCAAAAAACAAGGACTACGCTTATCCGACAGACAACAGCGCACGCTCACCAGTTATGCCCCAGACCGTGCAACTTAGCCTTTGTATTCCTTCCACTGCCTGTCAATCCACTGCTCTATGCCTTTCTCCTTTATTTCCTGCAAGTTTTCGATGCAATGAAACCTTATCACGCCAGGGTTAGTTTTCAACAGTTCACACGGAAACTCTGAACATTCACAGCACAGATCAAAGCCTCTCTTGTAGCAGCACTGGCGAATCTTGCACCTGTCATTTGGGTCATCTCTGGCTTCAGCTTTACAGCCCGGGTCAATAGGTGTGTTCGCAAGAATCTCCAGTCCCAGCTTAAGATTGTCCACGTCGACTTTGCCTTCAAGAAATCTCCTAAAACCAATCTGCTCAACCATATCCAACGCTGTTTGAAACGTCCGCCGAATCCTTCCAGTAAACCAATCACAAGTGTGACAGTAAGAGCCACAGTAAGAAACATGCCTTTTCTTCTCCGACTCATAATTCAAACCCTACATCCTCCCTTTTTTCCATTTCATTCCTGACTCTATTTGTTTCTTTCTGATACAATCGCTGAGAATCAAGGGAGAAGTTTGACAAACGCCTCTTTTCTGTCGGCTACAAACCTGCTGTCTCATTTGGGTGATTTGCGGACAAGTCAATAAGCGTTCATATTCGTAGTGATTATTTCAGTCTCAGTTCGTATAGCATCTGGTTAGCCTAAGATTTTTTCTACTTCTTCCTTGTCCGCATCAATTACATAGTCAATCCCTGATACCTTTGCAGCTTCTGGAGTCAAAGCAACGATATCATCTCTGGTGATGTGTTGAAGCGCGAATTTTCTGGCGCCGCACATCAATTGTTTTAGTCCTTGGGTGAGTCTCTGATAATAAGTATAGATGCCCATTGCGCCGGTGGGTAGATCCTTGAACTTTTCCCCGAACTTTTTCTTTAGTCTGCTTGCTTCGATAAAGGTTGCTTCGATGGTGTTTCCATATCTTCCATAGTAGATAGGTAGATTTCCTTCCGTAATTCTGCGACCTACGTTTTTGCCTACCATCGCTGCGGTGAGTGGGGCTCTGGCCATACCCACTGCTTTGACGTAGGGTGCACCGAGAGCCAGCGCCTTGAAGATGTGGTCTTCCATTGTAATGCCTCCTGCAAAGGCTATGTCAGGTACGTATTCTCCTTTCTTCGCCAGTCTATCTGCGTATTGATAAGTCAGAGACCATATTTCTACGCTGGGTATTCCCCATTCATTCATCATGCGCCAAGGGCTCATCCCTGTTCCGCCACCGGCGCCGTCAATGGTAAGTAGGTCGATTCTTGCTGATGACGAGAATTTCACAGCTCTTGCCACATCTGCTGGTCTGTAAGCTCCAGTCTTTAGGAAAATTTGCCTGGCACCTAAGCTTCTGAGTTCTTTTACTCTAGAGACGAAGGTCTCTTCGGTAACCATGCCTACTCTGGAATGTCTTTCAAATTCCTTGAAATGTCCAGATTTAAATGCTTCAATGATGTCTGGGTTTTCAGGATCTGGGAGAACTATGTATCCTCTTTTCTTTAGAAGTTGAGCTTTCTCGAGATTCTTGATTTTAACTTCGCCGCCTATGTCTTTGGCGCCTTGACCCCATTTTAGTTCAACGGCGTCTACTTCCAAATCCGAAATGGCATATTCATGGACGCCGAGTCGTGTATCTTCTATGTTGGCTTGAACAACGATAGCGCCATAGCCTTCTTCTTGCCATTCTTTGTATGTCTTGACTCTAAATTCCAGTTCTGGTGAATGAATCACTTTTCCATTGTTGAATTCTGACTTCGCATCCATGCCGCATACGTTCTCACCTATTACTTGCATGGCTCCTGATGTTGCCGCGCCGATGGCTAGCTCTCTCCAATTGTCGAGGGCAATTTTTGTAGATCCAAGTGCGCAGGTGAACCATGGAACTTTCAGTCTTATGCCTTTGCCTTGACCGATTTTGGTTTCTAGGTCAACGTTAGGAAATATGGCTTTGTCACTATCGGCTTCGATGCCGACAGCTCCTACGGTTGTTCCCATGATGTTGAAGTGGGAGAGGTCCACAGGATAGTTCTTTTGGGATGCGGTTGTTATTATTCCGAAAGGCGCTGGGTATATGATTTCTCCTCCTCTTATTGCAGATTTGGCAACTTCGCAAGGACCGGGGCATCCATCTATGCAGGTTACGCAGAGTCCGCTTACCGGACATGGATCTGTTCTATTCTTGGTTAAGGTTGCTGGGCTCGCATTTGGTTTGGAATAGCTCATACTATTTTTCGCTCCTTTTCTACACATGCTCCACATGATTCTAACGTACACATGACTTGGTCATACTTCCCTAGACATTGCGGAGTTATTACAAGACAAGAGTTGCAGAGTTCTCCGGGGGACTTGACCCCGCGACACTGCAGGTCTACTACAGGACAAACATACATACAGGCGCCGCAGTTACGGCAGATTTCGCTAGCCATATGGAAGGGAGTGACCACTTCTCTTTTTTGACCTCTGCCCACGAAGCCAATGGCTCCGCTTCCCATCTGTTCAGCGCACATCCGTACACATAGGCCACATAGAATGCAGTCTTCATTTTCCATCTTGAATCTGACTTGCTCCAATCCCATCTGTGAAGCTAGGTCTTGCAAGGTCTTAGAGTTGGGGCATCTGGCAATCAATAGCTCCAGTATCAGTTTCCGCCCTTTCATCACACTCTCGGAATGTGTTTTCACCTTTATCCCTTCTCTAACTGGGTAAAGGCAAGACGCCACAAGCCGTGTCCTTCTTCCGTCGTCAACTTCTACCGTGCAAAGACGGCAAGCGCCGTAAGGGGTCAACTCATCGTGGTGGCAGAGAGTTGGAATATTGATCCCGTAGAACTTGGCAACTTCAAGTATTGTAGAGCCTTCTTCGGCTTGAACGTTCACTCCATCTATAATGAGGTTTACCATAGCTCTCACTTCCTACTTGACTGCTATCGCCTGAAATGGGCAAGCATCTCGACAGATACCACATCTAACGCATTTGGCAGGGTCAATTGTGTGAATCAAACCATATGCATCGATGGCCTGTTGAGGACAGAGCTTTAAACAGGCACCGCATCCTGTGCATTTGTCTTCAAGAATGGTGTATGTAATCAGGTCCCTGCAAATGCCAGCTGGGCACTTTTTATCTTTAATGTGAGCGTTATATTCATCTCTGAAATACCTGAGAGTCGATAAAACTGTGTTTGGAGCTGTTTGACCCAGACCGCAAAGAGAGAAACCTTTGACCGTCCTCGCTAGGTCTTGAAGAAGTTCCAGTTCTTTTTCCCCAGCCTGACCCCTTGTTATCTTAGTCACGATCTCAAGCATCCTTTTAGTTCCTTCACGGCAGGGGACACATTTGCCACAAGATTCATTCTGTAAGAAGTCGAGAAAATATCGAGCCACATCAACCATGCAGGTATCTTCGTCCAACACTATCATACCGCCGGACCCCATCATGGAGCCGGCTTCGGTTAACTTCTCAAAGTCGACAGTTAGGTCGAGTAATTCTTCCGGTATGCAGCCGCCTGAGGGACCGCCGGTCTGTACAGCCTTGAATCTCTTGCCTTTTGTTATTCCTCCGCCTATGTCGTAGATAATCGTCTTGAGGGGTGTTCCCATTTGTATTTCAACAAGGCCAGTATTGTTAACCTTTCCAACAAGAGAGAAAATGCCTGTTCCCTTACTCTTCTCCGTTCCAATTTTTGCAAACCAGTTAACGCCATTACTAATGATCAAAGGCACGTTGGCCCATGTCTTAACGTTATTCAGATTAGTTGGTTTATTCCACAGTCCCCGCTCGACTGTGTGAATATATTTTGCTCTGGGCTCGCCCATCATACCTTCTATGGAGGCCATCAGCGCAGAAGATTCACCGCATACAAACGCACCACCACCCTGATTTATCTTGATGTCAAAGTCAAATCCAGAATTGAAAATGTTGTTGCCAAGGAATCCGTATTCTCGTGCTTGGTCAATTGCCGTCTGGAGGTGCTTTAATGCCAGCGGATATTCAGCGCGAACGTATAGATAGCCTTGATTCGCTCCTATGGCATAGGCTCCTATTACCATTCCTTCGAGAATGCTATGAGGATTCGCTTCCATGAGGCTTCTATCGCTGAAGGCACCCGGGTCGCCTTCATCTCCGTTTCCAATTACGAACTTGACGTCTCCACGGGCTTCCCTGCAAGACCTCCATTTTCTTCCAGTTGGGAAGCCGCCTCCGCCACGACCGCGTAACCCTGATTTTTCAATTGTATCAATGATTTCTTCGCAAGACATGGTTGCAGTAGCTTTTGCAAGAGCTTGGTAACCGCCAATAGCAATGTAGTCAAGTATGTTTGTTGGATCTATGCGTCCATTGTTAGCGAGAACAAGCCTTGTCTGTTTTTTGTAGAATGGAACTTCATGTTCATACAGGGCTTTTTGACCTGTCGGATCTGTGTAAAGGAGGCGATCAACAGCCTCTCCATTAAGCAGAGTTTTTGAAACAATCTCAGGGACATCAGTCAGCTTTACTTTTTGATAAAAGATTTCTTTTGGTCCTATAACAATGACAGGGCCTCTCTCGCAGAAGCCGTGACATCCAGTCTGTTTGCAGCTTACCTGAATTTCTAAACCTTGCCTCTCAATTTCATCCTTGAAAGATGTCATGATATCTGCGCTGCCACGTGCTCGGCAACCAGTTCCGAGGCATACTCTTACACAAGGCTTGTTGGGATCTATCTGTTTAAGCAGGGAGTTTCGAAGAGAATTGAGCTCTTGAGGAGTTCTGATCTTTTTCATTCTCACCCTGCACCTGCTTTCAGAGCACTACGCACTTTCGTTGGCGTGATTTTGTCAAAATAGCGTTCTCCGACAACCATAACTGGAGACAGCGCACAGGCGCCAACACAATGGACCGATTGAAGGCTAAATTTGCGATCAGAGGTTGTTTCGCCGTCTTTTATCCCCAGCTCTTTTTCCACAGCCTCAAGAACTCTGGCGGAACCTCTTAGGTAGCAGGCAGTGCCCAGACATACTCGAATGAGGTGCTTGCCCCGTGGGGTCAGGTGGAATGCATCGTAAAACGAAGCTACACCGTAGACTTGGATCATGGGAACATTAAGTTTCTCTGATGCGTGTTTTAACGCCCATGCGGGAAGATAACCGTACAGATTTTCGATTTCATGTAGTATCATTATCAATGCTGACTTTTCATAAGAATGATCTTTGATAATCTCGTCGACCTTGCTGTACTCAGAAGCATTTTCCACCAACTTTCATAACACCTCTCGAGTCAATTGTCTGTTCCTTATGTTGCCATGAGTGGGGATTATTCATGAAGTACTGGCATCTGAACTTCTGGAAACTCTCTTTATACCTGTGAAACCTAGGGGTGTCTCTTCCGAAAGCTCCTCGGCGAACATTATTTCGTAGACATCTTTTGAACCACACTGGGTGCATTCCAAGGGCCTAAATCTACATGTTTGACAATTTTCAGATTCCATGCCAACTCGCAAACAAAGATCATCTAATCCGTCTTTATGCCCCACAACCACTCCAACAAGTTCGACCCACGTGCTTCCACAGCTTGCACATGTAACTCTTTTCTTGATCAACTCTCCCTCTCCCTTTCTATTTTCAAATTCCTTCGTGACTTCAGCGATTTTCAAACAGTACCACACATTATAAGCATATTGATTCAATATTTTAATGTTTTGTTTGCTTGAGTGGTCGGTTTTATCGACATTGTAAGAACGCTAACGGTAGGGACACTTATGATGCGTGCGGGAGGGTAGACATCGTACGTACTATCGACATCGTAAGATTTTTCGTCGAGAATAGTATAATTTAAGAATCCGAACATATGATTCTCAAGAGGATCTATATGGTCTCCGATGCAAGAATCGATGAGATTGACATAAGCATTATCAGGGCTCTGCAAAAAGATGCACGGGCAAATTTCGCGGACATTGCAAGGGATTGCAGCGTGTCGACTGACACAATAAGTAAACGATTCAGAAAAATGAAGAAAGCCGGTATCATCAGAGGGACTACAATACTCTTGAACCCGAAAAGCTTTGGCTGTGACTGCGTTGCAAGCTTGGGGATTGACGTTAGCTATCCACATTTGAGAGAGGTTGTTGATCTGACAAAAAGAATACCTGAAATAGTCTTCACTACTACATCAATGGGCAGTCATGACATATTTTGCATTGCAGTTCTTAAAAACGTTGGTCGACTCAGCCAAGTGAAGGATCTGATAAAAGGACACCCCGTCGTTAGAGAAGTAACAACAAGCATTTGGGTTGATGAAATCCTGCTATGCCCTGAGAATTTTGAATTTGAGCATCTTAACAGGCGGTGATTGAGATGGATGAAACTGATATGTTCATTATTAAAAGAATGACGGAGGATGCTCGCATATCTTTTAGAAAAATTGCCGAAGAACTTGGGCTCTCACCAGACACCATAATAAGCAGATATAAAACACTTCAAGAAAAAGGCGTAATCCGAGGATCCACTGTGGTAATCAATCCGAAAAAGATCGGCTACCATAGCTTGGCCACATTCTTGATAGACGCCTCACCGATACACATCTTAGCAACCGAGACATCCCCTCCTGAATCATCGCGAATCCTTGAAAAGTTGATTCGAATGCCAAACATAATTTTAGCCACAAAGACTATCGGCGACCACGATCTGTTGGCTATCGGCGCAGCAAGGGATTTCGAACACTTGATTACCATAGGTGATGAAATAGCGAGAATACCCGGCGTTAAAGATATACGAGTGTCCTTTTGGGTCGAGAAAGCAGAAATCTGCCCAAAGTACTTCGTAATCTGATACCCGTGTGCACGCGTAGCATTTGTCTTCGCCATTCTGAAAGCCACAGACGTAATTCACGAGAGGGGAATGTTCAAAAATCGTACAGCTTTTGGGCGATTTATTTCTCCCATACGTCGAGCGGCGGCTTGCTGCCAGCTGGTATCGGCGACTTGTACTTCTTGTCGCCTATCCTCTGCCGATGCTCCTCCTTCGCCTTACGCACAGCTTTTCCATCAGTCAGCAAGTCAATAGCTGTTCCAGCCATGACCTTGGAAGAGAAAATCAACGACTTATGCCCTAATCCGACCCTGCTCTGAGCCACATTTTGCCACGAGTGCCCAGACGTACCTAAAGCCCATGTCGCCGTGTAAAACTCTACGGTCGGTGCTTGCCAACTCACATCCGCTACGTCCGTGCTGCCATGCATGTATTCACCGTCGCCCCAAGGATCAGGAATCTCATCATCCATTAACTTGTCTACAAGCCTCTCCCAACCAGGTCGCTTGGTATTCTTCAACTGTGTGACTTTCGCTTCACGGGGAATTGTCTTAGCTATTTCGGCAGCAAACCTCAACTCCTCCCTGTTATACTTGGGTAAACCGATTTCACGCATGTTCTTCACAATCACTTCGGCAAGCGTTCGGTTAGGCACTACATTGTAAATGCCTGCCTCAACTTCAATCTTCAATTCTGTCCTAGTCATCATCGCCGCACCTTTGGCTATGTCAACAATCCAGTCATAAATGTACTCCACCTCATGACGCTCCGGCGCCCTCACATAGTACCAGCTTCGAGCATAAGGTGGCACAATGTTGGGCTGAAAACCACCCTTCTCAACAATATAGTGAATCCTAGCATCCTGAATCACATGCTCCCTCAAGAAATTCACACCAACATTCATCAACTCAACCGCATCCAACGCGCTGCGTCCCTGCTCAGGTGCGCCACCAGCGTGAGCCGCTTTACCATAAAAATGAAACCGCGCCGAGACTATAGACAGACTGCTTCTCAAAGACGCCGCATTCATACTGCCAGGATGATGCCCCAAAACCGCGTCCGCATCCCTGAAACAACCATCTTGAACCATGTACACCTTACCGCTATAATTCTCCTCAGCTGGACAACCAAAGAACTTAATCGTGCCCCGAAGCCCAGACTTCTCCATCACTTTCTTGACAGCAATCGTTGCCGCCATGGCGCTTGTTCCATAAATATTATGTCCACAACCGTGCCCAGGCTTCCCAGACTCTAACGGTTCTTCCCGCGGAATATCCTTCTGCGACAATCCTGGAAGCGCGTCGTATTCGCCCAATAATCCAATGACAGGTTTTCCCTTACCCCACGAAGCCACAAACGCCGTCGGCATGCCCGCAACGCCACGTTCCACCCTAAACCCGTGCTTCTTCAACTCAGCAGCCAACAGAGCCGACGACTTGAACTCAATCAAACCTAGCTCAGCAAGCTCCCAAATCTTGTCGCTGATTTCAACCAAATGCTCCTTGTTATCCTCAATCCAACCAAAAGCAACTTTCTTATCCGCTTGCATGAGCACCACCTAAATAATGTACAATAGTAAGAATGCCAATTCCTTTTAGGGCTTCTTATAAAACCACAGAGAATCTCGCAAGATTCTTCCACCCAGTATTTATTAGAGCCGAAGCCTTTGATTCTTGATTCCAACAAAACTTGACTATCAGCCACGAAAGAAAGGGAGAAAGAACATGCAGAAAAGAAGGCTTGGAAGAACCAACCTAAACGTTTCAGTAATCGGATTCGGCGGCATACCGATAATTCAAGCCAGCACGCCCAAAGCTGTCGAAATGATAAGACGCGCCTACGACCTAGGCATAAACTACTTCGACACAGCCCGCGTCTACGGCAACAGCGAAGAAAAATACGGCATAGCACTAGAAGACGTCAGAGACAAGGTCATAATCGCAACCAAAACGCATCAGCGAACACGAGAAGACGCAGCCCGATCAGGGCTAAAACAGAGCCTGCAGAAGCTTCGAACCGACTACATAGACATAATGCTACTTCACGGCATAGACGACGAAAAAACCCTAGAACAAGCCATGGCAACAGAAGGCTCACTAACAGCAGTCAAAGAAGCCCGCCAGCAAGGCAAAGTCCGCTTCATCGGCATGTCCGGACACAGACCACTGATCCTAATGAAAGCCATCCGCACAGGCGAATTCGACATGATCCTCATGCCCTTCAACATCATAAACCGCGAAGCAACCGAAGAACTGCTGCCTCTAGCCAAAGAACTAGACATCGGCGTCGTAGTGATGAAACCATTCGGAGGCGCAGACCTCCGCTTCGCAGCCCGCGAATTGTGGGCAGCCAGAGTGCCCGAAAAAGCCGAATTCAACCGCATAATGGGCGAAGGAACAG
>Ga0224495_10003151_pt1 | contig 10292 bp, 22 predicted proteins | sample SF_Jul11_sed_USG_FD_168128 | JGI IMG/M metagenome (GOLD analysis project Ga0224495, IMG submission 168128) | Sediment microbial communities from San Francisco Bay, California, United States - SF_Jul11_sed_USGS_4_1 | ecosystem: Environmental > Aquatic > Marine > Sediment | place: USA: California...
GCTGCATGGGTGCCGCGACTGAGACATTTATGTCACGGTGTGCGACATTTTTGTCGGAAAAAACGATCGTTCGTTCTGACAAAATTGGGCCCAAATCAATGATTTCGCGGACTTAGCTGTTGGCACTGGGATTGCATTGTTTTTAGGTATGGAGGCGAGCATGAAAACGACTCATCTTTTCAATCAGGATGTGAAGCCATACGGTGCTGGGGATAGGTCATTAAACGAACGCCAAGGGGTTGAGAAGGCCCTCGCGCTCTCGCGTGAGGTATTAACCCCATTTTTCGTGGCGGCGTCTCCTGGGGGCCATGTGGCGGTGGGAATGGTCGGTGAGGTGGACACCGAGGTTTACTCAGAGGGGATAGGGCTGGCGTTCGAGGGGGAGTTCATTTCTGCAAAGGAGTAAGACGATGCGCTATGTGGTCGAGTACCGAACGGACGACTATGACGAGCCGGAGGCGTACCTGGTCCGAGACACGCAACACGAGAATCAGATCATGGCGCACGTCCACGTGTCGGACTTCAGAGCGAAGGTGCCGGTGAGCGACGATTTCATCGCAGTCCGGCGTGGGATCATCGCGGCTGAGTTGCAGGCATTAGAGACCGCCGTGACCATTGCCGAGTCACTGTTTTTGGCCGTGTGTCAAGGTCAGTTGAAGTAATTTTATTCATGGGGAGGGTTGCATATGAGCACGAGGGCACAAATTGCATTTATGGATGAAGGTGAAGTGGGCGCGTTACTGTATCAACACAGTGATGGGTACCCCACTGGCGCGGGTGGAGTGGTAGGCAAGCTCATCAGCATTTGTCCGGCGCTCATTAAGCAACGGGGGATGTTCGATCCGTGCTACTTAGCGGCTCAGACCCTGCACCGGTTGATCCAGGGTCATGACGGCGGTCAGAGCGGTTTGGGATTTGGGATTGACACGGCGCTGCATGGCGATACGCGGTTCCTGTACGTGGTCACTGAGGATGGCGTGACGGTGTACGATGCGCGAGTGATGGATGAGGGCAGCCTTGCAAAACTCGCTGACTATGCGCCGATGTTCTTCACGGCGTGGGTCGATGACGAGAGGCGTCTCAAGGTCGAAGCCGATATACAAGATATGGAAGTCAGGTTGAGCAAGCTGTATCTTGAGCGGCAGAGCATCATTCGACGGAAACCATAACGACGGGATGTGGAGGTACCATGTCAACTACGTACAGTGAGTATACATGGGGTGTTGCCAACCGTGATGACGGCGCGGTGTTGTTGTTCAATCTCACGCAGCGTGAGGCGACGAAGATCGCGCAAGACCTAGAGCACTTTTTTCGTGTCGTGCAGGTCCCAACGGCAGTGTGTGCGCCACGAGATCGGACGAACGTCAAGCGAGGTGGGACATGCTAGGCGTCACCATTCAGATCAACGAGAAAATACTGGCATTCTATGAAATACGTAGGGTCTTCCCTGTAGACCGGCACCCATCAAACACCACGATGTGTCAGTACGTCGTCTACGATGAGGAAGGCAATCAAGTGCTCAACCGGACGGTGTACCATCGCTACGGCGCAGGGGCTGAGCGATTGGTGTACAAGGTCTTGGGGAAGCTGCACCGAGGAAGGAAGAAGGCGTGAAACGCGACGATCTGGACGCAGCACGCGGCATTCTCACTGGGCTGGTGTTCGCGGTCATCCTGTGGGTGCTGCTGGTCCTGGGGTTTGCAGCCGTGATATCATTTCTGAAATCGGTCATAGCGGGGTAGATCAAAGGTGGATCACCAGTCTCATAAACTGGCCGGTGGAAGTTCGAGTCTTCCCCCCGCTACCAATTTTCGGTATTCGACTGACGTGCTGCGGTTCCTCAAGCGAATTACGTATAAGCCTGGGTACAAGTTCTCGTGTTGGTTAGACTCAGAGAATTCAACCAGTATGGTCGATCAGCGGTTGGTGCTCAACATGGTGGTGCCGGTGCCGGACTCAACACGAGCGGACCACAAACCGACGTCGCTCGTGTTCACATCAACATTCCCGCTGATCGAGGTCGTACATGGTGGGCCGGACTTGTTGCTCCATAGGGTCAAAGATTTCTTTCTGACTTGGGAGCGGCACGAGCTGGACGAGTGGTTTCGACTAGATGGAAAAATGTTGCACGATCCGCACGCGAAGGAGAGACATAATGGTTACGGCAACGATCGACGATAAGGTGATTCGCTTGGAAGGGCTCAAGACCGAATGCGTGCGAGTCGAGATCGATTACGACGATGTCCCGCACGAAGAGGTTGAAGTCTGGACGATGGAGCTAGTGAAAGTACTTAACGACAACGGATTTTGAGGAGTAGCCAAGCTGGTACGGCACCGAACTGTTAATTCGGAGACGCGCAGGTTCGAGCCCTGCCTCCTCAGCCAATACCATAGTCTGTTCGTTCAGCGGCTAGGACCCCGCCCTGTCGAGGCGGTGAGATGGGTTCGATTCCCATACAGACTGCCATCATGGGCCGTTCGTTCAACGGGAGGATTCCTCGCTTGCACCGAGGAGATGAGGGTTCGATTCCTTCACGGTCCACCAATTTGGGAGTTCGTCTAGAAAAAGACACCGGCTATGGTGCCGGGGAGGTAGGAGTTCCAGGGGATAGACATTGGAACGTACGTGAAATCCCCCTGCTTGTACTACACTCCCGACCAAACAGGAGACACATGAGCGGCTTTGAGTACATTCGGAAAACGTACGGCGTACCAGCAAAACGCCACGCGATCGTGTACCACTGCGGTCAGATGGGGTATGTGACGAGTGCGATCAATGGCCGGGTCCGTGTGAAACTGTTTGGCTATAAATTGCGGCGTATCTTTCACCCGTACGATTTGATGTGGCTTCCACATGAGTAACACGAGGCACGAGATGCAAAAGACGAATGTCATGGTGGTTGATATCGACGGGACCATTGCGCTGCGTGGTGATCGAGGCCCACACGATCACGATCAGGCGATGGAGGACGCAGTCAACTACCCTGTGATCTACACAGTCGAGGCATTGCGGCACGTGCAGAATTGGTCTGTCCTCTTAGTCTCAGGCCGGGACGAGAAGTACCGGAGTATCACCGAGTATTGGCTCTATCGTCACCAGCTCTTACGCGATCGGATCGGGCTCTACATGAGAGCACGCGGCGATCAGCGACCAGATCAGGAAGTCAAGCGAGAGATCTATCAAAAGTTCATCGAGCCTCATTATGTCGTTAAAGTCATATTCGACGATCGGCAGAAGGTCGTTGATATGTGGCGAGAGCTGGGCTTGACCTGTTTCCAGGTGGCGGAAGGGAACTACTGAGGCATTTTAGGTTTATGTGGGGCGTTTTTGTCCGCGTCCCATGCGACGATAGGTGTCGGCTCGTTATATATCAACCACTTACATCGCACAGATTTGGTATGGTCATTGCAGTCCTCCTCTGTATTAAACGGAGGACAAAATGCTTGAACTAGATTACACGGATCAAGGGCGGCGACCGAGTGCGGCACAGATTATTGCCGACTGGAAGAAGGCTGGCAGGCCACGAGAGTTCGAGGTGGTGTACGGCGAGACCTACGCTCAATTTGAGGCGGGGCTCACTCGGTGGCACGATTACGGGAACGGGTGCCGTGGGGTCGATCGTGACGCGGTGTTGAAACGCCTCAACGAGGTTGAGTCATGAAGACGCCTGCTACAGCATTTAGGCCGAGCCCTAATCATTGGAGCATGAGGTTGGGGTTGTTTCGTGAGCGTGTCACCAGGGCGCAGTTGCGGGATCTCTTGCTAAATCAGTGTGACCCGATAGTACGTGGGGAAGTCTGTCGATGGAAGCAGAGGCATCTTGGCGTTGGTGTGTATGAATTATGGGTCGAAGCACCGGAGGAGAAGCCATGCAGACCATCGTCAAAATGATCTTCGGGTCGCACTTGTACGGCACGAGTACCGCGTCCTCTGATACCGATATCAAAGGTGTGTTCTTGCCGACACGTGAGCAGGTCCTCCTGCAACGGGTGCCGAACTCGCTCAACGAGTCACGAGACAAGAAATACAAAGAGCGCAACACGTCAGCCGATACCGATGTGGAGATGTACTCGCTCCACTACTTTCTCAAGCTGGCCTTGGCCGGTGAGACAGTGGCTCTGGACATGCTGCATGCGCCGAGTACCGCGTGGCACGAAGCGAGTCCGGTGTGGAAAGACCTCGTCAGTCATCGGGAGCGGTTCTACACAAAGAACCTCAAGAGCTTCGTGGGCTACGCGAGGCGGCAGGCAGCGAAGTACGGCGTCAAGGGCTCGCGACTGGCGACGGCGAAGCAGGTGCTTGAGCATTTGCAGTCGAAGTATACGCAGTACCGGAAGAGCAACGGGGAGTGTGAAGCACGCTTGGCGGACATTTGGGAGTCGCTGCCGACCGGTCAGCACATTTCTTTTTTGGAGATCAAGCAAGACCGACTCTACAATGTGTGCGGAAAAAATCTCCTGAGCACAGCAAGGATCAACCACTATATTCCGATGCTCCAGAATTTCGTGAATATGTACGGGAACCGAGCGCGGCAAGCCGAGCTGAATGAGGGTATCGACTGGAAGGCGGTCAGTCACGCATTCAGAGCAGCGTATCAGGTGAGGCATATTCTCACGGTAGGGGGCTATACGTATCCCCTTCCTGAGACGGAGTACATCCGAGCGGTGAAGTCCGGCACGCTCAGCTTCCTCAACGACGTGGGACCGGCGCTTGAGTTATTGATGGATGAGCTTGAGGAGTTGAGTCAGCAGTCGAGCCTTCCAGAGCAGCCTGACCAAGCGTTTTGGGACCGGTGGTTGATGAGTGTGCTCTACACACGGTTAGGTGACTTATGAACTGTCCGAAGTGTCAAGGTTATGGTGTCGTGAAGATTGGTGGGCAATGGTGCTCCTGCCGCGTAGCCAAAGACCTGAAGAAGCAAGTGGCAAGAACCCAAAGTGAGATTGAGGTGAGGCCGTTTAGCACTGAGCCGTCAATCGAACTTACCGGAAAAGCCGGATAGCTTGTTTTGGGACCGGTGGTTGATGAGTGTGCTGGACCGGAGGTTGTGATGCGGTTCTTTATTTCCGATGCCCACTACGGGCACAAGAAGATCATCGACTACTGTAGCCGTCCGTTTCAGTCTGTCGAAGAGATGGACCGTATCATGATCGATCAGTGGAACGGAGTCGTGACCGATGACGACGAGGTGTTCTTTGTTGGCGACTTCTCCTTCTGCGGTGCGGATCGGTCGATCGAGATCCTCGAAGAATTACGAGGCACGAAGCACTTAATCCTTGGCAACCATGACTACAATCGTGGTAAGGTCAAGCCGTTTTTCAAACAGCATTTTGCGTCCATCGAGGCGTCACGAACATTGATCATTGAGCCGGTGGGCCGAGCAGTCAACCTCTGCCACTATCCGTCATTTGGGCCGACCGCACCGCAGATTTTGGTGCACGGACATTCGCATAACAATCGGCCACACATCACGTCCTATATGACGACCAGGCAGTTGTTGGTGAATGTGAGTGTGGAGTGCGTGGAGTACACGCCGATGTCTGAGGTCAGACTGTCGGAGATCATTGAACAGCACGAAGATTTCTTTAGGGGGTAACATCATGGAAAAAGTTATCGACAATCGAGTCATCGTGATCGCGGTTGAGCATGTTGAGAAACATCCGAACGCGGATCGGTTGGACATTGTACGGTTCGCCGGTTGGTCGATCGTGACGCAGAAGGGCAACTTCACGTCCGGCGATCGGGCCGTGTACTTTCCGATCGACTCGGTACTACCGTCCGAACTTGAGCTTGAATTGTTTCCCCCTGAAAGCAAGATCAAGCTGTCGAAGTCACGGATCAAGACGATCAAGATTCGAGGTGCGATCAGCCAGGGCATGCTGGTTCCGACGAATGCCCCATCGATCGTGAGCCGGTGCGGTCAAGTGTTTATCGGTGACGATATCACCGAGAAGCTCGGCGTCACGAAATACGAGCCACCGATTGAGCAGGCCCCTCTTGGCATGGGCGTCACTCGTGCGACGAAGAAACACCCGTATTTCCCTGAGTACGCGAAGATTCCCCACTTCAAGAACTATCCGACGTTGTTTGAGGAAGGCGAGCAGGTTGTGGTGACGGAGAAGATTCACGGCACCAACTTCCGAGCGGGATGGGTGCCGGTCGACCTCGACACCTTCTGGAAGCGGATTAAGTACATGGCCCTCTCACTCGTCGGCAAGGCGCAAGAGTGGGAGTTTGTCTTCGGGTCACACCACGTTAACATTGCCGACAAAGGGTACGGCAACGGTTTCTACCCGAAGAACGTCTACCAGGAAGCGGTCGAGAACTACGGGCTCCGGCACAAAATCCCGATGGGCTTCGTCATTTACGGTGAGATATACGGCGCGGGAATACAGGGTGGATACAGCTATGGACTGGACCCTGGCGAGCATCGTTTGGCTATCTTCGACGTGTTGGTGGCGAACGATCGGGGAGACCAGAGCTTCCTTGATTGGGCTGGCGTTGAACACTTCGGAACTTCCTTATTGTTGCCTTTGGTGCCGGTGCTCTACAAGGGGTCATACAAGCCTGAGATCATCGACCAGTGGGTCCAGGGGGAGTCCGTACTCTCCCCTCAGCAGAAAGTGCGGGAGGGCTGCGTCATTAAGCCACAAGTCGAGCAGCAGTGCTGGATGGGCCGTAAGTTCCTACGGGCGATCAATCCTGAGTACCTGTTGAAGGTCGAGACCGAGTGGCATTGATGGACGGCGTCAGTGCTCAATACGTGGCTGGGTTCTTCGACGGCGAGGGAACGGTCGGCTTGTATAAGCAAGATCAGACGAAGCGGATATGTTATTTCAGGCCGTACATGGCGATCAATCTGAAGAACGACTCGCGCAACATGGCTGTGCTCCGATTGATTGCCGCGAAGTACGGTGGGAAGGTGTACCAGCGAGGGCGGATTTGTCGAGTGCAGTGGTTGAAACTGGCGGCGATTCGGGCAGTCATCGCGGACATTCTGCCGTACACGATCATTAAGACGACGCAGTTGATTCTATTGGATTCGTGGTTAGAGACACAGACGTATGGGTTTCGGGTTCACCAATTGTTAAAGTCACAAAAACGGAGGGAATGATGGAGACAACAGCACGAGGGACACGCACGCAATTCGGGGAATGGCTCAGCGAGAAGAAGCACCTGACGCACACGGCATACGCGAAGTTGCCGATTCCCGCGAAGGCAGCGGTCTACGATGAGTACCGAAAATCCAAGAGAAAGGGGGAGCAGCCACATGCCGAAAGCCAAGAGCAAAAAGAAGGGTAAGTAGTTGATCGTAGGGGTCAGACGGAGGTAGCGTCTTTGGTAAGACCGGCTCCCATTCTTACCCGGCACCCCTACCTTGTCACAGGAGACACGAGACATGAAACCCTGGATACACGCCGAGAACAGCGCAAAGCGGTTTGGTGGACACGCAAGCGACTACCTTGAGATCCATGATTTTCTTGATAGCAGCAAGGCCCACTTCCCCGATATGCGGCATCGAGCGATTCTTCATTCGAGCTTCGGGATCTATCTTGCTGAGAAGATCTTCACGACCTGGATCACAAATAGTGAGGGTAAGAAGGTGCAGGTCCGCGACATTGCCGAGCACCACGTCATTGAGGACATGGGGTTCATTCCAACTGTTCAGGATTACTTAAAGGATCTCCCGTTCTACGATTGGCTCGGTGGAAAGCCAAAGAAGAAGCGGAAGGTGAAACTCGACGACCTTGTATTACCTAACCAGGTCCCGATGTACGTTGATCCATTCGTTCCGAAAGAAGTTCCTTCAACTCCCTATCCAAATCCAGGGCCAGGTGATTGGCCTCCTGGTGTAAGGGTGACTGACTAACATGGCAACGAAACGCGAGAAAGCAGTACTTCTTGGAGGGCGCACAATGGACATCCCGAAGCCCCTGCAAAAGGTGATCGACAAAGCAGCCGAGCTGAACGCTGAGGTCAAAGCGGTGGGGCTTGAGTCATTCAAAGAACTCCTTAAGGGTTTTTTCGCGGCTCACCCGATCGTCGTCCGCCTTCGATGGACGCAGTACACACCACACTTCAATGACGGAGACCCCTGCACATTCTCTGTCAATGAACCGGAGGTCGAAGTCCTCGACAAGATCCTCTTGGCGAAGAGGAAGCCGAACGGTTACCCTGATGAAGATCAGTACTCTGTTAAAGGGGAATTTGTCGATGCGTGGAGCATCAAGGGTGAGCACAAGGACCTCGCGGCGAGTCTCGATGAGATCCACGTCCTCTTTCAGCGTATCGAGGATGTGATGAACGCTGTCTTCGGTGACGGTGTCGAAGTGACAGTCACACGAGACGGCGAAATTGATATCGACGACTACGACCACGACTAAAACGCCACACCGCGCACACCTTTTTGTGGCGGACGTGTCCTTCTAAGGTACCCTCTTAGGAGGACACGATTTCGTGATCCCTATGATTTCAACGAGTTGCATTCCTTTTGTTTTGGCACCGCGTTTGCACTATCTTATAATTAACTAAGGCAAGCAAACGGGCTCAAAACTAAATTGGAGGTTACCATGCGAAACGTAGTACCGATGAAGTCAGTGGCAGCGGAAGTCATTCAGAGCCAGGTGTCTCCTCTCGGAGCATTGAAGAACATCGCTCCTTCGGTGTTCTCCCTGAGTTCGTCGCCTATCGTTTCTGAAAAGTACCGTCATATCACCACTTCAGACGTTGTGCAGCACTTGATGCTACAAGGTTGGCAGTTGGACAAGGCCGGTGAGTCACGAATCACGAAGAGGAAACGTGAGGCGGGATTTGCCCCGTATGTCGCACATGCCATCTCTTTGCGTCACCCTGATTTTCAGGTTGGTCAACGGCTGACGCTCGGTCAGATCGTCCCGAACATCATTATCGGTGGAAGTCACAACCGGACTACGGCGTTCTGGTTGTCTGGTGGGTTGTATCGGTGCATTTGCGACAACCAAGCGGTCGTCGGAATGACCACGTTCAACGCACGCTATAAGCACCAGGGCAACTTTCAACGCCTGATGGATAGTATCTATCAGACGGTCGATGGGATCGTTTCTAAGTCAAATATGCTCACGGAGGCGATCGATCGTTGGTCATCGATCGCGCTCACCACAGGGCAGAGGTATGAACTCTATCGTCGGGTCATCATGCTGCGTCCTGAGTCGAGTGGGCGTGAGCTGGCTCTGAAGAACGTGGAAGTGTTCGATGAGCGGCGACGTGTTGAAGATGCTGGCAACGATCTCTTCACCACGTACCAGGTGATGCAAGAGCACACCATGCGCGGTCACGCCAGCTTCGTCAACCTCCCGAACGGGGGTGGGGCGAATCGCGCAGTCTCTCGCGGGATTGGTGGAGTGAATGCGTTCCTTGATGTTAACCGTGCGATGTGGGATCTCACCGAGACCTACGCAAACGAACTCTCGAATGCGTAAGTCGAAGTCTACGGACGTGGGGGAATCACCCTCCCCCACGTCAGGCCGTCTCTGCTACGTATGCGGGAAATTGATTGGGGAGAATGAACTAGGGTTTCACCCTATCACACATACGCTCTGTCGGCCAGGGACCTCAAAGTGGATCGCGTACTTCGATGCACTACCGGAGAGTCAGAAGACCGAGGCCGGTCACCTGATTGCGAAGCATTACCGGAATAAGAACGAAGAGACACGTCAGCGGTTGGCTGCATGGAAGGAGAAGCAGAATGTCGAAGCAGATGAACCCAGTCGAGATAGCGATGTCGATGATCCAAAAGATCGAAGACGAAGAAAAGACAGCGTACAAGGTGGTATACAACGAGCTAAACAAGCTCGACGCGGACTACCCAAAAGTCACCGCAAACCACCACAGCGCCGACCTCGGTCCTGAGTCGCTGGAATACGCGTATGCAAATCTTCTCTTCTCGTCACATGCAGCCTATCTCTATCCAGACCCTCCTGTCTTCACGCGGAAGGACGCTTTGACTTCTCTGAAATTGCTGAACAGCGTTCCGAATGGTAGAATAGCAATGATGACCCTGCTACACCAGACGTTTCCACAGGCGGTTGTCTGCGTTGAACACCTGTATTTCCTGCAACGCCAGGTACGCCGGATCTTCGCTCTTCCTGATGCCGACCGTCCGGCGCTTCTGCAAGGTGCCAAACTTGAGGAGTGGGTGTACCCCGACGAGCGGATCGATAAACTACGTACTGATGTGATCGACCTCTGGAAGGCAGTGGAGGACCAAGAACATGCTGATGAAGCTGGCGTATAAGGACGGTCGGCATCAGGA
>Ga0224495_10003153_pt1 | contig 10284 bp, 10 predicted proteins | sample SF_Jul11_sed_USG_FD_168128 | JGI IMG/M metagenome (GOLD analysis project Ga0224495, IMG submission 168128) | Sediment microbial communities from San Francisco Bay, California, United States - SF_Jul11_sed_USGS_4_1 | ecosystem: Environmental > Aquatic > Marine > Sediment | place: USA: California...
GGGCGGGGCAAGGGCGGGGCAAGGGCGGGGCAAGGGCGGGGACAATCTGTCGGCAAACGGGGCGGGCGATCACGGACGTTTGGTTGGACAAGGCCGCCCCCCTGCCGTTATCCTGACCGGCACCAGTCACAGTGTTTGCCCCGCGTGTGGCGCGGGTGGGTGGCGAAATAAATACGCTTCCCCCTGTGGAATAATGTTTGCCCCGCGTGTGGCGCGGGTGGGTGTCATCAAGAGGAGCGTTCATGGCAACGGTGCAGTGCTGCAAGTGCAAGCAGGAGCAGGAGGCCATTTCCGGGCCGACCTACGGCGGGGCGGTGGGCGTGGAAATCAAGCGGCGGGTGTGCAACGACTGCTGGCAGTCGTGGCTGAACGGTTTTGGCGTGAAAGTCATCAACGAGATGCAGCTCAACATGCGCAATCCCGAGCACGTCGCCATGCTCATTCAGCAGATGCGCATGTTCCTCACCATGCCCCCGGAAGAGGGGTAGCCGGGGCGCGCCCGGCGCCGGAGGATTCAAGGTCTTCCGGGCGGTCTTCCGGGCGGTCTTCCGGGCGGTCTTCCGCGCGCGGAAATCCTCAGGCGGTGCGCACCACCATCACCGAGCATTCGGAGCGGCGCAGCACCTTTTCCGAGGTGCTGCCGAGCACAAAGTGGGCCAGGCCGTGCCTGCCCCGCGCTCCCACCACCAGCAGATCAAAACCGCCCGCGCGGGCGTGATCGGTCAGGGCCGTGGCGGGAGTCCCCTCCAGCACCAGCGTGTCCACCGGGAACGCCGTATCCTTCAGTTTGGCGGCCTCCGCGTCGAGGAATTTCTGCGCCCCCTGAATCAGGGTTTCCTGCAGGCGGTCCATGTAGTTGGTGCCCCCGGCGAACTGGGTGGCGGCCATGCGGCTTTCCCGCAGGTAACGATCTTCCACCACATGCGCCAGGGTGACGGTACAGCCCGCCAGCCACACCGCGCCGGTCAGCCAGTTCACCACCTGATCGCCGGTGGCGCCGGAATCCAGCCCCACCAGCGCGCGGTGGTTGGTGATGCCCTTTTCGCGGGCGACCAGCACCGGGCACGGCGCATAGCGCGCCACCTTCTGGGCCACACCGCCCAAGGTCAGAAAGGGGCGGGTGTCGCCCACCCCGCGGCTGCCCAGCACCACCAGTTCGGCGCCAATTTCATCAATCAGCGCCAGAATTTCCTGGGGCGGGCGGCCGACCCGGTGATGGGTGATCACCTCCAGCTCCGGCGGCAGCATGGCGCGACAGGCGGACAGGCGTTCGGCGGCGCGGGTCTCGTGCTCATCCTCGACCTGCTCGCGCAGCAACAGGTCGTCTTCGACAAACACGTCCGGGAACGGCATCACCGGCTCGGGCAGGGGGGTGGTGACGTGCACCAGATGCACCGCCACCTCTGATCGGGCGCGGGTGCGAATGTGGGAAATCAGCTCGCACCCCCAGCGAGCGTGTTCGGAACCATCGGTGGCCAGCAGAATTTTCATGGGCAAACCTCCACACCTCGGGGCCCACCCTTCAACTCTAGCTCCCGGTCGGGGGGTTGGCAACGACCTTTGTCATATCCCGCTGTCATATCCCGCGTGGAGGGGGGCATGGTGCAATCGGGGCGCAGCGGACCGCGCCGGATCAGACCGCGCCGGATCAGACCGCGCCGGATCAGACCGGGTGGCGGCCCTCGATGGATTTGATGAGGCTCACCTCGTCGGCGTATTCCAGCTCCATGCCCACCGGCACACCGTAGGCGATGCGCGTTACCGCGATGCCCAGGGGGTGGATCTCCCGCGTAAGGTACAGGGCCGTGGCCTCCCCCTCCACGGTGGGGCTGGTGGCCAGAATCACCTCCTGCACCTCGCCGTCGCGCAGGCGCGCGATCAGGCGGTCGGCGCGCACCCGCGAGGGGTCCGTCGGCTCCAGGGGCGAAAACACCTCGGCCAGCACGTGGTACAAGCCCCGGTAGGTGCCGGTGTGCTCGATTTGATACAGGGTGCCGGGGTCTTCCACCACCATGATGCGGGTGGTGTCGCGCCGCCGGTTGCTGCAGATTTCGCACACCTCGCGGCCGGTCAGGTTGCCGCAGACGGTGCAGGCGCGGGCGGTGGCGCGGGCTTCGATGATGGTTTCGCCCAGGAGCCGGGCGCGTTCCGGGTCCATGCGCAAAATGGCGAAGGCCAGTCGCTGGGCGCCGCGGTGGCCGACACCGGGCAGACGGGCGAAATCGCCAATCAGGCGCTCGTATAAACCCCTGGATTTCACCGCGCGTTCGGGCTGTTCCGCGTCAGAACAGGCCGGACAGGGGGGATTTATTGCCGCCGCCGCCCATGCCCGGCAGGTTCAGGCCGCCGGTCACCTTGCTCATCTCCGCTTCCATCTGCTCCCGGGCCTGGCGCTGGGCCTCCACGGTGGCGGCCAGGATCAGGTCCTGCAACATCTCCACGTCGTTGGGGTCCACCACCTGGGGGGAGATGACGATGCGGGTGATCTCCTGGCGGCCATTGGCGGTCACCGTGACCATACCGCCCCCGGCGGCGGCGGACACCTCGCGGCTGCCCGCCTGCTCCTGCACACGGGCCATCTGCTCCTGCATCTGCTGGGCCTGACGCATGATCTGGCCCATCATCTTCTTGGACATGCTGTCTCCTCCTGGACGGGACTGGGAACGGTGGGTGACGAGGATTTTAACCTGCTGTTTTTTTCAGGATTCCGGTGGGTGCAGTTCGACGATTTCGCCCCCAAACGTGTCCAGCACGTCGCGAATGAACGGCAGGGTCATGGTTTGCTCCACCTCGCTGCGGTGGCGGGCCTGCTCCTCGGCCTCGAATTCCTGGGCCAGGGTGGCGACGGGGGCGGCTCCGGCGCTGGCGCTGGCGATGCTGAACTGCACCGTCACGTCGCGTCCGGCGACGGCGCGGGCCTGATCGGTGATGAATGCCACGTTGTCGGGGCGGCTGACCATGCTGAGCATGACCTCATAGGCCGGCTGGAAGGTCACCACCACCCGCGCCGGGGTGGCCTCGGCCACGGCGCCGTGCTCCAGGTACGAGGCCAGGGCCGGGCGGCGTTTTTTGATCTCGCGCACCACGCTGGCCCAGGTCTCGCGGGGCGAGGGCGGCGCGGGGGGCAGATCGATGGGGAGCAGGTTGTCTTCGGTGTCGCCGTACGGGGTGTTTTCTGCGAACGGGGTATCCAGACCCAGTTCCAGTTCGGCGTCGGCGTCGGCGTACAGGTCCATTTCCGGGGCCAGGTCACGGGCGGCTTGCGGAGCGGCGTGGGGCGCTGGCGCGGAGGGGGTGGGCACAGCCGCCTCCAGGGCCGGTGGGGCGGGGGCCGCCGGGGCCGGTGGGGCGGGGACAAAGACGGGTTGTGATGCGCCCGCTGCGGCGGCAAACAGGCCGGAGGCCGGGGCAGCGGTCGGGACGGCCGCCGCCGGGGCCGCCGCCAGCGTCGGTGGGGCCGGGGCGACGGGAGCGGGGGCGGGAGCGGGGGGGACGGCCACGGGTTGCGACGCGCCTGCGGCGGCGGCGAACAGGGCCGGAGCCGGGGTGCTGGCCGGAGCCGGGGTGGCGATGGACGCCGGGGCTGCCGGGGCTGCGGCGACTGCCGGAGCGGTGACTGCCGGGGTGGCGACTGCCGGAGCGGTGACTGCCGGAGCGGCGACTGCCGGAGCGGCGACTGCCGGAGCGGCGACTGCCGGAGCGGTGACTGCCGGAGCGGCGACTGCCGGAGCGGCCACGGGAGCGGCCACGGGAGCGGCCACGGGAGCGGCCACGGGAGCGGCCACGGGAGCGGCCACGGGAGCGGCCACGGGTGGGGTCGGGCGGGCTGGGGCGGCGGGAGCCACCGGGGCCGGACGGCTGGCGGGGGCGTCCATTCTGGCCGCCGGGGCGGTCGTTTTGCGGGGCGGGGCGGGGGCACCCGCGGCGAGGGCCTCCAGCCGCTCTGCCAGGTCCGCCACCGAAAGCAGGGAGCGCGCCTCGGCGGCCCGCACCAGCGCGGCCTCCAGCACAAAGCGCGGCTGCACCGCCCGGCGCATCCGCTCCTGGGCCTCTACCAGTAAATCCAGAATAATTTCAAGTACTTCGCGGGGAACATCAAGGGCCTGCCGCGACAGATCGGCCACGTCGTCCGCCGACAGGTCGATGATGCGGGCCGGGTCTTCCATCACCTGACAGACGAGCAGATTGCGAACATGCTCCACCAGTCCGGCGCACAGGCCGTTGACCTCCTGCCCGCCTTCGAGGAGGGTTTGCAGGCGGGTGAGGGCGGCGCCGGGGTTACTGTCCAGCAAGTCGGCGGCAAAGGCCCCGAGGGTGGACTGCCCCACCACCCCCAGCATCAGGCCGATGTCCTCCGCCTCCAGGCGACCGCCGGAAAAGCTCACGGCCTGATCGAACAGGGACAGGGAGTCGCGCAATGAGCCGTCCGCCGCCTGGGCGAGCAGGGAAATGGCGCTGCGCGGGGCGTCGATGCCGCCGTCCAGGGCGACCTTTTCCAGATGGGCGCCGATCTCCTCCCGTGACACGCGGCGGAAGGCGTGCTGCTGGCAGCGCGACAGGATGGTTTGAGGAATTTTTTGCGTCTCGGTGGTGGCGAACACGAACACGGCGTGGGCGGGGGGCTCTTCCAGCGTCTTCAGCAGGGCGTTGAAGGCCGCCCCGGAGAGCATGTGTACCTCGTCGATGATGTACACCTTGTAGCGGGCCGAAAGGGGGCGGTAGCGGATGTTGTCCGACAGTTCGCGGATGTTGTCCACGCTGTTGTTGGAGGCGCCGTCGATTTCCATCACGTCGGCGGCGCTGCCGTCGGTCACTTGCTGGCAGTGGACGCACTGGTTGCACGGCGACGGGGTGGGGCCGGATTCGCAATTGAGGGCTTTGGCGAAAATGCGCGCCACGGTGGTCTTGCCCACGCCGCGGATGCCGGAGAACAGGTAGGCGTGGGCGATGCGCCCCGAGGTGATGGCGTTGGTGAGGGTGCGCACGATGTGCGGCTGCCCGGCTACGTCGGCAAAGGCCTGTGGGCGGTATTTGCGGGCGGAAACCTGATAACTCATGAACCTGTTTCCCTTGCCTGTGACGGGGTGGGCGGACGCTTTCCCGAGCCTTGTCCGGTACCCGGTCGTGCGCCGGTATGGACCATCGGCCAGACCGCCTCTGTGCGTCGCGGAATTGTATCAGAAGCACCGCCCGCCGGGGTACCCGTGCGGGCCGGGTTTGCGGGGGAGGGATGGGGGGGCCGGGAGCCGCCGCGCGGGGTGGAGTGAGGGGCCGGGTGATCCTGCGGCACACCGGGATTCCCGCTTACCGCTGCTTCCTTCCGGATCTGACGGGGTTCACAGGCTCTGGTTGCACAGGGCCCAACCCCTCACGCCACACCACACGGCAAATGGCCGCGTTCGACCGTTTTCAACCTCGGGCGAGAACCGGCCACCCGGGCCGTTCCACCGCTGCGCCGGAACCCTGGATGAAAAGGCCCGGCGCGGGAGCGGTGAAACGACTGCGGATGGCGGAGAGGGAGGGATTCGAACCCTCGGCACAGTTACCCATGCACAGCATTTCCAGTGCTGCTCCTTCGACCACTCGGACACCTCTCCGGGGCTCGCCTATGTCAATTCCGTCCCACGGGGATCAAGCCCCGCAGCAAACTGCCGTCCGGACAAGGTGGTCCGGACAAAAACGACCCGGTACGGTCCGGGCGAGAATGGCGGAGAGAGAGGGATTCGAACCCCCGATGAGTTTCCCCATACCTGATTTCGAGTCAGGCGCCTTCGACCAGCCTCGGCCATCTCTCCACAAAAAAACGCGCGTTCCGCGGCAAAAACACCGCGCTACGGCCGCCGCCGCTTGAAGAATTCGCGCAAAAGGGTACCACAAATCGCCCCCGATATGCCGCCAGAAATCCGCAGACGGTGGTTGAGGCGGGGGTCGGTGGGGATGGTGTACAGGCTTTCGCACGCCCCCGCCTTGGGGTCGGTGCAGCCGTAGACCAGGGTGTCTACCCGCGCCAGCACCAGTGCCCCCGCGCACATGGCGCACGGCTCGCAGGTGACCACGAGGGTGCAGCCGGACAGGCGCCACCCCCCCAGGTGGCCGGCCGCCTGGCGCAGGGCCAGCATTTCGGCGTGGGCGGTGGGGTCGCGGTCGGCCTCGCGGCGGTTGTGGCCGCGACCGATGATGCGGCCATTGTGGACGACCACGCAGCCGATGGGCACGTCGTCGTGGGTCAGGGCGAGACGCGCCTCGGCGATGGCTTCCTCCATCCAGCGGGACCAGTCGGCGGCCTCTTCCGGGGTGGGTGGTGACTGTGCGGTGGGGGGGAGCATGGGCGGATTGTACGATGCCCCGCGCCGGGTCGCCATACGCGCCGCAGGACGTCGCAGGACGTCGCAGGACGTCGCAGGACGTCGCAGGACGTCGCAGGACGTCGCAGGACGTCGCAGGACGTCGCAGGACTCCTAAAAAATAAAAAGGCCCGGGGGGCGGCCCGGGCCTTTGGGGTTGCGTCGCTGTCGGCGGGCTTACAGGCCGACCTGGAAGCCGAAGGCGAAGATAGTGTCCTTGCCCGGATTGCCGAGGGCCGAGTTCGGGTGCCCCTCGCCGTAATTCATGGCCACGAATTCGGTGGTGAGGTTGATGTTCGGCATGATGTAGTACGACAGGCCGATCACCGTGGCGGTATCGGTACCCGGAGTGGCGCCCGCCAGGGTTTCCGATTCCTTGGTCTCGTAGCGCCCGGTGAACAGAAGCTGGCTGGTGACCGGGTAGACCAGTTCCCCCAGCAGATTCTTCTGGGTGGCGCCGGTGACGCCGTCCACGTTGTCCTGTGAGAACCATGCCAGCACCAGCCACGACTGGCCCAGACGCAGGTTGGTGTTCAGGTCCAGCATGGAGTACTGATCGGTGAGGCCGGTGGCGGCATCACCCGCGCGGCCCGTGGAGTAGCGCGCGCCGAGGGTCTGCCCGGCGATGTCCCAGGTGCCCCACGCATAGCCGCCGCCGAGGATGCCTTCGGCATTGGCCTCGCCGTTGTTGCCGTATCCGGCGGCATAGCGCAGGCCGGAGTGTTCCCCCAACCCCTTGTGACCGTTCAGTTCCACCCCCACATGGCCCACGGAAACCGGCGCCAGGTAGGCGTGCTGGGTGGTGCGGCGTGGCTGGGACAGGTAAAGGAACTCGTTGCTCATGTCGCCCACGCGCAGGTTGACCAGGTTGTTGGGAACGAGGTCGCTGAACACCAGAAAGGTGCCGCCGGGACCGGCCTGGGACACCGTGGTGGTGCCCAGACTGCCGCCGCCGGGGGCGAACACGTCGATGGTGTCGGTGGTGAAGGCGTAGTCGAAGAAATAGGAGATGCGCGGCGCCAGGTGACCGGCGGAGAAAAACTCCAGGCCCCGGCGTTTTGCGTCGGTGATGGCGGTTTTGTTGCCGGGGGGCGTTTCCAGCGGGATGCTGGTTTCGGTGCTCTCCACTGTCAGGCGGGTGAGCGCCGCCAGCGGCAGGTTGTCCCGCAGCCACACCGGGGTGCCCATCTGGCCCTGCATGCGGTAGCCGTTCTGCTTGAAGGCCATGCCGAACTCGTTGAGCTTGGGAAACTGCACATGGCAGGTGGTACACGGCACCTTGTTGGCGCGGGCAAAGGCGGGTATCGCCTCGGCGGGCGTGGGTGCAAGGATATGGACCAGCCCGAAGCCCAGCAGGGCGAGCAGACCGGTGACGATGTTTTTTCTGGTGTTCATGGTTCCCCTTTCCGAACCGGGTAAAGCGCCGGAATTACGCGACGGCTCCGGGGGGGCGGCGCGCAATGCGACCGTCTTCTTTTCGGCAGGCGGGGACGCCGACAGTACGGATTTTTATTGGTAATTGCTTGAAAAGACAATAAAAATTGATCGGTGTGCGCTGGACGCTGTGTGCGCGGAAAAAGCGGCAGGGTGTTAGAATCGCCCCGGATCCGTTAAACCCCGGGGAGAGCCCATGGAAGCGCTGTTGCAACAGTACGAAGCCACCATCCGGCTGGTGTGTTTTTTCGGTATTTTCGCGGCCGTGGCCCTGTGGGAGCTGGCCGCGCCGCGCCGCGCGCCGAGCGCCTCCAAGGCGATGCGCTGGGGCAACAACATCGCCCTGGTGGCGGTGGACACCCTGCTGGTGCGCTTCCTGTTCGGAGCCATCGGCGTGGAAACCGCAGCCATGGCGGCAGAGCGCGGCTGGGGGGTGCTGAACAACCTGCCTCCCCTGACCCTCGATCCCGCCCAGTCGGTGCTGGCGGCTGTCGTGGTGCTGGATTTCATCATTTATCTGCAGCACGTCATGTTCCATGCCGTGCCGATCCTGTGGCGGCTGCACCGGGTGCATCACGCGGACGTGGACTATGACGTCACCCTGGGGCTGCGCTTTCACCCCGTCGAGATCATCATCAGCATCGGCATCAAGCTGGCGGCCATTGCGCTGGTGGGGGCGCCGGTGGCGGCGGTGGTGGTGTTCGAGATCATCCTCAACGGCATGGCCATGTTCAACCACGGCAACATCCGCCTGCCGCTGGCGGTGGACAGGGTGCTGCGGCTGCTGTTCGTGACGCCGGACATGCACCGGGTGCATCACTCGGTGGTAGTGAACGAGGCGAACAGCAATTTTGGCTTCAACCTGGCCATCTGGGACCGGCTGTGCGGCACCTACCGCGCCCAGCCGGAGGCCGGACACGACGCCATGACCATCGGCCTGAGCGATTTTCGCGCTCCCAAATTCCTGCGCCTGGACTGGCTGCTGGCGATTCCGTTCCTTGGCGGCACCCCCGGCTACCCCATCGGCCACGCGGTCAGGGGCGGCGAGGGGAAGGGCTGAACGGAGCCGCCTTCGCCCCCCAAACCGGTACAAAATTGCACGCTGTGTTCCGCCCGGTACGCCGTTTTGCCCCCCGTTTTGCCCCATTTGCCACCCCCGGTCCCGGACGGAAGACGCGCAACCCGCTATATTGAAAGGGGGAAAGCGGATTTTCCCCAATCTGGAACGGGGTTTGCACCCCCTTCGTGGCCACGGACCGGCACGGCACATTGTTGTGCGCCCGTACGCACTACCGGAATGGGAGGAGACACCATGACGCTGAAGACCGGGAAACTCAACGCCGACATCATCCCTGGCCAGAAGGCCGCCGCTCCCAGGGAACGCAAAAAGGTTCGCGATCTGGAGGTGGTGGTGGCCAACGTCATCCCGGAAACTCCCGACACCGTGACCATGATCCTGTTCACCGGCAACGAGTTTCTGGACTATCGTCCAGGCCATTTTCTGACCATCGATCCGCACCAGTTCCCGTCCCTGGACCGCTTTACCCGCTATCTGGAGGACATCAAGGGGCGCAAGGAATCCCCCCGTGCCTATTCCCTGGCCTCGGCGCCGGACGAAAAGCACCTGTCCATCACCATCAAGGCCGAGGAATACGTGAGCGGCACCACCCTCTATCCGCCCCTGCTGTCGCCCCTGCTGGTGCGCCGTGTGCTGCCCGGTTCGCGCATGGTGGTGAGCGGGTTTACCGGCCCCTACACCCTGCCGGAGGACATTGCATCGCGCACCCGCCATCTGGTGCACATCTGCGCGGGAAGCGGTGTGGTGCCCAATTACAGCATGATCAAATACGCCCTGCGCAATCACCCGGAACTGCGCCATACCCTGGTGCTTTCCAACCGCACCTGGGACGACGTGATCTATAAGAAGGAGTGGGACTATCTGCAACAGTCCCATCCGGACCGCCTGCGGGTGGTTCATGCCCTGACCCGCGAGGAGGACGCCACGCGCTTTGGCGCCGGGGTGCGCCAGGGCCGGGTTTCCGCCGAATTGCTGCGGGAACTGCTGCGGGAGCCGGGGGACGCCGAATTCTTCATCTGCGGGCCGGGAATCACCCCCCACGACCGCAAGCGCGCCCGTGATCTGGGCCAGGAACCGGCTATGCGTTTTATGGAAACCGTGCTCGCCCTGCTGGGCGACATGGGCGTCGATAACGCCCGCATCCACCGCGAAACCTACGGCTAGCAGGCCCGGTCGGCCGGGGAGCCCCGGCGGGCGGCGGGCACGGCCCGCAGCGGTATTCGCGCAAAACCCAGGGGGGGACGCCCCCCGGCGGTATTCGCGTAAAACCCATGGCAATTCCGGGTTCATCGCGAATCCGGCCGCGCCTTTTTCTTCCGCTTTTTCCGTCCCCCTGCCAGTGCCACCGTTCGACGACAAACTATACGTGACGGCTATTCCAGCCGGTCCCACGCGGGACAAATCCGATCAGTCACTTTCCGCATCACG
>Ga0224495_10003154_pt1 | contig 10284 bp, 8 predicted proteins | sample SF_Jul11_sed_USG_FD_168128 | JGI IMG/M metagenome (GOLD analysis project Ga0224495, IMG submission 168128) | Sediment microbial communities from San Francisco Bay, California, United States - SF_Jul11_sed_USGS_4_1 | ecosystem: Environmental > Aquatic > Marine > Sediment | place: USA: California...
GGCGATGGTGGTGCTCCCGGGTGCGTGGACCGTGGCGGGGCGCAAGAGGTGATCCCCTCTTTCTCCAGCGCCATACTCAGCGGTTTCAGCCCGGTTGCCAGTGCGCCGCGTCAAGCGGCGCGCTTCCCCTTCCCCCGGATTGCCTTGTGAGCACCCTGCTGACTGCCCTGAATCACCTGTTGGGAGCCGCGATGGCTGGACAGAGGGGTCTGGGCGCCGTGGTGGTCCGGTCCCTGACGCTGGAACCCGAGGGCGCCCGTCTGGTGGCCCGGGTGGATCATTCTCTGTGCCATGGAGAAGTCGTGCTGCGTCTGCGGATTGAACCGCCCCGCCAGGGACGACAAACCCTGCGGGTGGTGCTGGAACGGGGGCCGGAGGGATTGGCAGAGGTATTGGAGCCCTTCCGGGGGATTTTCGCCTCGGCACAAATGCATCTTGAAATCGAAACCCTGAGCCCCCCGGGGGAACCCGCCCCCGTGCGCGCCTGAAAGGCGGATCCTTCATGACACAACCCCCCGCGCCACCCCCGGGAACCCTGCTGCCATTCCTGGAAGACCTGATCAATCGGTATTTGGCCCGGCGGCCCCTTCGGCGCACCCTGAGCGTGCCTATTTTAGGCGCATTGGAGGTGGGGCCGGAATCGGTGCGCCTTGAGGCCGAGGGGGTCGAAATCGCCATGAGTTATCAGGGAGGATCCACCCTGCCCAAGGGATATTTGAACCTGCGCCTGAGCGTTGTGCGCAGCACCCCGGAGGAAACCGAACTCGCATTTGATCAGGCTCCGCTCGGCATGCTGGCCAAACTCGGAGGGACGGGCCTGATCGGGAAAATGTTGGTGGGGCCGCTGCAAAAATACTTTGGGGAGGGTGTGCGGCTGGAGGGGGGGAACCTGGTGCTGGTGCATGCCCCAATGCTGGCCAAGGTGCTGGGCCGGGGATAACCCCGGACCCGATGGACGGCTTTCCCCGACGGCACCCCCACGGAGTCCAGGTGCGGCGGCTACTTCCCGCAGGGCCAGGGGGAATTGCTCACGGCTGCCACTTGGCCCTTTCCAGAGACTTCTTGCGGCGAAGCTCATGACCCAGGGCATGCAGGCGCTCCAGTTGTACTTGCACCAATTTCCACTCCCAGGTGGGATTCGAGCCCTCCATGGCTGCCAGGGCGCCTACCGCGGCATTCCATTCCTTGAGCAGATCATGAGTGGAAAGTTGTTCAATGGGGGGGCTGACGGGGATCATAAGCAGTCACGGAAAGTTGGGTAAACCCGAGGTGGGTTGTCAGTTTATGAAGTGGGCGGTCCGCCCCCGTCCCTGTTGGGAAGTCGGATTTTCAGATTCCCTTGAATCAGGCGCCATGGTAGCCCCTGACCGGATAGGAGGACAGTCGCCGGAGCCTTCCGGCGCAAACCCATGCTGCTAAAAAGCGACGCGCAACGCAAGAAAAACCTTCACCCATCGGCAATGAAGCGGTAATCCCCGCCTCATTGCCGCGATGTGTGGCGCTTCCCAAGGCAAGTCTTAACGCTTGTTTATGGGTTTATAGTTCTGGTTCACCTTGCCGGTGTAGATCTGGCGTGGGCGCCCGATGCGGTTGTCCGGAGAGGCGTTCATTTCCCTCCAGTGAGCCACCCAGCCTGGGAGACGCCCGATGGCGAACATGACCGTGAACATGTTCACGGGGATCCCCAGAGCCCGGTAGATAATCCCGGAGTAGAAGTCCACGTTCGGGTATAGCTTGCGTTCCACAAAATAGGGGTCGTTCAGCGCGGCTTCCTCCAGACCCTTGGCGATGTCCAGCATGGGGTCTTTTACGCCCAGCACCTTGAGCACATTATCGGCCTGGGCCTTAATCACCTTGGCCCGGGGATCGAAGTTTTTGTACACACGGTGCCCAAATCCCATCAACCGGATATGGGAGGTTTTGTCCTTCACTTTGGAGACGAACTCCTTGACGGACATCCCGCTGGCGACGATCTGGTCCAACATTTCCAGTACGGCCTGGTTGGCCCCGCCGTGCAACGGGCCCCAAAGGGCCATGATCCCCGCGGAAACGGAGGCCATCAGGTTGGCCCGGGAGGAACCCACCATGCGCACCGTGGAGGTGGAGCAGTTCTGCTCATGATCGGCGTGCAGAATCAGCAGCACATCCAGCGCCTTGGCCACCTCAGGGCGTACCCGGTAGGTTTCCGCAGGCACCGCGAACATCATGTTCAGAAAATTTTCGCAGTATCCCAGCACATTGTCGGGATAGTTGAAGGGCTGTCCATGCGACTTTTTATGGGCCCAGGCGGCGATGGTGGGCAATTTGCCCATCAGGCGAAACATGGTGCCGTCCAATCCTTGCGGAGTGAAATCGTCATTCTGCTGATAGTACGTGGACAGAGCCGCCACCGCGGAGGAGAGAATCGCCATGGGGTGCGCGTCCTTGGGGAAGGCATTGAACAGGCTGCGCATGTCCTCATGCAATAACGTGTGGTGCGTGATGTTGGCTTTGAAACTATCCAACTGCGCCTGCGTGGGCAGCGCCCCATAATTCAACAGGTAGCTGACCTCCAGAAAGGTGGAATGTTCCGCCAACTGGTCAATCGGGTAGCCGCGGTAATGAAGAATGCCCTCCTCACCATTGATGAAGGTGATGGCGCTTTCACAGGAACCGGTATTTCCATATCCCCAATCCAATGTGATGGCGCCCGTCTCCCCACGGAGTTTGGAAATATCTATGGCCACCTCGCCTTCGGTGCCCGTACTTATGGGCAACTCAATGGTTTTGCCCTTGATGGTTAATTTTGCCGTTTCAGCCATTGCTCTCCTGGGGGTTACGGGGTTGAAAAGCCGCTGTGAACCCTGGTAGGGGATCATCACTTGCGCATAAAAAGCAAAGGTTTTTTACAACGCAACCGTTTTTCAATCCGTTTTAAATTATCCATGACCGGGCAAAAACCAAGGCCATGGAAAGGATAAGCGAGACACTAAACGAGACCTGTGGTGCTGACGCGAATTGGGTCGCGATAACGCACCCGGGCCTATGAATGGAGAATACCGTATTTTTTGGCTTTCCGGTACACCGTGGCGCGGCCAATGCCCAGTTGCAATGCCGCACGGGAAACGTTTCCCGCATTGGAGGCCAGAGCGGCGCGGATAGCCCCGGCCTCCGCCTGCTCCAGGGTGCCGGAGGCGGCCCCCCGAAACGGATCCTCCGAAGGCACCCGGGGGGCGCTCCATCCGGGTGGGGGGGCAGGGGCAAGGGGTGCCGCCGGGGGTGAGCCCGGGCCGGCTTCTGCCAGGTCTGTCAGCGCCGGAAACTCTGTTTCGGTGAGGGCCTCCTCCTCGCTGAGGACCACGGCGCGGAAAATGGCGTTTTCAAGCTCACGCACATTGCCCGGCCAGTCGTGGGTGCGCAAGGCTTTCATCAAACCCTCGCTGATGCGCCGTTCCGGCTTTCCTTCCTGGTCGCAGAAGCGGCGGATGAAGTGCTGGGCCAGCAGGGGAATGTCTTCCGGGCGTTCCCGCAGTGGGGGAACCCGGATGGGAAACACCGCCAGCCGGTAGTAGAGATCCGCCCGGAACCGGCCCTCGCGCACCGTACGCAACAGATCCAGATTGGTGGCGGAGACCACGCGCACGTTGACCCGCTGCAAGCGCCCGCCCACCGGCTGAATTTCCCGCGTCTGCAAAGCCCGCAGCAGTTTGGCTTGCAGACCGAGCCCCAGTTCTCCGATTTCGTCCAGGAACAGGGTGCCCTCGTGAGCCTCCATGAACTTGCCCACATACCGCGCCGTGGCCCCGGTAAAGGCCCCCTTTTCATGACCGAACAATTCACTCTCCAGCAGGTTTTCCGGAATCGCCGCGCAGTTGACGGCCACATAGGGGCGCTGGCGGTGCGCCCCCAGGTCATGAATCGCACGGGCGATGAGTTCCTTTCCCGAACCGCTCTCCCCATGCACCAGCACGGTGATGTCGCTGCCGGCCACCTTGCGCACCAGCTTGAGCACCTGCTTGAAGGCGCGGCTCTCGCCGATCAGGTTGCGCAGGGCCTCCTCATGCTCGTCCAGCCGGGATTTGAGTTGTTGCACCTCCTCGCGCAGACCCAGGGTGGTCAAGGCGTTGCGGATGGCCAGGCGCACCTCATCGAAGTTCTGCGACTTGTTGACGAAGTCATAGGCGCCCTCCCGCAGTGCGGTCACGGCATCGTTCATGGTGGCGTGGGCGGTCATGATGATGGTGGCCCCCACCACCCCGGTGTCCTTGAACAGCTTCAGCGTCTCCAGGCCGGAAATGCCGGGCAGGCGCAGATCCAGCAGTGCCAGATCCACCCCCTCGCCTTCCGCCAGCGCCGTCAGGGCCTCCTCTCCCGTGGCCACGGCGCTGACCTCGCAACCGGCGCGCCTGAGGTGAAACCGCAGCAACTTGCGGATGCTTTCATCGTCATCCACCACCAGAATCCGGGGCGGACGCTTCAGTCCCTCGGGTACCAGACTCTCGATCACGGGCAGGGTTTCGCTCATCGGGACATTCCGGGGGTGGAAGGGTGGGCCGGCAGAGGCGGCCCGAGACGGCCGGTTCCGGCGGGGTTTCTCCCGAACAGGACACTGTATCGAAATGATACAGCGCCCGCTCCCCTTTTGTCACGGGGGTTCAGGGACGGGGTCGGGACCCTCACTGGAGCCATGAGGGCCAGCCCCTAAGTCGAAGCGGGCGAAACGGGGCTGGACAAACGGGTGTGGAGCCGATAAAAATGATGCTTGCCTGGTTGCGACTGGAAACGGTTCTGCTGGGAGGCACACCCCCAGGGCGGTTAGCTCAGCTGGGAGAGCGGCGGCGTCACAAGCCGTAGGTCGCAGGTTCAATCCCTGCACCGCCCACTCAAGCAAATAAGTAGAATCAAGGACTTACGGCGGTAATTTTAACTGCTGTGAGTCCTTTTTTTTTGATAGAACGCGGTAGAAAGTCCCCCAAAAGCGGCGTTTTGAGAGAAAGTGATAGACAGGGGGCGGGAGTTTTTCATTTTTTGACCGACCCAGCTTGCAAGCAGCACTTTTTATACTTCAGCCCACTGCCACAAGGGCATAGATCATTGCGCCCAGTGCCAGAGTTCAGACGCGGACTTTTCACAACGGTAGAATGCGGGGGAACAAATTTGGTGACCCTTTCATATTGAAGCTTCCGCCCTGCGGTTTCAAAAAACCCAAAGTCTTTGTTCAAGTCTTTGTAGTGGGTGCGTTCTTCATCGGACCATTTTTCGCAAGTCAAGAGTATGAAGTCCTCTGAGTTCTGATTGCCAGAAAACTTTGGTGCATCCACACCAATACCGATGACTTTGGTTAGATGCGGAAATTTGTTTTTCGCTGCCCCACATGCAATCTGTAAAATCATTCTCCGCTTATCAAGGTAATCTGATGTGCGACGAAGCGCCTCAGAAACCCTAAGTTGAAAAAACACATAGCCTACATTTGGGCGAAAAGATTGCAAGTATGTAACTTGACGGGTGAATTCCTCTGGGACATCTGGAAAAATTTTTATTGCCTCTACAATCCTTTTCGCTAATGCTCGGCGAACGAACCTTGGTTCCTTTACCATCTCGAAAATGGCGCTATCCCCACGCAAGATATCGGAGTTTCCACTAAGAGTGCCATCAATGAAGTTTTGGCATGTTCGCTGTATGAGTTCGTCCCAAAGATATGATATCTGATTTTCACGCTTGGTATTTTGATAAACATTTGTCTTGATGAAATCATGCCATATGCCTTCAGCTATAAAAACATTTTCTACACTCTTCTTCGTACCAATAACGTGGCGTTTTTCTTTTTTATCAAAGTTTTTAAAATAGTGTCCTAGTAGATCTTCCTCTCCGCAATAAATCAGTGAGTCATAAGTTGAAATCGCACGTATTTTCTCATCTAGGTAATTAGAAAAATCACTAATAGTGTCAAGCTCACTCAGGACAATTGACAAGTTTTGGGTGTCAAATATATTTACGGGATTCTGCTTATCGATTTTGACCTGAAATGGCTCAGATGGATTATCTTCTTTATCACAGTAAATAATTGCGAGACTTCCATAGACGTTTTCTTTAGAAGCCAACAGGACAGCTTCTTTTGCTCCATGCGCAACGACAATCTTGTGAATGATCGCCTCTGTTAAGTCAATCTCGATAGGGAATGGTACAGTTTTTTTTGCATCCAGGAAAATTGGTCGTCCACTTCTGATGTATCGTTCAACTCCATGCGCAGACTTTACTTGGCGATCAACTACATTGCGCCTCCATCGGTCCCATTCTACGAGGGGATCTGTATTAGAATTTTTGAGGAATGGTCTCTCTCGATCAAAGAAGATGAAGACATATTTCCCAAATACCGCAAGTAAATCACAGAGTTCATTTCCATCATCATTGTGTGGGTTCGGGTAGCTCCAGAGCTTGAGGAAGGTGCGCTCGCAAAAATTTGCAAGCAAACGTTCGGTCATTGTAGTGCCAGCTGACTTTTTAATCACCAGTCCCGTTGCTGATCGAAGTTGAATAGAGTTCGTTTTTTGGCGAAGGTGACCGACGATGAGTGTGTTACCCTGTTCAGCGGGAATGGGTCTCACAAGACGGAATCTTGCTCCCCCCCCCCCTCTATGCCCTCAGTTGCCAAGCAGCGCAGTAAGCGGGGGTATTCAGCGCATACCGGGAGGTAAAACCGCATCCCCACCCGCGTTCACTTCGCTGAGTTTCCCGAAATTCCGGTAATTTTCCGGGGCATCGTTTCCCGCCGTTCTCCGCGCCGGAGTTTGAAACACCGCGCGATTCTGGGCGCACATCGCAGTCCCATGCGGCATTACCACCTTATGCCCGGTTGTGGACACAATACGGCCCTGAACCTGGGTGTTGCCCCAGGAGATGGCCGGTTTGGCGCAAGAGGCGGATAAGACGGGAGAATTGCCGGAAACGGCAGGCGGGAGATACTGGAATTCCCGATCCGCGCGCTTTATTTGCCTTTTGGACGGAGACTTACGGGCGGAAGCGCGGCAAACAACACCGTTAAAACCCGCGAAAAATATGGCGGCTTCCCCGTTTTTTCTCATGCGTGGTGCCCCTGTGTGCTGGTAATACGGTGCACGTCATCCACGAAGGTGCACTATTCTTAATATGGGGCAGGGGGGAAACACAAGCGCGAAAAGGTTCTATTTAGCCAGCCTTGAGCAGCTTGACCAGATCAGCCCGTGCGCCTGGCGGCAGGCGGAAGGCTGGGCTTTAGCTGGAATCCCCGGTAATGAGGGGGTTTATTAACGCTGCCAGAACCACTTTGCACTCTCCATACGCGCCTGACCCGGAGTCAAGCCGATATCCCGTAGGAGGTGTCGGTCCAACCTGTGTAAGTCGGCGCGTTGTGAGGAGCGCTCGCGCCATTTTTTCAAGGTGACCGGTATGCGGCAGAGGAGGAGCCAAGCTGCTGTAAGCGTTACCTCCAAGAGTTCCTCCGTGGCCAGCACGGGCAAGGTACTCCGTATCAAGTGGGCTCGCTCCAGGGGTTCGGAACCGGCAATAGGTGAGGACATGGTGAGTTTCCAAACGATGATTGGTGGCCATAACGGCAGTGTCATGACTGGCAAAGCACCTCTACGCAGGCGGGGGTTGACCGGCCAAACTGGAATATAGGGAATCCAGCAGAGCCGCGCCGCGTTCGAGCCGGGTTTCATCCCGGTCGTTTGCGGTGGCGATACCGGCCATTATGCAAGCCAATCCTGCGGTTTCCAGCCGTCCGAATTTTCCATCCTTCAAGTCAATGTCGTGTACAATTTCACCGATGGTGTTGAGCGCTTCATCGCGGAGCCCCATTCTCCGCAGCAGAACCTCAAACGTACAAGCGTCTCCCTCATGCGTGAAATCGGCTTGAAACATGTCGAAACGCACGTCATTTCCAGGGGGAGGGGACTCACTTTCCATAACGAATCGGAAGCGGGCCTCCGGATCAATGAAGCGTTTGATCAGCCAAGCGCTGGCGATGCGGTCCGTATGCACTCCGGCCCGGGTTGCCCAGGTGCGGTTGCGAAATTCATGAATCATGGCTTCCTGTGTGGTAGGTGCGGTGGCATCCGTATTTTCCAGCAAATTCCGTAGTGTCAGCAATGCGGTCTCCACTTCGTTCCGCAGGGGAGCCTGGAAAAAATCCAGTGCGTCCATGTCGTTTAATTTGCGCCGCAGACGATGATATTCCCTGCGCGCGCCCCCGGAATCCCCATTCATCCTGACGCTTGCGACGACCTCACGCACCGTTTCCAAAAGTTCCGCGTAAAAGGCATCGCGGGCTTCCCGGAAGAGCGCGCGAATTGCCCCGTCGTCCAACCCGTGCAGGAACTGCGCGGCGCTTATGCTGGCTTCACCCCCATCCGCCATGACCTCCCTCGCAATCCATTGAAAATCCTCCCGCGTCTCGTCGGAATTCGGGAGTACATACACGCCGTTCTTCAGTGCGACCGCCCCCACCTTGGCCAAACGCCTCCCGGTTTTCACCCTCAGATATGCCGGATGCGGTGGGAGCTGGTGGATAAACAACAGCCAGGAGGTAGGTTCGGAGGTGTTCATATGCCAGTTAAATGAATTGTTCGAATCTTAATAATGATACAACTGTATCATTTCCCTAAACGATGTCAAGACCCAAAATTGAAAAAGCCAAAGATGTTAAATGTTGTAGCCGCCACCGGTTCCAGGAAAAAGGAGGATCGAATCTTGGGCATTCGCCGGTCTGGGCCCGCTCCGAATCCGACCCGTAATATTCAATCATATCAATGATAAAAACGGAGTGATGACCGAATAGTTTCTCAGGAACGGGGTAGAAATCCCGCCAAAAGGGGCGGTTTGAAATAGACGGTGAGAGACGGGGAGGGGGGGAGGGGAGTGGGTGGCGAGATGGGGCCGCGCCCTGGCAACCGGAGCGCGTTTACTGGCGAAGGAACGGGGGGTGTCGGGTTGCGACGCCCCCTCCGGCATATCCTCCCGCTCTTAGACGCCCATGGTGATGATGATTTTTCCCTTGGGGTGAACCTCTCCCATATACCGCATCGCATCGGGAACCTGGTGCAGCGGGTAATGGGCATCCAGGACCGGCTTGAGTGTTCCGGCTTCCACATAGGCTTTCAAAGCCATCAAATCCAAGCGCTCGTCTTTCATGTTGGCCATGCGGAATTTTCGGCTCCCGATCCGGGAAAGCAGGGGGCCGAGGAGAATGGTCTGCATAAACATGGGAAACGTGCCCCCCGCGCAACTGAAAATCCCTCCGGGTTTGAGCAGCCGCCAGTATTGCCAGAGAGTCAGATATCCGTTCGCCGATAGGATCAGATCATAGCGCCGGGCATTTTTGGTGATATCCTCCCGAGTGTAATCCACGACATGATCCGCGCCGAGGGCGCGCGCCTGGTCCAGATTCCGGGTGCTGCACACGGCGGTGACTTCCGCGCCGAATAGTTTCGCAAGCTGCACCGCGAAAGTGCCCACCCCTCCCGAGGCGCCGTAAATCAGAACCTGCTGCCCGGCCTGAATTTTTCCCACGTCCCGCAGGGCCTGAAGCGCCGTGAGCGCCGCCACAGGCAATGCCGCGGCCTCCTCAAAGCGCACCTGGGGCGGTTTCGGCAGCACCAGTTCCTCGCTTGCGCATACATATTCCGCTAGACTGCCCAGGCGGCTTACCGGACTCAATCCGAACACCTCATCCCCGGGGCGCACCTGGGTCACCTTGGCTCCCACCGCCTCCACCCGCCCGGCGAAGTCGGCTCCCAGAAATTTATTTTTCGGCTTGAAAATTCCCGCCATCAGGCGCACCAGGAAGATATCCGCGGTCAGCATATGCCAATCGAGGGCATTGATGGACGCCGCATGGACCTTGACCAGCACCTCCTTGTCCGCGGGTGTTGGCACCGGGAGTTCCTCCAGACGCAGTTCGTCGGGGGTGCCGTATTTGTAAAAAACAATGGCTTTCATGAGGGCCTCCCATTCAGGAGAGAGTTGATGTACACGTTCAAGCCAGTGCGGAGTGCGCAGGGAGCGCGGGACGGTGTCCGAGCCGGAGATGAAATTCCGGCACCGCCATAATCCCCTTATCATAATCCGCGGACAAGGGTCTGCGTTTTTCGCGGTCAGCCGAATCTGGGGCGGTGGCGCGAAAAAGTAGTGGAGCAGGGTGAACTGAACGTTGGACGGAATCGGTCCGCGCTTACCCGTGGTTCAGCGCGGCGGTAATGATGTGGCGGGGCTGGCCGGTGACGGCTTCGATTTCCGCGACGGAAAGTCCGTTTTTGGGGAGGGAGAGGA
>Ga0224495_10003155_pt1 | contig 10280 bp, 7 predicted proteins | sample SF_Jul11_sed_USG_FD_168128 | JGI IMG/M metagenome (GOLD analysis project Ga0224495, IMG submission 168128) | Sediment microbial communities from San Francisco Bay, California, United States - SF_Jul11_sed_USGS_4_1 | ecosystem: Environmental > Aquatic > Marine > Sediment | place: USA: California...
GCTTCTCGGATCTTCAGTCCGATTTTTTCGTTTCGAAGGTCTGCTTCGGCGCGGAAGCCAGCCGCTTTCAGCTGGGCCACGACTTCGGCAACATAGGGCCGCTGGGTATCCGTAATCGACATGACTATCGCTTGTACAGGGGCGAGCCATGTCGGGAAAGCACCGCCGAAGTGCTCGATCAAAATACCGAAGAACCGTTCGATTGAGCCCATCAGGGCCCGATGAATCATAATCGGTTGATGCACCTTGCCATCTTCGCCGATATAGCCCAATTCAAATCGCTCGGGATTATTAAAGTCGACTTGGATAGTAGAACATTGCCAGGAACGTCCGAGGGCATCTTTGATCTTGATGTCGATTTTAGGCCCGTAGAATACGCCTTCGCCCGGGTCAATTTGGTAGGCGATGTGTCGCCCCTTCAAGGCTGCTTCAAGTGCGCTTGTGGCCTGCGCCCACCGTTCCTCCGAACCGACGGACTTTTCAGGTTTCGTTGAGAGATACACTTCAAACTCGGTGAATCCGAAGGTGCCAAGGATAAAAAATGTGAAATCCAGGACCTGGCTGACTTCGCTTTCAATCTGGTCCGGTCGGCAAAACAAATGTGCGTCATCTTGCGTAAATCCGCGAACGCGTAGGAGCCCATGGAGGACGCCCGTCCGTTCGTATCGATAGACTGTTCCCAACTCGCCGTAGCGGATGGGGAGGTCCCGGTAACTGCGCAGATGGGACTTGTAGATCATGATGTGAAACGGGCAATTCATCGGCTTGAGCTGGTATTCGCTGTTTTCGACTTTCATGGGCGCGAACATGTTTTCGCGGTAGAAATCGACGTGGCCGCTGGTTTTCCAAAGGTCTAAACGTGCGACGTGCGGGGAATACACCAGTTCATATCCGTTTTGAATGTGCTGATCGCGCCAAAAGTTTTCGATCAACAGCCGGATGGTCGAGCCCTTCGGGTGCCAGAGCACCAGGCCCGGTCCGATTTCGTCCTGGATGGAGATCAAATCGAGTTCCTTGCCAACTTTTCTGTGGTCCCGTCGCTTAATTTCTTCTAGCCGTGCGAGGTGTGCGTCGAGCTCTTTCTGGGTGGGGAAGGAGGTACCGTAAATCCGCTGCAACATCGGGTTGCGCTCATCTCCGCGCCAGTAGGCACCGGCCGTGTTTAGAAGCTTGAAGGCTCCGACATGGCCTGTCGTCGGGAGATGCGGGCCGCGGCAGAGGTCGGTGAAATCACCCTGATTGTACACGGAAATGGTTTGATCCTCTGCTAGTCCTTGAATCAGCTCAACCTTATAGGCTTCCCCGCGATCGTGAAAAAACTTGATGGCTTCTTGTTTGGATAGTTCAGCGCGCGTCACAGGTAGAGCACGTGTGATGATGTCCTTTGCGCGCGCTTCAATTTTCTCGAGATCATCCGGCGTAAACGTGCGCTCAAAGGCGAAGTCGTAGAAGAATCCATCTTCGAGGGCAGGGCCAATTGTCAGCTGTGCTGTTGGAAATACTTCCTTAACGGCCTGAGCCATAATGTGGGTACTGCTATGGCGGTAGACCTCGCGGCCCTCTGCACTATCGAATTGAAGAGGAATGATTTCCGCATCACCGGTTAAAGTGCTCGAAAGATCCAGTGTCCGTCCGTTTACTTTTGCCGCGAGGATATTCGGGCTAAGCTTTAAACCAAGAGCCGACAGGGCGGCGCCCACGGTTTGTCCCGCTGGGATTTCCAGGCTCTTGCCATCTGTGAGCGAAATTTTCATGTCCGTACAACTTCACCGCGAGCACTAGAAACAACAAAGGCACCCCGCCTGCAGAGGCAAGCAGATGCCCTCAGCTGGGTGGTAGGCGCGGACGGTCTTGAACCGTCGACCTCTACCGTGTCAAGGTAGCGCTCTCCCCCTGAGCTACGCGCCTGTCAAATCGAAAGCGCATGCTAATATAGCCCTGCCCAATGTGTCAAGAAACGCGAAAGAGAGGGGAGCGGACTCCTGAAGTGGAATCCACCCTCCTCCCTTCGCATGTTTGCCGTGACGGTCGTGCGGATTTTATCTGACGGCTGACTTCAGAATTTTGCCCGCTGAGAATTTTGGCACCTTGGCGGCAGGAATTCGCAGGGTTTCACCGGTTCTGGGATTACGTCCAAGCCGGGCTTTCCGCTTAGCTACTGTAAAAGTCCCGAAATTTACCAGGGATACGCGTTGTCCCTTTTTCAGGGACGTGGTCACCGCCCCGGTGAAGGCCTGTAAGGCCGTGCCGGCGGCAACTTTGGTGATCCCAGCAGAAGCTGCCATTTTTGCGATCAGTTCTTCTTTCGTCATCGTGCCCCTCCTGTTGTTGGGTTGAACTACGGAACTCCTCGCCTTCGACATGTTTCGCGTTCAATACGAATGAGGATGCTCAGGCTTCACCTGATGAAGCAGCCCGTTTTCGTTTCACTGGAATATGGAGGTCTTTGATTTTTTTTCTCAGTGTGTTTCGGTTTAAGCCTAATAGTTCAGCTGCCTGGATCTGGTTCCCTTTTGTTTCTTGAAGAGCTCTGGTAATCAAGGGGCGTTCAATGGCGCTGATCAGCATTGGGTGCAGGTTTCGGCCTGAGCCATCCCGCATTCCCTTGACAAAATCTCCCATTTTCCATTCGAGGTAGTCCTCGAGTGAGAGGGCATCTCTCCCGTTCTTTCCTTCACCCTTCTGGCGTGTGACTACCTGTAAGAGTTTCGATGTCCGCTTGAGGACGGTTCGAGAGCCGGTAATGACCAGGGTGTGAGCCAGGTCGATGTTGGAAGGGATGGAGAGTGCTTCGTCAGATGATCCAGGATTGGATTCGATGATGATTGCATCGAACGAGCGTTTCGCACCGTTAGGGGGCAACGAAGATGCATCTTTGGCTATTGTGACAGGAACTTCGTTAAAGAGATGTTTGACCTGGCGCTGAATGTCCGGGTCTCCGCTGAACAACAAGAGGCTGAAGGTGGATGCTGTGGGTGCCATGAAGATCCCAGGAGAAGAGGGGCGAAGCGGTGCGGATTATTGCCCAGAGCCGATTTGATGTCAATGAGGAATAATGAGGAATATGAACCGGAGGGGTTCGGTTATCCGGAGGATTCGTCATCTTTGGTGTGTGCCGATTCAAGAATGGTGAGTTGCCAGATTATGAATCTGTGGTTCCGTATAGAAAACATATAAGAATAATGTGCTGATGCGAAAATATGGCGTGCTGTGAGGGTCGCGAACTTGACAGATGAACTCACGGCAGGTTATTACACTATCATTATTTCAATTCCTACCGGAATACTCATGTATGAGGGTGTCGCAGAAGGCAACGTACGGAATTATGGCGGCCGTTGATTTAGCGATGCACCGTGGGACCGCACCGGTGCAGGCCAAATCGATTGCCAGACGTCAGGCGATCCCTGCACGATTTCTGGAACAGGTCCTTCACGGGATGAAAAAGGCCGGCCTTGTGTCGAGTCAGCGAGGTGCGCAGGGAGGATATGTGTTGTCGAAGAAACCGTCGGAGGTATCGGTTGTAGAGATTCTTGAGGCCTTGGACGGTCCTCTGTTGCCACCGAATAGTGCCGCGGGACGTACGCCGGTTCGCCGCTTGAGTAAGCCGGACATGTTACTCGGAAAGATGTGGGAGCAGGTTTGTCAAGCAGAGCGCCATGTATTGGAAGCCATTAGTGTTGAAGAATTAGCCGGACAGCAACGGGTGCTCGAACAAGAGCGTTCGTTGATGTACCACATTTGAGGTTATATATGAGTCGCGCATATTTGAGTATTGTTCCAATCAAGACCGACCCCATTTCTCCTGCCATAGCCGAGGAGATTGAGACCTTCGAGGCCGAGGCCCTACGGATGGCGTCCGGCGATGTGTCGAGCGATCTATTCAGGCCATTCCGGCTTCAATATGGCATTTATGGCCAACGGCAAGTCGGTGTCCAGATGGTCCGCATTAAGATCCCATTCGGCGGCATGACGGCCAATCAACTCCGTCGGGTTGCGGAGCTGTCGGAGCAATATGCAACGGGTGTCGGCCATGTGACCACGCGCCAGGATATCCAGTTGCATTTTGTCGAACTCAAAGATGTTCCAACGATCATGCGCGGGCTGGCTGAAGTCGGTTTGACCACCAGGGAAGCCTGCGCCAATACGGTCCGTAATGTGACAGCCTGCCATCTGGCCGGGATTTGCCAAGGGGAAGTGTTCGATGTGACGCCCTATGCGAAAACCGTCGCACTTCATCTTTTGCGGAACCCGCTCAATCAGAGTCTGCCCCGCAAATTTAAAATTGCCTTCTCCGGCTGCAAGCAGGATTGCGCCCTCACGCCGATTCACGACGTGGGATTGCTCGCCGCGAAACGCGCAGATGGAGTCATCGGCTTTCGTATGGTCGCAGGCGGTGGACTTGGTTCGGCGCCCCGGCTTGCACAGGTCTTGCGGGAGTTCACGCCGATGGACGAACTCATCCCGAGCATCGAGGCGGTAATTCGGGTGTTCGACACCCTGGGCAATCGGAAAAATCGCACGAAAGCCCGCATGAAATTCGTGATCGAAAAGCTGGGCTTCGAAGAATTCAAGCGCCGGTGGGAAGAAGCCTACGTGGCGATGGGGCATGCCCGTCCGAGTCATGAGCCGATCAAACTGTTGTCGTACCCGGACGAGCCGGTGGCCCTTATTATGCCGACTTCCAACGGATCGAAGCAGGCAACGGCTCGGACAGATGGCCATGCTAACGGTGCCACGACGGAAACGCCATTCGAGATGTGGCGCCGCACCAACGTGGTGCGGCAGAAGCAAGAGGGCTATGTCGCAGCCGTAACCAAGTTGTTCATGGGCGATTTGACGGCTGAGCAGATGTTGCACATTGCCGATCTGGCGGACCGCTATTCCAACGGCAATATCCGGACGACGATTAATCAAAACATGGTTATCCGATGGGTGCCGGAGTCGCGCATCGCAGACCTCTACGAAGATCTGGCGGCACAGGGCTTGGCCGATCCGGGAGCCGAATTGGTCGAAGATATTATTGCTTGCCCCGGCACCGATACGTGTGGTTTGGGGATCACCTCATCAAAGGGTCTTGCGAGAGCCTTGGCAGAAGTGTTTCCGGCTGGACGAGTGCCAGAGGATCTGAGCGATGTGAGCGTCAAGATCAGCGGATGCCATAACTCCTGCGCCCAACATCATATCTCGACGATCGGTTTGCATGGGGTCGGGAAGCGTATCGGGGAGCATGTTGCGCCATTCTATGAATTGCATTTGGGCGGGAGAGTGGATGGGGCTGCGAAGATCGGGCAGATGGTGGTGAAACTGCCGGCAAAGAGCGTGTCTGCGGCGATTACACATTTGATCGACGTCTATCGGCGCGATCGTCTATCAGGCGAAGGGTTCCCGGATTTTATCGATCGCGTCGGGAAGGTCAGGCTCAAGGACGAGCTGATTCCTTATACGATTGTTCCCTCCTTTCAGGAGGATCCGACGTTCTACTACGATTGGGAGGGCGAAGAGGAGTTTGTGTTGGAGGATCTCGGCCCAGGCGAATGCGCCGGCGGCGCGCTTGAGATGATCGAGAACGGTATTCTTGAGGCAGATCAGGAACTTTATCAGGCGAAGCTCTTGGTCGATAACCATCAGTATTCTGTGTCCGTGAACAAGTCCTATCGCGCCGTGTTATCCGCTGCCAAGGCCTTGCTGGTGACCGAAGGATTAGAGCCTTCGACCGATGCGGAGACCTTTCTTGAGTTTGATAGCCGAATCGCGCAGAAAGGCGTTGTGCCGGCGATCTATCGAGAGTTGAGAAAACGAGTCGGTGACTTGGGGCCCAAGGAAACGACCGGCGAATCGGCACGCGAGAAAATGGCCTTTGCCAAAGGATTCGTTGATGCCTGCCGAGCTGCGACGGAACAGATGGGCAAGGATCTCAAGCTGGCTCCGGCTGGTGCAGCGGGAGAAGTTGCGGCCGCCATGTTGCCAGACGTGAAGGTCACGGAGGCAGCACCGGCTCCATCCGGCGCACCGGTGTACGATTTGCGCGGCGTAGCCTGTCCGCTGAATTATGTGAAGACCAAGTTGAAGCTGGAGATGATGGATGCGGGCGAGCAGCTGGAAGTCTGGCTGGATGCAGGCGAGCCGATCAAGAACGTACCGTTGAGCTTGAAAAACGACGGACATAAGTTGCTCTTACAAGAGCCGCTCGAAGTTGAAGCGGCGCATTATCGGATTCTGGTTGAAAAAGTCGAGTAGTGCGGTGGAAATTGCCCCCCTTGCTTGCGCAACGCGCGGCCGGAGAAGGCCCTCGTTGGACGCGCGCAGTCAGGGAACACCCCTCCGCCGCTTGCAGTGTGTGTGGGAAAAGAGAATTCAATGGCCGGTATGTCACAAGAAGAATTGAGTGCCTGGGGTTTGTCGCTCGAGGCGAAGCAGCCGCAAGAGGTGCTGGCAGCCGCGATCGAGCGCTATGCGTCAAAGATCGTGCTGGCATGCAGTTTCGGGGCAGAGGATGTGGTGCTGTTGGATATGGTCCATCGGGTCAATCCCTCCGTACCGCTGTTCTATCTGGATACGGATTTTCTTTTTCCTGAGACCTATGCCACGCGCGATCGGGTGATCGAGCGGTATGGGCTGCAGCCTCAGCAGGTGTTGCAAGTGAAGTCGTTGCTGACGCCGGAGCAACAGGCGGCTCAGCATGGCGAGGCTCTGTGGACGCGCCACCCCGATCAATGTTGCGAGTTACGCAAGGTAGAGCCGCTCACTCGTGTGCTCAAGGGGTTTCACGCATGGATTACCGGGATCAGGCGCGATCAGTCCCCGACGAGGGCCAACGCGAAGTTGATCGAGTGGGATCAGAAGTTTCAATTGGTCAAGGTCAATCCGCTCGCGAAGTGGACGTGGGAAGATGTCTGGACGTACATCCGCGTCTATGAGGTGCCCTACAACGAATTGCATGACCGCAACTATCCGAGCATCGGGTGCACTCATTGCACGAGCCCGGTGAATCCCGGCGATGACCCCCGCGCGGGACGATGGAAGAATTTCACCAAGACGGAATGCGGGTTACATAAGGCTTCTGAACGTTGATGCAGGAATTTATTGCGAAAATTGCCAAGGGACCGAGGGCGGCCAAGGATCTGACCTGGGACGAAGCGAAGCGGGTGATGAAGGCGCTCATTGAAGGGGAAGCGACGCCGGCACAGGCGGGGGCGTTTCTCATGGCCATGCGGATCAAGATGGAGTCCGTGACTGAATTGGCGTCGATGACGGCGACCGCCCGTTCGTATGTGGCGCCGGTGCCGATTCCGCGTGAGCTTGGCGTGGTGGACTTGCCGAGTTATGCGGGGAAGCGGGAGACCTTCCATGCCTTGGCGGCTGCTGCCATTGTGGCGGCGTCGGCTGGCGCGTCGGTCTTGATGCATGGGTATGACGGGATTCCCGGTCGTGCGGGAAATGCCGGAGTGCTCAAGGCCCTGGGGCTGCCGGTTGATATGGATACGAAAGTGGCGGCAGAGGCGGTGACGAAACATGGATTCGCGTACCTCGATATCGCCCTCTATCATCCGCCGGTCTATCGGTTTCTTGAGATGCGCCAGGAGCTGGGCGCGCGGAATGTATTTCATCCGATTGCACGGCTGTTGAATCCGGCTCGTGCGTTATCGCAGATCGTCGGCCTGTCCCATCCCCCTCACTTTGAAAAGACGGCAGAGGTCTTGCGGATGTTGGCTTGTCCGAAGGCGTTGGTGGTCAGTGGCGTGGAGGGCGATCCTGAGCTGTCGATTGCGGCCCTTACGCGGGTGTTGGAATTGCGGGATGAGCGGATTACCCCGTTGTCGTTTGCGTCGAAAGATGTCGGCTTGCCGCTGGGCACGCCACGAGACATGGCCGGGTTTCCCTCCGACCAGCGTGACAAGGAAGCGGATCTGCTTCGGCGCATTCTCAGCAATCAGGTGCAGGGAGGATCGAGCAATTGGGTGCTGATGAATGCCGCGCTGATTTTGTACGCCGCGGGCAAAGGCGCAACGTGGGCGGCCTGTGTTCCGCTGGCGCGACGGGCGATTGAAGAGGGGGCGGCGGCCAGGAAGTTAGAGGAATTGACTCAGGCATCGGTGGGCACAGGTGTGCCGGGCCGAGCCCATTGACCAGAGGAGAGGATCGAGTCCGTGCAACATCTTCGTCAATTAGAAGACCAAAGTGTGTACATTCTCCGGGAGGCCTATAAGCATTTCGATAATCTGGCGATGCTGTGGTCGATGGGGAAAGATTCGACCGTGCTGCTGTGGCTGGCCCGAAAAGCCTTTTTCGGTCATGTCCCGTTTCCCCTGTTGCACGTCGATACGAGCTTCAAAATTCCCGCCATGATCGAATATCGGGATCGTGTGGCCCGCGAATGGGGTCTCAAATTGGTTGTGGGGCAAAACAAAGAAGCGCTCGCAGCCGGGATGAATCCGGCGATGGGGCGTGTGAACTGCTGTACGGCGTTAAAGACCAACGGACTCAAACAGTTGATCGAGCAAAAGGGCTATACGGGCATCATTCTCGGTGTGAGGGCGGACGAGGAGGGGACCAGGGCCAAGGAGCGGTATTTCTCGCCTCGCGACAAACATGGCGATTGGGATTTTCGCGATCAGCCGCCGGAGCTCTGGGACCAATTCAAGACGACCTTCCCTCCGGGAACCCATATCCGTATCCATCCCTTGCTGGATTGGACGGAGATCAATATTTGGGAATACATCAAGTACGAGAACATTCCCTTTATCGATCTCTATCTCGACAAGGGGGACGGAACCCGCTATCGCAGCCTCGGCTGCGCGCCTTGCACGACGCCGATCAAATCGACGGCGAGATCGGTGGACGACATTATTAACGAGTTGCGGCATACCACGGTGGCGGAGCGATCGGGCCGCGCACAGGATGAAGGGCGAGGGATGGAACTCCTCCGCAAAGACGGCTACATGTAGCGAGGATGATGAAAAATCCCCCCAGCTTCGTTCTCGGCTCATCGAAGTCCTCAACGTACCCCTGAGGGTACGCCTGTGGTTTCGATGAGCCTCGGGCCTCGCTGGATGGTTTTTTTGATCATCCTCAATAAGGCATAGGACTATGGACAATCAGACACAGAAACCATCTGACCATTTAAATATTGTTATCGTCGGGCATGTGGACCATGGCAAGTCCACCTTGCTGGGGCGGCTCTATGCCGACACGGACTCCTTGCCGGACGGGAAACTTGAAAAAGTTCAAGCCATCTGCCGTCAGCAGGGGAAGGAATTCGAGTACGCCTTCCTGTTCGATGCCTTCCTCGAAGAGCAGGAGCAGGGCATCACTATCGATACAGCGCGAACGTTCTTTGGCTGGAAGGGCCGGCAATATATCATCATCGATGCGCCGGGCCATAAGGAATTCCTCAAGAACATGATTTCCGGGGCGGCCCGTGCCGAGGGAGCGCTGTTGCTGATCGATGCCCTGGAGGGGGTGAAGGAGCAATCGAAGAAGCATGGCTATCTCTTGTCGCTCCTGGGTGTGCGCCAGTTTGCCGTCGTGGTGAACAAGATGGATCTGGTCGGCTACCGGCAGGATGTATTCGACGGGATCGAAAAGGAATACCGGGAGTTCCTCGGGCAATTCAAGGCGGTGCCGCAGCAGATCATTCCGGTCAGTGCCAAGCTGGGGGATAATATCGCTAACCGGAGCGAGAAGATGCCGTGGTACACGGGCCCGACTGTGCTGGATGCGCTCAGCGCCTTTCGAAAGGAGCCGGGACGGTCCGAACAGCCATTGCGCCTGCCGGTTCAGGATGTGTACAAGTTCGACGCCCGTCGTATCATTGCCGGCCGTGTGACGGCCGGCCGCGTGAAGGTCGGCGATTCCCTGGTCTTCTCCCCCTCGAATAAGCGGGCAACGGTCAAGTCCATTGAGGCGTTCAATGTTGAGCCTCCACCGGTTGAAGGCCCCGCAGGACAGTCCGTGGGGATCACGCTCGACGAGCAGATTTTTGTCGAGCGCGGAGAGATCGCCTCGCATCAAGAGCAGCTTCCGCTGGTATCCACGGCCTTTCGCGCCAATGTGTTCTGGCTGGGACGAAAACCTCTCGAGCGGGGGCGGCGCTATCAACTTCGGGTGGCGACCAAGGAAGTGGATTGCGAGGTCGCGTCAATTCATCGGATCATCGATACGATGGATCTGGCCCAGCAGCAGGGCAGCAATGTGGTGAATAAGAATCAGGTTGCGGAGCTGACGATTCGGGCCAAAGGACCGGTTGCCTTCGACCTGTCCGCTTCGTTCGAAGCCACGGG
>Ga0224495_10003156_pt1 | contig 10278 bp, 11 predicted proteins | sample SF_Jul11_sed_USG_FD_168128 | JGI IMG/M metagenome (GOLD analysis project Ga0224495, IMG submission 168128) | Sediment microbial communities from San Francisco Bay, California, United States - SF_Jul11_sed_USGS_4_1 | ecosystem: Environmental > Aquatic > Marine > Sediment | place: USA: California...
CAGCAGGGCGCAAGATGCATGGATTGCGGGACGCCGTTCTGCCATCCCAATTGCCCGCTGCACAACATCATGCCGGACTTTAACGATCATGTGTATCGCGGCAAATGGGACGAGGCGTATCACTCCCTCTCCACCACCAACTCCTTTCCGGAGTTCACCGGGCGGATTTGCCCGGCGCCCTGCGAGTCAGGGTGTGTGCTGGGGCTGGTGAAGGAGCCGGTGGCCATAAAGAACATCGAGCTTTCCATCATAGAGCACGCCTACAAAATGGGATGGGTGCTGCCAAAACCGCCGGCCCAGCGCACCGGCAAAAAAGTGGCGGTGGTGGGCAGCGGCCCCGCCGGCTTGGCCACGGCGGACCAACTGAACAAGGCGGGGCATCTGGTGACGGTGTTCGAAAGGGCCGACGAGGCCGGCGGGCTGTTGCGCTATGGCATCCCCGACTTCAAGCTGGAAAAGATCGTGGTGGAACGGCGGATAAACCTGATGCGCGAAGAGGGGATAATATTCAAGACGGGCGTAAACGTCGGCTTCGATATCTCCGCCGCCGGGCTGCTGGAGGAGTTCGACGCGGTGGCCCTGGCCGGTGGCTCCACCATCCCCAGGGATCTGCCGATCCCCGGCCGCAACCTCAAGGGGGTTCATTTCGCCATGGAATACCTCACCCAGAACAACCGGCGGGTCTCCGGCAAGCCTATCGCCAGCGGATCGGAGATCGTGGCCAAGGGAAAGAATGTGCTGGTCATCGGCGGCGGAGACACCGGCTCCGATTGCGTGGGCACATCCATCCGCCTGGGCGCCGCCTCGGTGACGCAGATAGAATTATTGCCCAAGCCGCCAGAGGGCAGGACCGGCGAAACCCCCTGGCCCACCCATCCGGGCCCCAGGATGCTCTCCACCTCCACCTCTCAGGAGGAAGGGTGCGAGAGGGAATGGTCCGTGCTGTCCAAGGCGTTCATAGATGACGGCAAGGGAAACCTGGCGGGGGTTGATTATGTGCGGCTGAACTGGGAAGGGAGCAAGTTCAGCGAGATCCCAGGCTCCGGAGGGCGCTATAAGGCGGAGCTGGTGTTTCTGGCCATGGGCTTTCTGCATCCGCAACATGAGGGGATGCTGGACCAACTGGGCGTGGAGAAGGACACCCGGGGGAACGTGAAAACCGATGACAACTACCGCACCTCCGTGGAGAAGGTCTTCGCCGCCGGCGATATGCGCCGGGGACAATCGCTGGTGGTGTGGGCCATATCGGAAGGGCGGGAGTGCGCCCGGGAGATAGACAAGTTCCTGCGCTCCGGCGCCACCCGGCTTTTTTCGAAGAAAAAGACTTTCTCGGCGACGGATTAACGGCCTGGCCGGACGGAACGCCCCGGGCGCTCTGTCATCCGATCCCGAGAAGTTTTTTCACCTCCTGGCTGGTGGGGGCTTTCCCGCTCATCTTCAGGGATCCGTCTATGAGAATGGCTGGAGTAAGAAACACCCCCAGCCGGGCGATCTCCTTGATGTCATATACATGCTCGATTTGCGCGGCAAGGCCCGCCTCGGCGCAAACCGACCGGACAACTTCCTCCGTCGCCTTGCATTTGGCGCATCCGCTGCCCGCTATGATGATCTTCATCTACGCCACCTCCTTTATAAAACGAAGGTGCCAAAGAACCAACCAGTGACCGTTCCCATGCTGATTATTAGCGCCACATACACCAAAGCCTTCTTTGCGCCGAACACCCTGGCGATGGCCAGCCAGTTGGGCAGGCTCAAGCCAGGCCCAGTCAGCAGCAGGGCCAGCGCTGGCCCAGGCCCCATGCCCATCTTCATCAACTTGTCCACAAAAGGCGCCTCGGTCATTGTCGCAAAATATGTGACCGAGCCCAGAAGCGTTGCGGTAAAAGAGGCTCCCAGCGAATTGCCGCCAAGATATTTTCGGATCATGGTTTCCGGCAATACTTCACCCAACACGCCCACCAGGAACACTCCGGCAAGCAGCAGAGGGAAAATGGTTTTTACGAACCACCAGGTTTCACGAGCCCATTCGTTGAGCCTGTCGCTGGTTTGAGTCCAGTAGGCGTATCCAGCCATAACCATCGTGGCGATGGCCCACACGGTCACCTTGTATAAATAGCTCTCGCCCGCGCCCATATAATTCGGGAGCAATAGAGTGAGCGTCAACAACACCAGCAGGATTATCTCCCTTTTGCCGATAATATTATCCGCTTCGGCTGCCGGTTCCTGAGCTCTGTCGTTATGCTCCTCGCCGAAAATCCAACTCATCGCATAACCCACGGCAAAAGCCAGAACCAAGGCGGCTGCGATCCTGGAAAGCAGAAGCGGCGCACCCAGAATGGCCCCGGTATAGACCAGCGCCAGAATATTGGCCGCCGGCGCCACCCAGAGAACGATGAACGCGGCGCCCACCCCCGCCCCGGCGTAATATAGCCCGCTGGAGATGGGGATGACAGTGCAGGAGCAAACGGAGACAAAGAAGCTGGCCAGGGCGGCCAGGGTGAAAGATTTAGGCTTGCTGGATCGGGCGCCGAGGCTGTTGATGATTGTCTGCCTGTCGATGAAGGTGACCATGGCGCCCGCCAGGAAAAAGGCGGGGACCAGGCATGTGAGCACATGGGTGGCGATATAATCGCGCAGGGCAAAAAGCCCGGCAAGAGTCAGTGTGTATAGCATGGGCCGCCTCCCTGGTCATCACTCCCCGGCCGCTTTCAGGAAAACACGAGATCTGGATTTAACGGCTATAATCGAAAATTTGATTATAAGCGCGGCCTCAGGTATAGCGATGGAGTAGAAGACCTTCAGGCCCCTTTTCCGGCTTTTTACAAGGCCCGCGGCCTTGAGTTGCGAAAGATGCTTTGACACCGTGGCGACATCCACGCCCTTGGGGGAAAGCTCGCATACGCACAGTTCACCTTCCAAAAGCTTTTCCAGCAGAAATAGCCGAGTGGGATGCGCCGCGGCCTTTAATATGGCTCCCGCCTGCTCCCTCATCAGTTCGGACATCATCGCGTATATCTCCTATATTCCAATATAGGCAAATACTCAATAACTGTCAATGTCTCAGCGATCGACACGATCACTGGCTTGGCAGAAGGAGACATGCGTCGGGGGCAATCGCTGGTGGTGGTGGCATATCGGAAGGATGGGAGTGCGTTCGGGAGATAGACAAGTTCCTGCGCTCCGGCGCCACCCGGCTTTGTTTCAAGAAGAAGACTTTGTCGGCTAATGACTAGCGGCCGGGAAGGATGAAGAGCCCAAGGCGAGGCGTCATCCGATCCCGAGCGGTTTATTCTTCAGTGCGGCGGATTTAGAGCTTGTCAATCTCCCGCCGGAACGTACTATAGGCGTTGTCGTCCCAAACACAGAAGACCACCTTTTTCACGTTGCCGGTTTTATGGGTATCCAGCCAATCCTTCACTGCCCTGGTCATCACCTTCGCGCAGCGGTCCATGGGGTAGCCGAATATCCCCGTGGAGATGGCAGGCAACGCAATGGAATCCAGGCCCAGCTCCGCCGCGCGGTTGAGCGATTCGACCGTTGCGCTTTTCAGCTTGGTGTCCTCGTCCCCCTCTCCCATTTGCGGGCCTACGGCGTGGATCACATAGCGCGCCTTCAGCCTGCCGCCGCCGGTAGCCTTGGCCTCGCCCACGGGGCATCCGCCCAGCTTGTCCATCTCCGCCTGAATTTCCTCACCCCCCTTGGAGCGAATGGCCCCGGAGATTCCTCCACCCAGAACGAGGCTGGTGTTGGAGGGGTTGACTATGGCGTCCGTGTCCATGGCGGTGATGTCTCCCCGGATCAGGGTGATCTTGCCGTTTGTGTAGATATTATCTGTCATCATGCGCTCTGCAATGTGATAATGGCCGCTTCCGGCGGGCAGTTCAGCCGGATCGGCGCCATCAGGTGGCCCACCCCGCTGGTTATATATGTCTGCCGGTGGCCATTGGGCACCAGGCCGGAAAGATATTTCTGGCCGAACTTGCTGGGGACCACCGGGCAGCCGAAATATGGCAGCACCACCTGGCCGCCATGGGTGTGCCCGGCCAGGATCAGGTCTATGCGCATCTGCGGCATTACATCGTCGTTGATGTCTGGATTGTGGGAGAGCAGGATATTGACGGAGCTCTTGTCCAACCCACGGCATGCCATGGACAGCGAGCAGGAATGCCAGTAGTCGTCCACCCCCAAAACGTTTATATGCTGGCCGTCTCTCTCCATGCTCCTGCTTTCATTTCGCAGCCATTGCGCGCCGATTGATTTGGTAAAGCCGGACATGACCGCCTCCACCGCCTTTGGCCCGCTCCAGAAGTCATGATTGCCCAGCACGCCGAAGATCCCCATGGGAGCTTTCAGAATGGAGAAGGATTCAATAAGCTGGTCCAGGTGGGTCTGGTTGAATTCGCCGATGGCGCCGGAGAAGAACTTTGTGGCGCCGGATATATAATCGCCGGTCAGCGCGATCATGTCCGGCTTCTTGCTCATGATCAGGCTAGCCGCCTCGTCGAATAGCCCTGTGTTGGCGATCATCGACGCATGGGTGTCGCTCAGATGGCCGATGGTGAAGCCGTGGAACTTATCCGGCAGGCCGTTTATCTTTACGTCAACCTGCCGAAGCTCCACTCCGGCCAATGGGGTGGTGTTATAAAATCCCTTGCCCAGGCCCAGAACCACCATTCCGCGCAGGCCATTTTTCAAAAAGCTCCGGCGGTTGGCTCCCTCGCTCACTATTTCGCCTTCTTCTGGCCCAGAAGGTGGACAGCCAAAAACTCCAAAGTGGTCCGCCACGCGTCCTGGGCCGGCTCTTCTTTGAACCTGGCGCCGGAAGGATTGGCGAACGCATGATCGGCGTCATATGACTTTATGATATTTTCCACCTTGGCGGTTGCCAGCCCCTCTTTGAACGCCTCCACCGATTCGGGGGTGATCCATTTATCCTGCGTCCCGAATATTCCCAGCACCGGGCCGGTGAGCTTCTTAAGCTCGGCAGGGTCGCTGACCAGGGCGCCGTAATATATGACCGTGGCGTTGACCTTTTCCGGCTCGGCCAGGGAGGCTTTCAGCGACCAGCCGCCGCCGAAGCACCAACCGATGGTGGCCACTTTCCCATGGTTTTTCGCCGCTTCCGTTATGGCCGCCCGCAGCTTGGCCATTGATTTGTCCGGATCGTCCATCTTCATATACATCGTGGCGGTGTCGGCGTTATCGGTGAGCTTGCCGTTGTATAGGTCCACGGCGTAGGTTCTGTAGCCAAGCTTGCCCAGGTCGTCGGCCAGGCCCTTTATGTGCGGGTTCAATCCCCACCATTCGTGGATCATTACCAGGGCTGCCTTGGCGTTCTCCGGGCCGGAAACATAGATGTTGAAATCACCAGCGCCCGGAGCGGTAAATTTCTGAAGTTTGCCAGAGAAAACAGTTGGGATCTGCGTGTTGTACGCCGGAAGCTCTGCCCTGGCCGCGCTGGCCCAGCAAAGGAGGATAAGGGAAATCGATATTGTGGATCCAAGGATGCTACTGTTGCTGAAAGGAAGTCTGCCCATGTTTTTGACGCTCCCCTGAAGTGTTAGCACAAGATTACCTTTTCCTGGAGCCTATAACAAGCAAAATGGCCAACACAGACAGACGCGCCAAAGAATGAATATTATCAGTATGGCGGAGCCAACCGGCGCGCGCCATGGGCCAGCACCACCGCCATGAAAAACGCGTTGCGCGCCAGGACGGAAATGGGATTCAGCCCCGGAGGGGCCACAGGGGCGCCGGATTCGGCCGATTCGGCCAGCGCATGGGCCACCTGCCGCATCCAGTGCACGGTCCTGGGCCATTCCATCAGTCCGTTTATCCATTGCTCAGGTATCCCGGCCTCGCCCACCCCGGCGCCGATGACTCCGCCTATAATGGAAGCGCAGCTGTCTGTATCGCCCCCGGCCCGCACCATCTCCAGCGTGGCGGCTTTAAAGTCCAGAGGCCGGCGCAGCCAGCATTGGATCACCGCCGGGACGGTGTGGTATACATAGTTGCCCACCCCTTCCGGCTGGTTAATGGAGATAAGAAAACGGGCGGTGCTCTCCTCCGCTCTGGCGCTTTTGGCCGCCGAGGAGACCAGGTTCATGAACTCCCCAGCCTCATGCCCCTCTATCAGATTCGAGAGGGTTTTTATGAATTCCTGCCCCGTCACCTTGGCGCCCTTGGCCGAGAGGGCCGCCATCAACGCCACGGCCAGGGCGCCGTAGAACGCCTTGGGATCGGTGTGGGTGATGATGGTGTTGGCTTCCACCAGCTCTTTCATCCGCTCCAGATCGTCGCAATGGGCGGCGCCGATGATGGCGCTGCGCATGGCGGGGCCGTTGCCGGCGGAGAAGACGCCACTTTGTTTCCAGGAAAAGCCCAGCAGCAACTTGACGCATGCCCGCAGCGTGGCGGGCCCAACGCCGGCGGGCAGGGCGGCGATCCAATATTTGAGTCTGCGGGACATGTCCATGGCGAAAGCCTCCGGCTGGCTGGCCGTGGCGGCCAGAGCCTGGGCTGTCATAAGTGTGTGCTCCGTATCGTCGGACACCATCCCCCTGCCGGCCAGGAATTTATATCCGGTGATCCGGGGGAACATTCTGGCCTGCCGGGTGCGCGTCATCCCCTCCACGGCCAGGCCCAGCGCGTCGCCCACGGCCGCGCCCAGGACACATCCGGTAATCGCCCTTTCCATGTTGTTCATGCTATTTTTTTCTTGCCCAATACGCGGCGATGAAGGAGCCGCTGAGGTTATGCCAAACGCTGAAAAACGCGGCGGGAAGCGCCGCCGCGGCCCCGAAATATTTCAGCGCCAGGGCAACGCCCAGCCCGGAGTTCTGCATCCCCACTTCTATTGCCAGGGTTCTGCAAACCACGGGATTGAGCCCGATAATCCATGATACCCAAAATCCGGCCATCAATCCCACAAAGTTATGCAGAACCACCGCCACAGCCACCGGGGCCGCCGTATTGGCCAGCGAACCGGCGTTCAATCCCACGATGATCGAGATGATGGCCACAATGGCCAGAACCGACAGGGCTGGCAGAAAACCCCGAACCCTCTCCAGCCGTTGGCCCCAAAAGGAGTTTACCATCACCCCGGCCGCCACGGGGAGGATTACAATCTCAAATACGCTCCAGGTCATGGCGGCCGCCGGCACGTCTATCCTGGCGCCGGCGTATAGCAGGGTCAAGATAGGCGTCAAGGCCACCGCCAGCAGGGTGGAGCAGAAAGTGAGAGTGATGGAGAGGGCCACGTCTCCCCTGGCAAGATAGGTCACCACATTGGAGGCCGTGCCGCCGGGGCAGGAGCCCACGATGATGATCCCCGCCGTCATCTCCGGCCCGAAGCCCATGGCCCTGGCGATGATCCAGCCGGCCAGGGGCATCACCCCATATTGCAGCGCCAACCCGATGGCGATCAATCCCGGCTTTCGGATGACCGGGGCGAAGTCGGCGGAGGTCAGCGTGGCGCCCATGCCGAACATCACCACCCCCAGCAGCGGGATGATCGCCAGTTGGCCCCCGGCGAAAAAGCCGGGCCAGGCCAGGGCCATGAGTGAAAAAAGGAGTGCCCAAAGGGGGAAAAAATCGGCTATTCTTTTGGTCAGCGTCATAAGTGGCCTGTAACCTCTTGAACTTCAAGGCGCCAAAAGGCGCCATGCGGAGGGCGGAATTATCCTATATAATGGCCGTTTCATTTTCTGCAAACAGTGATGGCATATAACATAAAACTTGACGTGTTTGAAGGTCCTTTGGACCTGTTGCTCCATCTTATCAAGGAAAACCAGGTGGATATATACGATATCCCCATCGCCTTGATCACGGAGCAATATTTTCAATACATAGAGATCATGAAGACTCTCAACCTGGAGTTGGCGGGGGAGTATCTTGTCATGGCCTCCACATTGACCTACATCAAGTCCAGAATGCTCCTGCCAAAGCATGAGCAGGAGGAGGAGGAGGCCGAGGAGGGGGTGGACCCCAGGGACGAGCTGGTGGCGAAGCTGGTGGAGTATAAGCGGATAAAAGAGGCCGCCGGGGCGCTGAAAACCATGGAGATGGAACAATCCATGATTTTCCCCCGGCAGCAGCCGGCGAACCTGGGGATAAAGGAGGGGGATCTTCTGCTGGAGGTCTCCGTGCTGGAGCTTCTCAAGTCGTTCAAGAAAATCCTGGACAACTATAAGGGCCCAAAACAGATATCCGTCACTCTCCAGGAGATATCGGTCACCGATAAAATCAACGAGATCATGGCCACGCTGGAAAAGGTGGACCATATCCAGTTCGAGGCCCTTTTCGCCAGGGGGCGCACCAGGATGGAGGTGGTGGCCACCTTTCTTGCCCTGCTGGAGCTTATGCGCCTGAAGCTGGTCAAGGTGAACCAAGTAAAGGTTGGGGGTGATATCCTGCTCTACCGCGCCCCGGAAAACGGCCATTCTGCCAACGGGGAGGAAGACCTGCCGCCGGCCACCGAGGAGCCGGAGGAGCCAGCCAGGGTCCAGATGCCCGAAGGCCATGACACGCTGGATGAAAATGAAGTGGAAGAGGAAGAGGCCCCCCACGATGATAATGACGATGACGGGTTTCCCCCTGAAAGTTAGGAGCTGATATGGAACATAACGACGCCAAGGCGATTATTGAAAATATACTGTTCGTGGCGGACACGCCGCTGCCGGTGGATAAGATAACCCCGGTTTTCTCTGGCGACCTTTCGCGCGAGGATGTGATCGGCATCCTGGGCGAACTGGCCGCCGATTATCAGGACCGAGCCCTGATGGTGGCGGAAGTGGCCGAAGGATGGAGAATCCAGACCAGGCCCGAGTACGCCACCTGGATCACCGCCTTTTTCAAGATGGAGAAGGGACAAAAGCTATCCCGCGCCTCGCTGGAGGTATTGGCCATCGTGGCCTATCGCCAACCGATCACCCGCACCGAGATGGACGAGATCCGCGGCGTCGATTGCGGCGGTGTTTTGCGCGGGCTTATCGACAAGGGGCTGGTTAAAACCATGGGCCGCCGCCGGGCCCCCGGCAAGCCGATGATGTATGGCACCACCAGCAAGTTCCTGGAGTTCTTCGGCCTGGCCAGGCTGTCGGACCTGCCCACGCTGGAGGAGTTCCGCGCCGAACTGGGCGAAGACAGGCTCGGCCAGAATCAACCCGGCCTTCCATTCGAGGGAGAAGAGGGAGAAGAGGCGGCCTCATCGGCCGAAGAGGAGAATGCGCTGGAAAGCGGCGAGTCAGCGCAGGAGGAGGAGCAAACCGAGGAGCCAAATGAGCCGATGGATGAAAACGAAGACTCCGCCCCGGAAGAGCAAATCGATGAAGAGGAAAGTGATGAAGAAGAAATGAGCGGCGGCCAGGAGGATGACGAATCGGGGGCGCCGGAGAGAGCTGACCAGCAGGAAGGTGAAGATGAAGAAGCCGGCCGCTGACGACGCCGGGACGAAAGTCCGCATCCACAAGATCATCGCCAAGACCGGCAGGCTCTCGCTGCGCGCGGCGGAGCGGGCCATCGCCGAAGGCCGGGTGGATGTAAACGGCCAGACCGTCACACAAAAAGGCGCCACAGCGGACCCTCTGCATGACCAGATAAGGCTGGATGGGGAGTGGATAGGCCACCGGGATCCATATGTGTATCTGATGATGTACAAGCCCACGGGCTATGTCACCACCCGCAGCGATGAGGAGGGCCGACGCACGGTGATGGACCTGTTGCCCAAGGAGTATTCGCGCCTTTTCCCAGTGGGGCGGCTGGACATCATGACCGAGGGGTTGTTGCTGCTGACCAACGACGGTGATTTCTGCCAGGCGATATTGGCCCCCAGGAACCGGGTGGAGCGGGTGTACCATGTGAAGGTGCGAAACATTCCGGAGAAGAAAGTTCTGGAGAAGATGGAGAGCGGCATCACCGTCGATGGCGAGAAGCTCAAAGTCATCTCCGCCCGGATGGCCAGCGCCACGCAAAACAACGCCCGGCTGGAGCTAACGCTCATCGAGGGGAAGAAGCGCCACATCAGAAGGCTCTGCCAGACCCTGGGGCACCCGGCCATGAAGATAAAACGGGTGGCCTTTGGGGGGCTGAGGCTGGGCTCGCTGAAGCCGGGGGAGGTGGTCCATGTGCCGGTGGAGAAGATCAACATCATCAAAAAGATGGCCGGCCTCTCCATAAAGAAGAAAAAATGAAACCCCGACCAGTGGAGGCTTTGGCCCCGGCCAGGATCGACCTGTGCGGCGGCACCCTGGATATCTGGCCGCTGAACCTGATGTTCGA
>Ga0224495_10003157_pt1 | contig 10278 bp, 5 predicted proteins | sample SF_Jul11_sed_USG_FD_168128 | JGI IMG/M metagenome (GOLD analysis project Ga0224495, IMG submission 168128) | Sediment microbial communities from San Francisco Bay, California, United States - SF_Jul11_sed_USGS_4_1 | ecosystem: Environmental > Aquatic > Marine > Sediment | place: USA: California...
ATAGTGTTTATTTCTCATGATTTTTTACCTCGAACAATACATGTCCTTTTTATTGCTGTTCCCGGTTGACAATGCCTTTTAGCCGGGTGGTTATCTACTTTTCACCACTTCTTTTATAACATTCTTCCATGATAGTTTCTGTTCTTGTTGCTCCGAATCTCGTACAGCCGACCTCTCTGACTTTCAAAGCCATCTCCAAGTCGCGCACACCGCCGGCTGCTTTTATCTGAACCTTGTCGGAAACACTTCTCCGCATAAGCTGTAAATCTTCGATGGTTGCGCCACTCGCAGCGAAACCGGTTGAGGTTTTTACGAAATCGGCGCCGGCTTCTTCAGCAAGCTTACAGCCAATCTCGATAAGCTCATCGGTAAGATAATGGTTTTCTAAAATAACCTTTAGCAGAACTTTCTCGCGATGTGCCACATTTGCGACGGCCTTTATATCGCCCTTTACATAATCAAAGTCCCTGCTCAAAAGTTTCCCAATGTTAATAACCATATCCAGTTCAACCGCGCCGTCCTTTATAGCTTGTTCAGCCTCAAAGACTTTAGTTTCTGTTTTGTTATAGCCATTAGGAAAACCGACCACAGTTGTAACTTTTACGTCCGTTCCTTTGAGGTGCTTTTTGGCCAGGGCAACCGATGAAGGCCAGCAACAAACAGTTGCGACATTATATTTTTTCGCCGTCTCAAAACCTTTAACGATGTCCTCGTCCGTAAGCTCGGGCCGCAATAACGAATGGTCGATCATCTTGGCTATATCTTCACAGGTGTATTCCATATTTTTCTCCATAAATTAAGTCTGGGTCAGAATAGCTCATTTTACATATTTTTTAACGAATTGCATCATCCAATTTATTGTTTTTATTTTCCGTAAGCTTCTCCAGAAATGTTGCGGCCGAACCTTTGGCCACTTCTAACGACTTATTCTGCACTTATAGAACCCAAACCTCCCGAGCCCATAATCACGGCGTCGAATTCATGTTTCAATTCGCTGCTCATCATATTCTCATTATGCTCAGCGGCTACCCATGTTGTTTGGCTAAGTTGAGAATTCCGCCCGCCACGAGAATCCGGCGTTGGCGATCTGAAACCTCAAGGTGTGTCATTACTTCCCTGCCGTTGACTAATATTGGGATTTCGGAGGCACCCTCCACAACTGCGGTCTTGGCCCCGGGAATGGAGATCATGTCGTCCTGCTTGATTGATTCGTAGTCGGCGGGATCAACGAAGCACAGAGGCAGAATTCCGAAGTTGACCAGGTTGGCCTTGTGAATTCGGGCGAAACTCTTTACGATTTTGGCCCGCACACCTAAATACCTCGGCGCCAGCGCTGCATGCTCTCGAGAGGAGCCTTGGCCGTAATTTTCTCCCCCGACCACGAATCCGCCTCCCTTTTCCTTCGCACGGGCTGGGAACTCAACGCCAACAACCTCGAACACAAACTCACTGATTGCCGGAATATTGCTCCGGTAAGGTAATACTCTATTGCCGGCCGGCATGATGATGTCAGTACTGATATTGTCGCCGACTTTGATTAGAACCGTTCCCTCCAGCGTATCCTCTAAGGCGGTAAACTCAGGCAGTGGTTGGATGTTGGGGCCGCGGATTATCTCGATTGCGGAGCGGTCTTCCGGAGGCTGTATAAACCAGTCGCTTTTGTACTTGAATCTTTCGGGATACGGGATCTCAGGCATCTCCACCAGAGTGCGCGGGTCGGTAATCCGGCCTGTCAGGGCGGAGGCCGCCGCCGTTTCCGGGGAACACAGATAGACCTGGTCATCCTTTGCACCGCTGCGACCTTTGAAGTTTCGCGGGAAAGTTCGCAAGGAGACTGTTCCCGTAGCTGGTGCCTGACCCATACCAATACAACCGAGGCAACCGGATTCATGAATGCGCGCCCCGGCTTCGACGAGGGCTGTGATGCCTCCCGCCGCCAGCACATTGTCGAGTGTCTGTCGGCTTCCCGAATTGATTTCGAAACTAACGTTCGGGTGTCGGATTTTTCCTTCAACGATTTTGGCGGCAATCATGAAATCCCGATAACTCCCGTTACAACAGGAGCCGATGATGATCTGCTGAACCTCAACATCGGCAAGCTCAGAGACCTTTTTCACATTGTCAGGATTCGACGGACATGCGACCATGGGCTCAATCTGGCCCAAATTTATCTGCGTCAGTTCGTTGAACTCGGGATCGTGTCCGGTTTTCAACTCTCGCCAAGCGTTCTCACGACCGTTTCTTGCCAAAAACTGCCTCGTGACTTCGTCGGAGGGAAAGACCGTGGCCGTGAAGCCCATGTCAACGGACATGTTTGCAATCGTGGCCCGCGCGCTCATATCCATATTCCCGACACCCGGTCCGTAGAACTCCATGATCTTGCCCGTACCGGCCTTGCAGGAGTATCGTCGGAGCAACTCGAGGATCAAGTCCTTGCCGGACACAAACGGCTGGAATTGACCCTCGACGTGGATCCCCCAGACCTTCGGCGTCTCGATATAATACGGATGACCCGCCATGGCCATAGCGACCTCGACGCCCCCCGCACCCATGGCAAGCATACTTAGGCAGCCGCCGGTTGTCGTATGACTATCTGACCCCAGCAGAGTCTGTCCGGGCACACCGAATCGCTGACGGTGGATATGATGGCATACCCCGTTGCCGGGAGGCGAAAAAACGGAACCGTACTTCGCAGCACAAGACTGAAGAAACCGGTGATCATCGGCATTTCGCGAGTCCGTTTGAATGATGTTGTGATCAACGTAGCTGACCACTACCGCGGGTTTCACGGTGTCGATTCCCAGAGATTCAAACTCCAGATACACCATGGTTCCGGTAGCATCCTGGGTCAGCGTCTGGTCTATAGCCAAGCCGATTTCACGCCCTTCCTTGAGATCGCCCTCTAATAAATGTCCCCTCAGGATCTGTTCGGTTATAGTATCCTTCATGACTTCAGCCTCTTTTTCCTTCTGGTTTTGAGTTCATCATTTATGCCGCTCAGGATTTTCCGGTTCTGCCGGGTTTCTCAATATCAGGTTTCTGCGGACCGGTCATCTTGGCCTCATTGGTAATGTACCTGTGAAGTTCTCTTGGGCGCGAGCCGGTATGCTGCGCTAACGTGAATTTCAGCACATGAATGAGTTTCTGTCAACCTCAAATTGAAAAAAACGCTGTTTAACATGATTGTTAACTTGCATTCTTGGGATATCATTGCTTCCTTATACGTGGTTTGACGGATTTAGGATCGCCGGTTGAGGAAGGGGATGAAACTGCAGCAACAGGCACAAACGGCAGAAGTGACTTGGCGCTGCGCTTGGCGCGGAAGGATGGAAAAGAGTACCTTTAGATGGGTAACAATGCGGCTTTAAAAGCCAACGGTCGGATTCGAACCGACAACCACTGGTTTACAAAACCAGAGCTCTACCGTTGAGCTACGTTGGCATCACTATTTGTCAGAATTTACACTCGAATTTGTTTTTTAGGCTTTTATTCTTTATTGCTACAAGCTTGGCTGCAACAAAGTTGTAGTTTGTATTATAACTATGTTACCAATTATTTAGCTGTGGTTTCGGAAACTATCTTCGGTAAAAGCGTTCTGATATATTTTTCCATACTTTACATCTAACTGGGTAATATTGCAAGAATATTAAGAGAAAGTTACAATACATCAGTATGTGTCAAGCTCTATAGAGACACCTCGAACAAGCGTAGGATTTGCATGCAAGTCATAGCATCAGAGGGCTGACGGAATCATTATGTAGAGCTTTTTGTGCTTTTTGCTTCTCATAATGCGGGCATGATTGATATCCCGGTGTGCAGCAAAGTTAACAGCAATCCTGTGAAACAGGGCCTTTCGTTTCAATTTCTTATTTATTCGTTTCTTGAGTTTCTTCGCCTTTGGTCCTTTCACTCTAATGAAGGCCGAAGGTGAAAAAAGCGAAATCAGTTTGTCCATTGCATAAGGCGGCGGGAAGATTTTCTTGATATTTGTTCTTTCGTCGACTTTTTCCTCCGCTTAGCCCTAAGGGATCAAAAGCGGTAAAATCCCTCTGGAATCCTCAGTATTCCACATAAAGTCTGATAAAAGTTGGCCTTTCATAGGTAAAACTCTGTTTTTTTACATTTTTATCCTTGACAAACGCAAGGCCTGACAGTTAAATTAGGATAATAAGGTAATTTGGACAGCCAGTATGCCTAAAGAATTTGGTTGAGGAAGGGGAATAGACAAGATGAAGGATTTATTTACAACCGGTGAGGCCGCCGAAGTTTGCAAGGTGAGCCAGCAGACAATCATCCGATGTTTTGATTCCGGTAGACTGGAAGGATTTCGTATTCCCGGCTCAAAATTCCGGAGAATTCCCCGCCAGAATCTTGTCAAATTTATGAAGGAAAACGATATTCCACTCGATAACCTCGAGTCTGGAAAAAAGAAAATCCTTGTCGTTGATGACGATGCCGAAATCGTCGAGCTTATTGTGGACGTTCTCGTCCGAGATGGAAGATTCGAAATCAAAACAGCATCCAGCGGCTATGAGGCGGGGATATCGACACAGCGGTTCCGACCTGACCTGATATTGCTTGACTATATGTTGCCCGACGTCAATGGAAATATCGTTTGCCAGACGATACGAGAAAATCCGGAATTTGGAAACATCAAAATTATTATCGTGAGCGGGGTTGTAAAACAGGATGAGATCGACCAGCTCTTAAAATCCGGTGCCGAAGATTTCATAAAAAAACCATTTAACATAACGGAACTGACCGACAAAATCGCTGCTGTTTTACAGATGAAATAGATTAGTGAATAATTGTTAATGAATGGATTGCTTCGGTTGTAATAACACACCCCGGTTGAAACCAAAGAACAAATACTAATCATTAAGTACGAGGATATAACTCAATGCCGGATGAAAAAGTTGACCCAGCGTCTGCTCACCAGGTAGAGCTTGTTATTCGTCGGCTCGATTCTCTTTCGACCTTGCCCTCAGTCGCAGTAAAGTTTTTTTCCAAGCTCTTACAATCCCAATTCTTACCCTCCGACGTAGCTGATATTATCGAATTAGATCCGGCCCTTACCGCAAAGACTCTTTCGCTCATCCACCAGAAGGATTCAAGCTTGTCTGGCGAAAAGTTTTCGCTACGTCAGGCACTTGACAAGCTGCCCGCACACTTTATTCGAGACGTTTTTTTCTCTGTTAAGGTTTTTGGGGCTTTCGACTCAAGCGACAACAGAATTCAGCTTAGGAAAGAGCTGGCACTTCATGCCCTTGCAGTTGCCTGTTGTGCTAAAGATATCGCGGAAATCATATCACCTCGCATGAATCCCCAGTTGGCTCACTGTGCCGGCTTGCTTCACGATATCGGAAAACTTGCGCTCGGAGAGGCAATGCCGAAGAGTTTTGCACGTATTGTCGAAGAAGCAAAATCAACAGGGGCCGGCGCTTGTACTATCGAGCAAAAACACCTTGGCTTGGATCACACAATTCTTGGTAAGCGTCTGGCTCAAAAGTGGCAACTGCCAAATCAAATTACCCTTGCCATCTGGCTTCATCACAGTGATGTCGTGAGGATTTCTCAAAGTATGCCTGAAGCAAGAATTGCCCAGGTTGTGCAGTTAGCTGACTCTATAGCACGCCAATCCGGTATCGGCCGGTCCGGCAGTTTCGATTCACCCGAGCCGGCAGAGCAAATCGCCCAATCGCTTGCAATAAACTTCGACCAACTGGAACAAATCCGCCAAAAGCTGCCCGAGACAGTCAGGCAGAAATCCGAAGTCTTAGGCCTGGATTTGCCAAACGCCACGGCGACCTATTGTGACGTTGTTCACACTGCTGCTGCTCGATTGGCTCGTGAGCACACAGAATTGTCTCTTGAAAATCGACAATTGCAAAGTGCTTCGAGCAGTTTCGATTTTATTAAAGAATTTCTGCTCAGTATAAATTCGTCTGCCGGAGCTGTCGATATAGCAGAAAATTTCGCTGTTCGTTGGCAAAAGTTTTATCAAACAGGTATGGTTTGTTTGTATTTAATCCCTCAGGCCAACTCGCAATCTCTCGAAGCTGTTGTTGTAGAAAACCTCTCGCAAACAAAGCTGGTTTACTTGAATGCTCCTGCCGAAATACCCGCCGTACCGGAAGTGATAGCACGCGACTTTGCAATTTTGGATGCTCACGATTATGCTGGTTGGCTGTTTGAACAATTAGATGTCGACTTTGACTTGAACCAGACAAAGTTGATGCCTCTACTCTCCGGCGGCAAAGCAATCGGAGCGATTGCTTTTGAACTTCGGTATCCGGCAGATATCGAGCTGTTCCAGGAAAAATTCAGGATAGCTACTTCGATTGCCGGTTCTATTTTAGATGTGGCTTGTTCTGCCGCCAAACAACAGTGTTTTGCCGAGCAATTTGCACAGCATCTTGCAAAGCCCAAAGACACACAGCCAAAGATTACCACAGAGAGTTCCCTGAATGCTTTAGTTGAGATGGCCGCCGGAGCAGCGCACGAACTAAATAATCCCCTTTCGGTCATATCAGGCCGGGCACAATTACTCAACGAGACCGAGACTGAGCTGGGAAAAAAGCAGCTCCTGAAACAGATCCAGGATAACGCCGGCAAAATATCCCGGATTATCGAGGAGCTGATGAGTTTTGCCATGCCGCAGGAACCCAGGCCGGTTGAGACAAATGTCAAACAGATACTTGATGAAGCGGTACAATTAACCAGCCAAAAGACGGGCGTAGAACATTTCAACGTCCAAATCGAGGTTGCCGGGGATATCAAGAGCGTTTTTGTAGATTCGGCCCAGATTGTATCAGCGATTGCAAATGTCTTTTCCAACGCCATTGAATCCTATACCGGCAGTCTCGGCCCCGTAAAGGTTACAGCCGTTGCCGCCGAATCCGGAAACTTTGTGAAGTTGCAAATCAGCGACCTCGGCTGCGGGATGGACGCGGAAACCCTCGAAAAAGCAACCCAGCCATTCTTTTCCGCCAAGCCTGCAGGTCGAAAACAGGGAATGGGGCTTGCCTACGCTCAACGGGTTATCCGGTTAAACAAAGGAAGTCTTAGAATAATAAGTCGGGTAGGAAGAGGAACCACCGTGACGATAATGTTGCCCCATAAATGATGATGGCGGAAAGAAGAATGCCAAAGGCGCCGAATCCTTTCCAGTAGTAAGTCCGAGAATGCAGACATGTTGTTCCCAATAAGTCAGGACGCACTTTTGTCGATATCCAGCCTTAACCACCATGGACCTGATAACTGATTATTTATAGGGCTGCCTCTTATAATCTTCCTTAGAATCTGTTGTTCTTAAAGCCGGCCGCCAACAAAGCCGAATCTAAATCCGGAGACCATTCCAAATTTAGTTGTTGAAAGGGTTTCTCCAAAAGCGAAATAATGCGTTTGGGGACCCAGGAAGGGCGTTTTGTGGAACATAAAGAACGACATAGAAGATTACGTCTGCTTATTCGTAAGCTAAACAAAGAACGCAAAAAGCAGGCCCAAAAAACAGATATATTGTGCAATGATTTCATCTCGGCCCAGGGGGACTTTATCAAAAGACTAAATACTATCAATTTCACAGCGAATTTTTACGAGGTAATTCTCGGGACAAACGACTTGAGCAGTCTTTTACATACCGCCGGCAAACTTATCAAAGAGGAAATCTCCGATTCAAATGTCGCCTTCTTTTTGCCGGGAGTCTCATTTCGCAAAGAATCGCGAAATGGAATTCCACTTCAGCAAAACAACTTCGGATTGTATGTGTCCGAAAGTGACCAGCCGCTTGTACCTGCTGTCACGCAGGTTCAGGCAATTACTCTTGAAAAGCAGCATTTAGAGAATTGCTTCAACCCGGAGCTTGTGGATAATATATGCAAGTCAAACAAGCTTTGCACCCTCGATGATATGTTTGCAATGGGCCTGGAGGGTAACTTAATTAGGCTCAGTAAAATCTCAGCCATTACGCTCCCCCTGTATCGATTCGGTTCGTCGTTGGGTTTTATATTGATTTACCGCCTGTCCCAAAACAAGTTAACTCCCGAGGAGCTAAAAAACATATCCGCTGTGACCTGCGGACTGTCACGAGCTATAAAATCTTACCAGACAAATTTAAACTCTGCCGCTTGTGCTCCCACCTCTGTTTGTATAGACAAGCGTGGGAGTAACTCAGGTGCAGGTGATTAAGAATTTTACCCCGGCAGGAGCGTGATTCTCCAAACGCATTATTACGAGTATGGGCTTGCGAATATTAATCTTCAATTCTCGGCAAGTATTGGTTAATTAGTTAAATCGTTGATTACCCTTTTGGCAGTCCTCCGGACCAGCACTACTCGACTTTCTTATAGAATTCAGCTTCACGATCGGAAAGCCTGTTCTGCTCAATCATTGTGCGGACACGCTGCAAATCGACATCTCGAGGCTCACCACCCGCGGATTTTGTCCCTGCAGATTTGCCGATACCGGCGCCAATGACCTGCGAAAACCTGCTTACGGAAACCGTCGATACAAGTATTGCTGCTATAAGTACGCCCACTACAAAATATCGGGACACCGCCCTTGCCGGCGCGTTATAGGGACTCGGCAAATGTTCTTTTTTTACAGCCGGCTTTGCCTGGTAACGACACCGGTCACAATAAATACAGTCCATTTGGTCTTTGCCGGTAATGCCGAACTCGCACCTGCCGAACTTTTTTACCGGTACGTATCGCTTTAGTATGACCACCTTGTTAAAAAGTGACAGAAAAGCTCCAACCGGGCAAAGATATCGACACCAGAAGCGAGTATAAAAAACCGAGCCTACCAGAGCTATCGTTACAATTAGTAATAGGGGCCCAAATATTGATAATCGCCAAAATTGAAAATTGAAAATTGAGATGAGGGGATCTGCTGCCAGAGTCGTTCGGTTTCGCGAAGAAAAGAAGACAATTATGACAACTAAAAGGACCCCATATTTGACAAATCTCGCTTTTTGCATCGACTCCACAGATATAGGGTGCTTGAATCTTTCAGGCACAACATACCCAAGCAATTCCTGTACGGCTCCGAATGGACAGATGTAACCACAATAGAGGTTGCCGAAAAATATTACCAAAATTGGTATTCCTGTCACCAGCAGAAATGCTCCCGACAATCCCACGGCAGGGGCCTGCAAAGACAGTATGCTCGCTATTTGTTCGCTGGAATACTGAGTGTTCAAAATGATTCCGCCGACCACAAGATTAAGGCAAAGAACTGCCAATCTGCTCCAAAATCCTCCTCGGTAGATTACAATCAAAGCAAGTGCGAAAGCGCCAATCAAATATATCCCGTGGGTGTCTGTCAGGTTGGCCAGATGTGTTTTTTCTTTTAGTTCAGGTTCAAGAGTATGGCCGAGAACTTGGCCGGCGAACCTGTGGGCCGAAGTTTGAAGTGCCGAAAGAATGGCTTCGGAGCTGACGGTGGCTCCGGTTACCGAGTGGACATCCGCAAAAGGCTGAAGCTGGAAAAGCTTGCGTCCTTTGAGATCGGCATACCAGGTCAGGTCATTTGCATCCGGATGGCTAAGGAGGTCAAGGTATGCTGGTGTTTCGTTGGACTTTATTATATGGAAGTTAATCAGTCTGCCGGTTTGATCTACATGGATACCAAGATTCATCTTCCCGCCAAAACCACGAACTTCGGGTGCCAGATCTTCAGAGCTAAAGACGTATCCAGTCAGTTTATCGTTGGCGTCGCAAACCCTGAAATAATTGATTTTGCGAGCACTATCACCACCAACAGTTGATTCCTGCTCAATGCTCAGCTCGCCGGCAAGCGCCTGAGCTGCATCCTGTGGTAATGATGGCCTCAGCTTCGCACCAGCCTCAGCAAGCAGGTTCGAGCACAGTACGATGCCTACTCCGACACCAAACAGGATGTAGCCTAACCTGCGTAGCCTAAAAATGATTGTGTCTAAAGAACAGATTTTTTCCGGTTTGTATATCCTCAGTACGGCAGCCGGGGTATTGGCCAGAATAAACAATATAAAGACAAGTATTGCCAGCTTTGTCCCAAGCACCGGAACAAGTATAAGACTTGTTAACAATCCGCCGACTGAAGCGCCAATATGATCGGCCATTTCGAGCTTACTGCCGGCCTGCCCCGCCTCAAACCCGGAATTGGCAAGTCCCCTGGCAGCCAGTGGAAAATAGCACCCTGTGCATAGACCGCACAAAACAAACGCGCTCCCAAAAATAAGGTGTGTCCATTGATGCGGCGGCCAAAAAGCAATTGTGCTCAGGATTAGCGTATGCACAA
>Ga0224495_10003158_pt1 | contig 10277 bp, 12 predicted proteins | sample SF_Jul11_sed_USG_FD_168128 | JGI IMG/M metagenome (GOLD analysis project Ga0224495, IMG submission 168128) | Sediment microbial communities from San Francisco Bay, California, United States - SF_Jul11_sed_USGS_4_1 | ecosystem: Environmental > Aquatic > Marine > Sediment | place: USA: California...
TAATTCAAGCAGTATCTCCGTAAGATACTGTTGCCCGTACTGCAAGTCCTTCAACGTGAAGAAAAGCTCCCTTGTTGAACATATCCAATGTGGCTACATTGATGTGGAAGACCGTTTTAGACAGAAAGAAAGACTTGTGTGCCCCAGATGCCACCATGAGTTGACTAAGCCTGACGTGAACTATAGGAAGGCTGGAGTTTGGTGTGCATGCAATGATTGTGGAAAGAGCTTTGACATTCCTGTTACTTCGCATTTCTGCCGCGAATGCAAGAACATCTTTGTGTTTGAAGATGCCATCTACAGGGACGTCTACTCGTACGCGCTGAGTCAAGATGTAGCCAAAGAAGCCGGCGTGGGCTACATACTGGTGGCTCCGCTGCGAGAATTCCTCCAAAGCTTAGGGTTCAACGTTGAAAGCCCGGGATTTCTCAAAGGCAAGTCGGGCGCAAGTCATATGTTTGACCTTGCTTCTTGGAGAGGCGGAGGAACACGTCAAGTCGTGGTTATCGATTTGGCTACTTCAGGCGAAGAGGCGGTTACAGAACAAGCCATAATCGCAATGTTTGCGAAGGTCTACGATGTCTCGCCTGACAGAGCAATCTTGGTTACGATTCCTCGAATGAGTGAGAATGGAAGAAAGCTTGCATCACTCTACAAAATCGAGCTAATCGAGGGCAAGAACCAGAAAGAGGCTCTCAAAGCTTTAGAAAAAGCAATGGGTCTGGTACAGATTACTTCGGAACCTAACTTGTCTTAGCTGCCTGTATAGACGCCGGTGTTGCCTCGTTCAGTTATCACTCTTGCAGTGTATTGTCCATTTGGCAATGTAATATCTACGCGAGTATAGGACATGGTTTCTCCTGAGTTGACGAATATGTCCGTCTCATATCGCTTGTGCTCGACTGCGTCACAAATCCAGATGGAAACCAGATGCGCTGTGCGTGGTCCCTTGTTTTGAAATGTGAAAACAACTCCGTCGACCACGGCTCCTGTAGCTAAGCGGTCGATGTCTAGGTTTGTACGTGATGAGTCTGCGCCTTGGTCGTGTATTTTGATAATGAGTCTGCCATCGTTTCCGACGTAGCTACGCCACTGATCTGTCAGATTGACTGCATAAGAGTTCCAGCCGACACTTGGTAAATGACCACTGGTTGAGTTGAAGCCTGTGTTGCTGAATGTCCCTGAAGTCCAATTGTAGGCTTTCATAAACCATTGTTCGTCTGTATCATCGACAGAGTATACGATCTGTAGTTCCACAGTTCGAATGTGTGCTAGAGGGTAGCTTGAAAGATCTATTGAGAACGTTCCATTGATGTCCAGTTCACGTGTAGAAGTTGATTCTCTGAATCTCTCGTAGCTTCCATCAACGAGCTGGGTATCTAAATAGGAACCTCGAACGTGACTTCCGATGTTCAGCTGATATTCCATCTGAGTCACAAACCATGGGGAATCAGTTAAGCGTGTAACATTGCTCACCGTGAAGGTTTCCTGCGTTCTTTCCCAATCTGCTTGGCTCATTTGATAGTTCCAGAGAATCACGTTGACTACTATGATCGCTAGGATTACGAGGCTGAGCACGACTACTATTATGTTGCTCAAGCCTTTTTTGTCCCGCTTGAAGTCACGGTGGCGACTTGTAGTAGTCTGCAACTTGAGTTCCTCTGCTTGTGATTACTTTCAGATAGTAGACTGTGTTCGGCGTCCACGCGAAGGTTATGTTGGTCCAGCCGTGCTCCAAAGGTTCTAACTGGAGTTCAGTGAACGGCTGTGTTACGTAGTCTACGTAGATACCTGCAGTGTTAATCCGAGTCTTTCCTGTGTTTCGCAAATAGACCGAGATGACTCCTGGTCTGAACCAAACGTCCTCGATTATGAAGCGTTCTCCCATTGTTTCGCGCAGGTTGCCCGTGATCACGTATGTTGCGGTTATCGAAATAGACATGCCAGCAACAGCGATGACCAAGAGCAAGATGTTGCTAAGCACGGGTGTGATCGCTTTTTTGTTTCGCCAAAGTCTGAGCACGTCTTTTGCCTCCTCAAATCAAAAGCTTCAGCGCTATGTATCCGGACACCAGCAGGATCACGCTGTGCTTCAATCCGGCATTCATTGTTCCCTCCCCCATCTTGCCTGCGACTAATCCGCCGAATAGTGCCTGTGCAGTGCTCATGTGGAAGAACAGTCTTCTGGCTTCGTCGGTTGACATGACTGCTGTGTTCAGGGCTGCTAATTCGCTCATTTGGATGAAGAAAGTTGTGAACAGCATTATCACTGTGAAGAGAAAAACGAAGAATGCCACATAGACAATGGCGACGTAAGGTCGCGTCTGTGCCTGACGTTCCTTTTCAGCCAACAACGTAGACTGAACAAATTTTCCTGTGGGTTCAAAGACTTTTTCAACGCGTCCGCCTGAGTGGCTAGCCTCTATCACCAATGGAATGCTACGCTTAGTCAGAGAAGTATTGACTCTTTCGCCGAAAGACTGTAACGCTTCTTCAAAGGATTTGCCCCAAGACATGTGTGCGACCATGCGTCTCAGTTCAGCCGTCAACGGACCATAACGCCTCTTACTTGCCTCCTCAACGGCTTGCGTCAGCGTCATACCAGTCTTCTCAGATTGCACAATCGCGCGGTACAGGTCAGGCAAATGCTCATCAATTGAGCGACGCCACCTATAATCGATGTAGTCAAGCACAGCTGATGGAAAGAGAGCGATGACCAGCGCTAGAACCACGTATTCGTCAAAAATCGGCAAGCCCCAGAGTCTTATGCAAGCTGTGATGATGACAGCCGCAGCCAGGGCTAACGAAACGCCCCAGGCAATCTGCCTTTCCTTTTTCTCGACCTTAGGCATATTCTGCTCATCACCGCTTAGGCGATACCATATCAAGCATGATCAGGAAGATGATGCTCCCAAGTGGAATGCCCAAGTAAGTCAAGAGATTGAGGAGTAATCGTGGGTTTAGAAGCCCCGGCATGCCTCCGCCAAGCATAGCCATAACCGCAAGCATGACAACCATGATTAAAGGACCTGCAACAAGCAGAACCACGTAAAACTCAGCCAGAACGCCTAGTGTATCTCCTAGGCGTCGAAGCGCTATTTTCTTCAGCCTCATGTACTGCGCTGAACGCTCGGAAAGATACTTGCCCAGTTCGCCGCCCGAATGCATGGTAGCTATGAAGCCTTCAAGCAGTTCCTTGAACTTTTCCGACGGCGTTCTCTTAGACGCAGAATCCAAAGCTGAGATTATGTCTACTCCGAACAGCTCAACGTCTCTGACAATGTTCTTTGCTTCTTGACAAATCGACAATGAGGCATCAATCTTCGCTAATGAACGAAACATCTGGGCAGGAGTCACTCCCGCACCTGCTAGGATTGACAGATAACCCGTTGTGAATGGCAAGCCATCGTCAAGGTTACGCTTGACACTGTCTGCCTTGATGATTGGATAAAGATAGAATCCAATGATTGAAAATGCTCCAGCAAACAGGGTTGCGCCAGCTGTGTAAAGGATGATCAGGCTCGGTGACAAGTTGAAAACCAGAAACGAAATTAGCGGAACTGTCACGAAAACGGAGACAGATGTGAGCAGAGTCGTCAAGATGGCAAGGCTCACGTACCCTTTGAAGCTAATCCTCAGACCGGATTTCTGCAGATTGACATCAACATCTTTGAAAAGCGGCAGCAGCCTGTTGGTCTTTTCGCCTAGCAGTCTGTAAGCAAGTATCTGAGGCTTCGAAGAACCAGCTGAGTCGACGATTCTGTCAGAAGCTGGATTTGAACGTCTAAATAGCGAGGTCAAGAACAGATTTGCTGCGTTGCCCAGTTTTCGGCGGGCCTTTTCGATCCTGTTCTTGATTTCGTTGAGTTTCAGCTTAGACACCAACTTTGGCTTTGTGGTAGACTCTCATTGGGTCGGCGTAGTATTCGCGTATGACGTTGGCTACGTCGCTGTATTTTCGTATTTGGTTCTTTACCATCCATTCGAGCACGGTTTTTCTCATCAGTAGCTCGTTTTGAATGTCTTGTGCTGACAGGTTCAGTTTTTTCATCATTCTTTCAAGCATGTAGCTTCGACCAAGGTAGTGAAAAGTATCCGTGTTTGCCTGCCAGCGGTACACGCCGTTTGTGAGTAGCTCTTTGGTTCTTGGGTCCATGCCCACCATTTCCGTTGCCGAGAAAGCTCTGCGAGCTGGTTTGCCGGCGATTTCAGTTCTTCCTTGAATTAATATTATGTCTATCATGGGCAGCAGAGATCTGGGTATGTTCATGGGTTCAGCTTCTAATCTGCGCAGTGCTGACTCTACTGATTCCCCGTGCAGTGTACACATACCCAAATGGCCCGTAGCCATTGCTTGGAACAATGTGTAGGCTTCTTCGCCTCGGACTTCGCCCACGATAATGTAATCTGGTCGTTGCCTCACAGCCGCTTTCAGCAAATCGAAAAGGGTGATGCCGGTTTGAGCTCTCTCGCTGCCAGTTCGGACAACTGATGGAATCCAGTTTTCATGCGGCAGATTCAATTCAGCTGTGTCTTCAACGCTGACTATCTTGCATTCGGGTTTGATGAACATGGATAGGCAGTTGAGCAGAGTTGTTTTTCCAGATGCTACGCCTCCAGCCACAAGCACGGAAGCTCTGTTTTCAATGGCAAACCAGAAGTAAGCTGCCAACTCCGCCGACACCGTCTTGAACGCTATGAGATCTGATATTGTAAGTGGATCAACACGGAATCGGCGTATTGTAAACGTTGAACCTCTTCTAGTTATTTCACTGCCATAAGTTAGCTGAATACGGCTGCCATCGGGCAGCGATGCGTCAAGCAGAGGAGATGCGATGGAGATCTGTTTTCCTGCCAAGAACGCTAGGCGCACTATGAACGAGTTCAACTCTTCCGCGCTTTTGTACACAGTGTTTGTGGGCAAGGATTCGTATTCCCGATGCCACACATAGATTGGAATGTTCACGCCGTCGCAAGAAACATCTTCAATCATATGGTCGCGCATCAACGGGTCAATCTTACCGTAGCCAATGTAGTCGCGGACAATGTAGTACATCAGTTTCTCAACAGCTTCAGCAGGGACCTTGAGCTTGTAGTTCTTGATAACCTCGGTGACTTTGCGTTTGAGATAATCTGTAGCTTTTTCCTTGGTTTCCAAGTCTTTGAGGCTTACTTCTAGTTCTTCCATAAGAAGCGCCTTGATTTCGTCGAGGTATTTCTGCTCCTCAAGTAAGAGTGTGGGCTCAATAACCTCGTAACGCATTTTCTGCGTAATCGGATCTCTGACCACGGCTGCGTAGACGTTGGGCTCGACTATGGAGTACACTTCTCTAAAGACTGCTGACTTCTGATGAACGACGCTATCCGCTTGCGACATCACTGCTCAACGCTCTCGAACTGTTACATGCATGACTGCGTATGGTATCGCAAGAAATAATGTTCCCGAAACACCTAATAAACTATATGAAGCATGACTCCTAGGACACTCTTTAAACATCCTGCAGCTTGTTTCTCTTAACATGATCATGGATGTCTGACTTTGCATAGGTCACGGCAAATATGACGCCTTATCTCGTTTCTCCCTGCATCTGAATGGAGATTGATGATGTTTGGGGGTTATCTGAGAGATTCTGCCCCCAAATTCCCATAAAAACAAGATTTAACCCCGGTTTTCCCATGGGAATTTGCCATCATTTCCATGAATCTGTTTATCATCATGGTCCATGGACTTAATGTTGCCATGTTCTAATTCATATAAAAACTGCATATAGAGCCATTCAGCTGCATGGAGACTGTTTACATATATATGATGAACTCCTCGCCTGTCTTCAACATACCATAAGTTATTTATCCATTGAACGTTAGAGCAGTATAGCCAGTCATGATGGAGGAACCATTATGGCAAAATGTCCAAAATGTGGAACTGAAGTAAATTCGCCAAAGAAGAAATGGACGATGGCTGGTCGACCTGACAAAAGCGGCAAGAAGATGCAGCTAGAAATCGGGCTTTTCGACTGTCCGAAGTGCCACAAACCATTCCGTGTGGTTTTGAGCAAACGTAAGATTTAGACGTGATGACAAGGGGTTTCTAACGACCAACATGCCTTCAAAGCTTTCTTGGACCAACAAAGTCTAACAAAAATCCAGCCATTCCCCTATTTATTTTTCCTACATTGCCGAAGTAGCGCTAAGTTTTTTAACGCATTATGGTACTCTCTCTGCAACAACACATGCTAAGGTACCCCACCGAAGATAGCAGGAATGGCGAAAGATTGGCGTCCTCTAGATTTAGATGGCCGAGCATCTTGAGAAACAGCTACGTAAAGACAGTGATTCTAGCAGTGATTATCATTGGCGGCGTGATGGGTTTCTGGCTGGGGTTGAAAGCTGGCCTGAGAACGGAGTATCCTCTTCTGACCGTTGCTTCCGGAAGTATGGTTCCAACCTTGAACGTTGGTGATCTCATAGCGGTGCAAGGAGTTGAAAACGCTTCTGCACTACATGTGGCGCCCAAACCTGATGGTGAGATAGTTGTATTCAGGAGTCCCCGCACCGAAGGCGAGCTTATTGTGCACAGAGCCATTTACAAGGAATTCAACGAGGATGATAGCCTTTGGTACTTCCGAACCCAGGGTGATGCAAATTTCGCTCCGGACAGCTGGTTTGGAAGCGACACGTTGAATGGCATGATTTCTCAGAATCGTCTTGTGGGCAGAGTGATCGGAAAGGCACCTTTGATAGGTTACATTCCTCTGTACATAAGAACTCGCGAAGGCATAATCCTCATAGTTATCCTGATTGTCCTCATCTTATTGGCTGAATACCTGCCTGTTCTGCTCAAGAAGCAACCGGAGCAGGAGTAACGGTTGGCTCAAGCGACCATGCTTATATGTCGACTGAGCTAAATCTTGACCAGATCGGGATGAGTAACATATGAAGCATGTCAAAGTAACAGCCTTCGACCTGCCTGATGCTTGGTATCAGGTTCTGAAGAGAATTTGGGGTGAGGGCGAAGATTTCGCTGTTCGATATGGATCGGAAACCACAGAGACGAAGAAGCTTGACGTTACCTTGGAGGTTTTGCATCCTGAGAACAGGCCTCTAATTCATGAGAAGGCTTCTTGCGACATGGCCTACGTGATGAGCTATTTCATGGAATACCTGTGGTTCGGTGAGAAGAAGCCAGATGAGACCTACACGTACTCAAGCCGTCTACGTACACCAGTTGATCAGATAGAAGCCGCCATCAACCGTTACGTTGATGAACTTTTCGACCGTCAAGTTACAATGGTTGTGCGAATCCCACAGGACATTCTCAAGGAACATAGCGGTCGAAGGCATGAGCCGCCCTGTCTAACGATTCTTGACACTGAAGTTGTAAGAGATCTATGCGATGACAAGTTGAAGCTTACACTAACAGGGTATTGGCGGTCTTGGGATGCCTTTGGCGCGTTGCCTGCAAATCTGGCTGGGTTACAGCTTTTCAGCGAAGCCTTCGTCAAAGAGGTCAACGCTAAGGGCGTGAACCGCTGTGGGAAAAAGTGGGAGGAGGTCTGTTCGGGAAAAATGATAATGCATTCAAAGAATTGTCACGTTTATCAGCGGCAGTTTTCGCTTGTTCAGGACTTGCTGAGTGCTAAGAGCCCCACTGTAGGAGAGAAGATTCAACTTCGGAATGAGACTTGATGTGGACGCCAGCTCTGAGCCTTCGCCCAAGATTTAGTCTAAGCCGACTGCAGTTCTTCAAGAAGCGGCAGGTCGCTGAAGATCGACGTCCAGTCTGCACCCCGCTATAATCAGCCTCATATCTCATGTCGGCTCTCCCCTGAGCGCTGAACGTCCAAGTTTAGGTTGCTCCCTTCCGGGCCTGGCCAGGTTCGCCTGGGCGTCAGCCCCACGGGACCGACACTCATAGCCAGAGACTGCAAGGCGTAGGTGCTCTTTGGCGCCTCACCTCAGCCCTCAGCCCGTCTTGTAGAGGGTTTACGGTCAAGGCTTCAACAGCCTATCAAGGGACCCCTAGCCCCCCGCCTAGACCTACCGCTAGACACACAAACAAAAGCAAGCCATATAAAAGTTACACGGCGTCTCACAGCTGAAACAACAAGTTAATTAACCCCAAATCCGTCTTACTCCAAAAATAGAGGATGATAAACGCATGCCTAAGGAGTTTCATTACCGAGGCTACGGCTTAACTGATTTGTTAGCAATGTCTATGGACGAGTTCATAAGGCTACTGCCATCTCGTCAACGCCGTAGTCTGCAGCGAGGCCTGAGTCAAGATCAGCGTGGGCTTCTTGAGGCTGTAAGAAAGGTGAAACAGGGTCAGGCTGAGTCTCAGAAGGTTCAAGCGATTAAGACGCACGCGCGTGACATGATCATCTTGCCCGAAATGGTCGGGGCTACTCTGCTTGTGCACAATGGGAAAGAGTTCATTACCATTGAAATCAAGCCTGAGATGATTGGGCACTACATTGGCGAATTTGCCATAACGAACAAGCCTGTCAAACACGGTGTCCCCGGAATAGGCGCTTCACGTTCATCCATGTATGTTCCGCTGAAGTGAGAACTGGGTTTTTCCGAAGACTATACAGAGCTGGCTCTTTTTTCAGCTTAGGTTCTGTATGACGGTTCCGCCTGTTTCTTGCCTTGTGTCTGTGCTGGTGGAATCTGAGGCAAAGGTATAGGCGGCGGAATATTGAGCGTGCGCGTTATCATGACGGATTCGATGAATGTCACGTTTGAGATTGATTGAATTATGATTTGTGGTGGCGGCTTTTTTTCAGTGTAGTCTGTGTGGATTTGTTTGAGTTCGTCTCTTTCACCTGTGACGTGTGCTCGTCCTTTGATGCTGATTTGAGCGACTCCAGGATTGTAGTTTATGGTGAACACGAAGGGTACTTCAAGCAGGTCCTCGGTTTTCTTCTCTATGCCAACGAGGTTCAAGTTTGTGGCGATCTGAACTGGCGGAATGGGCTTATCAATGTCCCATAATCGTTCTGCTGACAGTTGATGGATGAAGACGCCGACTTTTATCATTACACATCAGAATCCTAGTCTGCCATACTCAATGACTGCGCTTTGTCGATATAAACATGAAGCCCTATTCTCGTTTGTACCGGGTGAAACCGCAGTGTCCACACGCGAAGCGGTTGCCGTGGTCTGCCATAAAGTATCCGGGTCCGCATCGTTCGCAGTATGGACGTAGCCGCGTGAATCCCGTGTCTTCAACCTTGTATCGTGTGTACGCGCCTTTTTCCTTCTTTCTGACCTTCGGCTTCTTTCTTCCTTTGGGCTTGGCTGCGGGTCTTTCTTCTTCCGGTTTCTCTGCTGGCGCTTCTACAGCGGGTGGCGCGGCGGCTGGTTTTTCACCGGCTTTGGGTGGGGCTTTAGGTGTGCCTTTTTCTGGAGGAGCTTCTTTCTTTCCTTTTGTTTTTTCTGCCATTTGTTCTATCCCTCTTTCTTGGCTGTTTGCTCAGTTTTTTGCTCAGGTTTTTCCGCTGGTGCAGGAGGTGCTTCGGCTTTTTCTGCGGCTTCTTTCTTTTCTTTGGGTTGGTTTCTTTCGATTATGTATTTTTCTTCAATGTGTTGGGCTTGTTCAAGTGAGTCGTAGGCGTTGGCTTCTCCTATGGCTATCATGGTTCCAGCTTTGGTTTTGATGCTTTTGACGTAGACAACTTCTGTCTTGGTCTTCAGCATGTCAGCTAGGGCGTTACGCACTTCCAAGCGTGTCGGCGTGCCCCTTGTCTGACTGTGATCTATTGTGAAGACTATTTCCTTACGTTTCAGCAGCGGATTATACTGTTGCTGCGTGATCGTGACTTGCATAAACACGTCCTCTCTATTGATACGGGTTCGTTGATGTGATGAGACATCCTTTACTTTAGCTTTTTGGCGCAGGCTCCATGGCTTTGATGATCAGATTTGCCTTGCGCTTAGCCGTGGTGTCTGCTCTCGCGACCACGACGCCCTCATTGGGCAATCCATAAGCTACTAGCGCATTCTCTGGAGCTTCCAATACCGCGACAAGAGTCAACAGGTCTTCTTCGCCCTCGACTATTATCAGTGTGGGGGTTTTTCTGTGTATGGCTTCTGCTGTGGCTACCCAAGTTAGTGGTGTCAGCATTCCAGCAGGGTTCTTGAGCAGAATCCTGTTTTTTGCTTCTGCCTTCAGTAGCTGGATTTGTTTTCTCATGGCTTTTCCGTCAATGATCATGATGTGGGGTGTGATGCCTAGTTCCAGCAGGGCGTTGGACACGATGTCTCCGACTGAGATG
>Ga0224495_10003159_pt1 | contig 10275 bp, 9 predicted proteins | sample SF_Jul11_sed_USG_FD_168128 | JGI IMG/M metagenome (GOLD analysis project Ga0224495, IMG submission 168128) | Sediment microbial communities from San Francisco Bay, California, United States - SF_Jul11_sed_USGS_4_1 | ecosystem: Environmental > Aquatic > Marine > Sediment | place: USA: California...
GGCCGCGGTCGCGAGCATCACGGTCTTCATCGTGCTGTTTTCGGGCGCCAAGGGCCGTACGGTTGCGGAGGTTGTCGATAACCCGGATCTCATCGGGGAGCGGATCAAGGTCAGCGGGACGGTCGTGCCGGGCTCCTGGGACAAGAAGACGAGTCCGATGCGCTTCGAGATCCGCGAAGAAGGTTCGGATGGCGGGCCGACGATCAAGGTTGTCTACTCCGGCGGCATGCCCTCGACATTCGGAGACGGAGTGGTGGCCGTCGTGACCGGCACTTTGTCGGACGGGCCCGTCCTCGAATCCAACGACATGATCACGAAGTGTCCCTCGAAATACGAGACGGCCGAAGACGCACTGACGGTCGCCAGCCTGATGAGCGCGAAGGAGTCCATGACCGGCGTGACCAGCAAGGTTAGCGGGGAGATCGTCCCCGGCTCGGTGCAGCCGCCGGGCGGAAGCGTGCGGTTCGTTCTTTCGAGCGAAGGTTCTCAGACGCTCGAGGTGGGCTATGACGGGGGGATACCCGACGGTCTCGGCGACGGCTCGTCCGTGGTTATCCAAGGAGCGCTGGAGTCGGATGGAGTATTCGCGGCTACGGCGGTGTCCTTGGCGGAGGAGACTCAATAGGAGATGAAGCCCCGAGCCGCCCGGTCGTCCGGGCGGCTCGTCGTTTGTGCCCCGGTCGGAGAGGGTTCGATAGATGACATCACTTGGCAGCCTGTTTCTCGGCATCGCGGCGCTGAGCGCGATAGTGTCGGTCGTTTCGCTGTTCTGGGCTCGCTCGATGCCGGAGAAAGAGGGCGAGGGAATCACCAACGTCGGCTACCTGGCGACGTACGGCGTTCTCGTCGGCACCACCGGGGCGATCGGCGTCCTGATGTCGGCTTTCTTCCGCGAGGACTTCGCGTTCGAGTACGTGGCGTTCAACCACTCCACCGACGTCTCGAGTCTGTCGTGGCTCTACAAGTTCTCCGGCATCTGGGCAGGCCGCGAAGGCTCCCTGCTGTTCTGGGCTTGGCTGCTGGCAATCTTCGGCGCCTACGTCGCCTACCGACGGATCTCCGAGACTGACGATCTGTCGAACGCCTCTATCGGCGTCTTCAACATCGTGCAGCTGTTCTTCTTGGCCGCCTTGTTCATACCGCTGAACGACCCGTTCAAGGCCATGGACCCGGCAGCACTCGGCCCGCAGGGGGAACTGCTCATCAGTGCGGGCATGAACCCGCTCCTGCAGCACTGGGCGATGATTCTCCATCCGCCGACGCTGTTCATCGGCTACGCGGGCCTGGCCGTGCCTTTCGCGTTCGCGATGGGTGCGCTGATCGTGGGCGACGGCTCGAAGGCATGGATCAAGATAGTCGACCGAATCACCGTCGTGTCCTGGCTCTTCCTCGGAATCGGCATAGGTCTTGGCGCGATCTGGGCGTACGTCGTTCTCGGTTGGGGCGGATACTGGGCCTGGGATCCGGTCGAGAACGCGTCACTGCTTCCGTGGCTCACCGGCGTCGGGCTGATCCACTCGTTTACCGTGTATCGGCGACGCGAGGCTTTCAAGAAGTGGGCCGTGATGATGTCGGCGATCACCTTCGCGCTGGTAGTTCTCGGTACCTGGATCACGCGGTCCGGCATCGTACAGTCCGTGCATGCGTTCGAGGAGGATCCGCTTTCTGCCTGGCTGTTCGGTGCGATGATCGTGCTGCCCATCGTGCTTGCCGCGATCGGACTCGTGGTGCGTTCCGAGCAGTTCTCCGGAGCTGATGAGTTCGAGTCGCTCACGTCGAAAGAAAGCTCCTACTACTTCAACAACGTCTTCATGCTGATCGCAGCGATCGTCGTGACGCTCTTCACCATCGCGCCTACTTTCGGGGGCAAGGAGTTCGGCGCGCAAGACTACGATGCCGTGGCTCATCCGCTCGGCATTCTCTACGTGCTGATCATGGCCCTTTGCCCGCTGCTCTCCTGGCGCAAGACCGACGCCGCCGCGTTCTGGCGCAGGGTGCGTCTCCCGTTGACGATCATGGCGATACTCCTGGTCGTCTTCCTCGCGATCTGGTACACGCAGATGTGGCCGATTCTCGACCAGTACACGACGAGCTTGAGAGAACCGCTTCCCGCGACCGTCTACATGGACGTAGGTGGGAACGTCGTTGACTTGAAGCCGGGCAACCCCTGGGAACCCGGCTGGCTGCGCGTGTTCTACTCGTTGCTCGGGATGGCCGTGGGGGCGTTCGCCATCGCGGTCTCCATATCCCTGTTCGCACAGGGCTCTCAACAGCGTGCGAAGGCGAAGGGTGAGGGTGTAGGCACGGCGTTCTTGAAGATCCTGGGGAAAGCGCGCACGCAGTCGGGCGGCTATCTCACGCATCTCGGAATCGGCATCATCATCGTGGGCCTCGTTGGGTCCGCGATGTTCGTGGAGGACCTGCAGTTGCCCATCCCTGCTCAGCCTGGGGCGCAGTTTGCGGCCGGCGGCTACACGTTCACCTACGAGGATTTCGAGGAGGAACAACTCGACAACGGTGACGTGGTCAACACGTTCAGGTTCGCCGCAGCGAAGGGCGGGTCCAGCCGCGGATACGTGGAACCGGGTCAAGTCTCGTTCTTCCGCCAAGGTCAGACCAAGCTGAATGCGGACGTGATATCCGAGCCGCTCAAGGACGTATTCATCGTCGTCCAGGAGTTCGGACCGGACGGCATCGTCCTAAACGTAAAGGTCAACCCGCTTATCAGCTGGGTCTGGGTGGGCTTCCTGCTGACGATCATCGGCGCGGGCCTTGCCGCCTGGCCGAAGCGGGCGCCAGTCGCCGCTCCGGTGGCCACGAAGAAGAAGCGCTCCTGACCGGGGGGAGCATGGGGGACAACCACACCGATTCTGCCGTCGAGGTCCGGGATCTCACCCGGGTCTTCGGCGTGCGCAAAGCGCTGGACAAGATCAGCTTCGACCTGCCGTCCGGCGCCTTTCTCTCGATCTTCGGTCCGAACGGAGCGGGCAAGACCACGCTCGTCAACGTGCTCACGACGCTCACGGCGCCGAGTTCCGGCACGGCCACAGTCTGCGGTCTCGATGTCGTTGAGGGCGCGGTGGAGCTTAGAAGCCGCATCGGTCTGATCAGCCACAACCCCCTGCTGTACCCAGACCTCTCCGCAGTCGAGAATCTCGAGTTCTTCGCGGACATGTATGGGATCGAAGAGGCGGAGCAGCGGGTCCGCGAGCTGCTGTGCGCTGTCGAACTCGATCACCGTCGACTCGACCTGGTGCGGACCTTCTCTCGGGGCATGCTGCAGCGCCTGTCCATCGCCCGCGCTCTACTACACAAGCCCGACGTGCTCTTCCTCGACGAACCCTATTCGGGCCTGGACCCACACGCGATGGACATCTTCGACTCGCTTATCAGCCAGATCCGCGAGGACCACACGTTCGTCATGATCAGCCACGATCTCGCCAAGGGACTGGAGTTGTGCTCGCACGCGCTCATCCTAGCCAAGGGCAGAGTCGTGCTCTCGGAAACGCGATCAGAGATCGATGATGCCGAATTCGCCGCAAGGTACCGCTCCATCGTGGGGATAGGGGTGGCCTGATGGCGAGAGGTGCCGAGAACCGGCAGGGGAGTCGCGGCGCGAGCCGAGGTTTGTCCTGGCGCCAGTACAAGGCGATTCTTCGCAAGGACATCGTCATGGAGCTGCGCACCAAGGAGATGGTCACGTCGATGGGCATCTACGCCCTTCTCACGATGGTCGTCTACCAGGTGGCGTTGTCGCAGGCGGGAACCGCATTCGATCCTCGGCAGATAGCCGCCGGACTCTTGTGGCTCGCCTTCATCTTCACATCGATGCTCGGCTTGAATCGCTCGTTGGTCCACGAGAAGGATCAGGGCTGCCTGGAGGCCCTTCTGCTCTCGCCGGTCGATCGCCCGGTGATATTCTTCGCGAAAGCCACCGGCAACCTGATCTTCCTGGGCATCGTCGAGATTCTCACGGTCCCCGTGTTCAGCTTTCTCTTCCTGCAGCAGGGCAGCTACGAGGGGCAGTGGTGGATGATCCCTGTCGTGCTCACCGCAGGTTCTATGGGCATCGCCGGAGTGGGCACGCTGCTCGCTACGATGTCGGTGAACACGAAGGGAAAGGACTTCGTGCTCGCCGTGCTGATGGTCCCGCTGATGTACCCGCTGCTGCTGGCGGCGGTGTCGGCCACTACCGTGGCCGTGCTCGGGGGAGCGGATGCGGGCTCCCAGTTCTGGCAGGCTATGGCGTTGATTGGTGTGTACGACGCTATCATGCTGGTTGCGTGCTTCGGACTGTACGAGTTCGTCATCGGTGCGTGACGCGCCGAACCGGCCTGGCCGAGGAGGTTGGACAGTGAGACAACTCAAGATCGCGGTCGTCATGCTACTGATCGGTGGCCTTCTGACGACCGCGGCCTTCTTCCTGGCGTTCTACACTGCCGAGGTGCAGCGCTTCGGCACGGTGACGCTTTCCGAGGAGATTGACTCCGCCTACCCACTGGTGGGCGTCTCGAACGAGGGCCTGCAGTACGAACGGCCGTGGTTCTCTCAGAAGATCTTCTACTTCCACGTTCCAGTCGCCGAGGCATCGTTCCTGGTGCTGATACTCTCGGCATTCTTCGGGGTGCGCTTCCTGACGACGAGGCGCAAGGAATACGACACGAAGTCTCGCATAGCGATGGAGACTGCCCTCACCTTCGTGGCGCTGACGATGATCACGGGCGTGCTGTGGACCAAGGCGTCCTGGGGCGTGTGGTGGGACTGGGAGCCAAGGCTGACTACCTACTTCATCATGATGCTCTTGATGGTTGCGTACTTCGTGCTGCGCAACTCCATCGAAGACGAGGAGCGGCGGGCAGTCTACGCCGCCGCTTTTGCCGTCATAGCTGCAATCGACGCCCCCATCTCGTTCTTCATCACGCGACTGATCCCGTCGCAGCACCCGGTCGTCTTCAAATCCGGGTTCGCCACGTCGAACCTGCTGCCGTTCATCCTCGCGCAGGTCGGCATGCTGATGATCGGCTACGCGATCTACGTGATGCGCATGAGCGAGGAGCGCATGAGGGAACGGCTCGAGGTCGCAAAGGAAGCACTGGAAGACTAGCCCCGCCCGCACACCCCGCGGGTCGCCAAAGGAGGATTGGAATCGATGGAGGCCACGAACAAGGAACTCTACGACCTGGTGCTCAAGGACGCTCCCTACGTGATCGCCGCCTACGGCGTACTGTGGGTTGCGTTCGTGGGCTACGTCAGTCTCGTTCTGCGCAGAATCATGCGGCTGGAGAAGGATGTCCAGGCCGTCCAGGAGGCCGTCGAACGCCGAGAGGGCTAGACGGCACCGCCTCGAGGGGACGCACCGGGTCCCCACGCTCGAGTGCGGACGCGAACGACGTCGTATAAGATGTGCTCACGCGTGGTTCGTCGGCCTGGCGCTACGAAGAATCGCCGAGGGAGGTGCGTATGGAACAAGCTGCCGTAGTCACGTACTGGCTCTCGCTCGCGTTCTTGATCGCTGCGACCGTTCTCTATGCGTACCAGTTCCTGATGCGTCGCCAGAACATCGGTTGGTGGGCGAGGTTCGCCACCGGTGCAGCATTCCTCTCGCTGACGGCCGCCATCGGGCTGCGCTCGGCTGCGCTCGAGGACAGCATGATCGTAGGGCCCTACAACCAGCTCGTGTTGGTGGCATGGGCGCTACTCTTGCTCTACTTCGCGCTCGAGCACCTGATCAAGGTGAAGACCTACGGCACGTTCCTCGTTCCCGCCGCGCTCGTTATGCTGATCATCGCGCAGTTCCTCCAGGGCGCCGCACCATCGGGTCTTACAGACGAAGCAGTCAAGCAGCTCGACAGCTGGCGCGTTACTATCCACGTGGCTCTCATTGTGTTCGCCAACGCGGGCTTCCTCATCGGTGGTGCTGCCTCAGGGCTCTACCTCGTCCTGGATTCGCAGCTCAAGCATCATAGGACGAGTGTGTTCTTCCGAAGGATGCCATCACTCGCGCAGGCGCAAACCATCGCGCGGCGCACCATCGCGCTGGCATTCCCCATCTACACCGCCGGCATGGTGCTCGGCGTCATTCGGGCGATCGAGACAGATGTCGCCGGCTTCTGGGCCGACGCTCGCGTCATCATGGCCGGACTCGTGTGGTTCGTGTTCGGCACGTATCTCGTGCTGCTCTACCGGCACGGCATCTCGTCGCGCAGCGCATCGTGGATCGCGATCATCGGCGTTGCCGTCGTGATCGTCCTGGCAATCCTGGCGAGGACGCTGCCGGTCGGCTTCCACGTCTTCGGCTTGTAGGGACGCCAGATGCCCGAGGACTACGCGAAGTCCTACTACCCGGTCTTCGTGGACCTCGAGGGTCGTCTTGCCGTCGTCGTAGGCGGGGGAGCGGTTGCCGAGCGCAAGGTTCTTTCGCTTCTTCAGTACGGAGCCGAAGTCCGCGTGATCGCCCCCGTGGTCACATCGAAGATCGAGACCCTTGCAGCGGAAGGGCGCGTCACGCTTCAGCGCCGCGGCTACGTGCGAGGAGATGTCGGTGGAGCGTTCCTGGTCGTCTGCGCGACCGATTCTGCCGAGGTGAACCGTGCGGTCAACGCAGAGGCCGACGCATGCGGGTGCCTCGTGAACGTCGTGGACGTGCCTGAGCTGTGCAACTTCATCGTGCCGTCCGTGGTGCAGAGGGGTCCACTCCAGATCGCCGTCTCGACTGCCGGGGCAGCTCCCGCCGTGGCCAAGCGGCTACGGAAGCAGCTCGAGGAGGAGTTCGGTCCGGAGTGGGAGACCTACACTCGGCTTCTCGGTGAAGTCCGCTCGCTCGTGATGGAGCGAGTGGCTGGTGGAGAGACGGTCCGGAAACCGATCTTCGAGGCGATCGCGGACTCGGATCTGATAGTACGCATCGAGTCCGGAGAGAGGCCCTCGGCAGAGGACGTATTCGCCGAGTTCGCCGAGACGGAGGGCTAGCGTGGCGTACGACTTCACGGACGCGATCGCCATCGTGACGGGTGGCTCGAGCGGAATCGGCCTGGCGACCGCCGTCGCGCTCGCCGAGCGAGGTGCGCACGTCGCGATAGTCGCGCGCGATCCCGAGAAGCTGGAGTCGGCGAAGGCGAGGATCCGCGCCGCTCGAGCCGACGCCTCGCAGCGTGTACTGAGTGCAAGTGCGGACCTCTCTCAGTTCAACCAGACCAAGACAGTCATCGACCGTCTGGCGGCCGACGGCATGGTTCCCGACATCCTCGTCAACAGCGCCGGCACGATACTGCCGGGCGAGTTTTCGTCTATGCCGCTGGAGTTCCTCACGCGCAACATGGAGAGCGGCTACTTCAGCGTGGTATGGCCCTGCCGAGCGACGGTTCCCTACATGATTGAGCGGGGGTCCGGCCACATCGTCAACGTCAGCAGCGTGGCCGGCTTCCTCGGCGTGTACGGGTATACGGGGTATGCGGCGGCCAAGTACGCGACGATGGGTTTCACCGAAGCACTCCGTTGCGAGATGAAGCCCCACGGAGTGCGGGTGTCGGTAGTGTGCCCTCCGGACACGGATACACCCGCCCTGCAATACGAGAAGACCCTAAGGCCGCCCGAGACTGATGCTCTGGCGGGCAAGATCAAACCGGTCCCTCCCGAGCGCGTCGCGGACGCCATCGTACGGGGTATCGAGCGCAACAAGTACTACATGATCCCCGACCTGACCAGCAGATTCTACATGCGATTGAAAGGCGTTCTTCCGGAGTTGTTCTTCGCGATCGTCGACGGCGACGTCGCCAAGGCGCGGCGCGGACGCGCCTAGGAGCATGTCGGCTTGAGCGTGCTCGCCGACATCGTGCGTTCGAGTGAAGCACCACCGGTCTTCGTGACCGGCGGACCTGCCAGAACCCCGTTTGACGGTCCCGGCGGTCCCGGCTGGGCCAACCCGGCGTTCGCGGTTCACCACATGCGCTCGTGGGCCAGCTCGCTGGCTTTGGGGTGGATGCCGCCGCTGGCCCCGCCCGAAGACGAGCGTGCCAAGCGTGCCGAAGAGGTCTGGGAGCGCGTGCTGGGCGGACTCGCGGAGTCCGACGAGCCGTTCGTGGCGCAGATGTGGGGGCCGCTCACGCTCGCGGGTCAGGTGCTCGGACTTCACGCGCTGCTGGAATACGTCGCACGCGACGCGGCGCGCGTGGACCATGCGGTCGCGGAGGTGATGCCGGGTGCGCTCGCCCGTGTCGGGACTGCGCTAGGGCAACACGCGGCGGTCGTTCTGGTCGCGGAGCCGATGGCGACGGTACTGGGCCCCGAAGACTCGCGGCGGCTCCTGCTCGCGCCCATGCGACAGCTCATGGCAGCGGTGCACGCCGGCGGGGCGGACGGACTCTTGCACGCGAGCGGACGCGTCAAACACGCGTTGCCGGTGCTCGGCGAGACCGGGGCGCGCGGCTTCTCGATCACCGGTGGACCGTCGCTTGTCGAGGCGTTCGAGTTGTTGCCGTCCGGCACGGTGGTGCTCGGCAATCTCGCCTCGATGCGCCTTCTCGAATGGGACGAGCGCAGGCTTGCCGAAGAGGCGCGCGCCATGGCGCGTGATGCACGCGGTCGACTCTGGATCGCGACGCCTGGCTCCGCGGTGCCGTCGGCGACGCCGGTGGAGCGCTTGGCGGCGTTCGTGGACGCCGCACGTTCCGCGTGCTGAGGTCGTCAGACGACCGTATTCCTGGTGGTGAAACCCGGCAGCGACATCGAAGCGCGGCCGCTCTTGCCATCCACCGCGAATTGCCCGAGCACCTGCTCGAATGGTAGAATCCGCATGTTCAGGCAGGATGCAGGGGTGCGTTTTGTGTGCGTGACCCTATTTCGCCCTCGCCGGGCCTGCTTGCCTGAACACCACGCACCGCTCCGGCGAGGGCGTACCTATTTGCGATACTGGTGAGACGAGACGGACCGCATGCACCTGACGCTCGTCGGTCTGAGCCACAAGACGGCTCCAGTCGAGATCCGAGAGAAGCTGACATTCCCGGCGCACCGCCAGGAGGAGGCACTGTCCGTTCTTACATCGATGCCTGCGGTTATCGAGGCCGTCATCATCTCCACATGCAACCGTACCGAGGTCTATGCAGTGACCGTCGCTGATGAGGACGGCACAGGGGCTGTGATCGACTTCCTCGCGGACTATCACGGTCTCGACCGGCACGAACTGGTGCGCTACCTCTACCTGGCCGAAGGCGAAGCCGTCGTGAAACACCTGTTCCGCGTGGTGGCGTCTCTCGACTCGATGGTGGTGGGCGAGGCGCAGATCCTAGGCCAGGTCAAGGAGGCGTACGAACTCGGATTCGAGTTCAACGCCACGGGCCGGATCTTCAACAAGCTCTTTCGGCAAAGCTTCGGAGTTGGAAAGCGGGTGCGTTCCGAGACCGCCATCGGCGAGGCGGCGGTGTCGATCAGCTATGCGGCGGTGGAGCTCGCAAAGAAGGTCTTCGACACCCTCGAAGGCCGGACGATCCTGGTTCTCGGTGCGGGAAAGATGAGCGAGCTAACCGCAAAACACCTGGTGGCCAATGGCGTCAGCAGCGTGCTCGTGGCGAATCGCACGTACGAGCGCGCGGTCGCGTTGGCCGAGCAGTTCGACGGCGAGGCGATACGCTACGACGACCTGTTCGACCGGATGACCGATGCCGACATCGTGATATCGTCCACCGCCGCCACCACGTATGTCGTGAGCAAGGCCAAAGTGGCCGAAGCCGTGCGGCAACGCCGTGGCCGCCCGCTGTTCCTGATCGACATTGCGGTCCCGCGCGACATCGAGCCTGCGGCCAACGACTTGGACGATGTCTTCCTCTACGACATCGACGATTTGAGCGGCGTCGTAGAGGCCAACCTCGAGGAGCGCATGCGCGAGGCCGAACGTGCCGAGACCATAATCGCCGAAGAGATGGGCGAGTTCGAGCTTTGGCTCGAGTCGATGGAGGTCGTGCCGACGGTCGCTGCGATTCGCGCGAAGGCCGAAGCGGTGCGCGAGGCCGAGTTGGAGAAGGCCCTCCGCAGGCTCGGCGGCCTCTCTGAGAAGGAGATGGAGACGATAGATGCGCTGACATGCGCGATCGTGAACAAGATGCTGCACGGTCCCACTAATCGGCTCAAAGACATCGCGGGCGAGCGCTACGGAGTGGCGTACGTCGAGGCGGCGCGCTACCTGTACGGCCTCGACTCGAATCCCGAGGGAAAGAGTCCGCATGGCGGACTGATTCGCTCGCTCCTCGGCAAGGCGAAAGGCTCGGCCGGAAAGGCTGGCCC
>Ga0224495_10003160_pt1 | contig 10275 bp, 6 predicted proteins | sample SF_Jul11_sed_USG_FD_168128 | JGI IMG/M metagenome (GOLD analysis project Ga0224495, IMG submission 168128) | Sediment microbial communities from San Francisco Bay, California, United States - SF_Jul11_sed_USGS_4_1 | ecosystem: Environmental > Aquatic > Marine > Sediment | place: USA: California...
GTCCAGATTGCAGATTGCAGATCGACATATTCTATTTCAATTTTGCCGTTGTGTAATGGATGACCACAGCGCCAGGCTTTGCGGGGACATCCACAGGCAGGCCTTTTTCGAGCAGCTCACGGCCAGAGATCGTTACCGGTTTGTCTTTGTCGAAGTTGTTAAGATGATACAGAGAGGCAAGGTCCAGGCCGCCGAGGCGGAGAGTTCTGGTGGATTCAGTGCTTTTGGGTCGGCGGAAGGCCTGAACGACGCCTTCGTTGCGGTCGGGGCGATGGAACTGCCAGGCGATCCAGTTGTCGTCGCTGAGGCTATAGGGCAGGACGGGATAGAAATCTCCATAGAAGCATTCGATGATGTTGCGCCATTGGTTGGCGAGTTTGCGGAGTAGGACGTAGTCGAGGTCAGTTCGGCGCATATCGTAGCCGAATACCATTCCGAGTGCATGTCCGCTGCGAATGGCGTAGGGGTCGACGGTGTCTATGGGTACGGTGTTTGAGCCGTAGTAGGGAATCCATTGTGACAGGCTGTGGTGAAAGGCCTGCTTGGCCACCAGGTCTGCATAGTTGTAATCTGTGGGGTGGAGCGGTACGGCCCGCCGCATTGTTTCGAGATCATTGCGGCGTCCACCGGAGGCACAACTATCAATGATTAGTTGTGAATGTCGCCTCCTAAGCTCATCCCAATAGGCCAGATACCCCTGGACGTGGAAGTTTTCTGTAATTCCCTGGCGGTCGGGTGTATCGTTTCCTCGCCAGAAGCTTAGTGGGCTCATGTTGAAATCCTGACGGTAGAGGTGAATCCCCTGACTCCTGAGCTGGCCGTCTATGTGGTTTACGAGCCAGTTCCAGCATTGTGGATGCCCGAGGTTCAGCAGCGGGCCGATACGCCATTCCGGGTGGTTTCGGCCAAGCCAGCCACCTCCGACGCGTTCGGGCTCGAACCAGACGAGCGTCTTTATGCCCCTGGACATCGCATGGTCGGAAATCGCCCTTAAGCCGTTTGGAAAACGTGTGGTGTCAGGTTCCCATGTTCCAGTGTTCGGCCAGTGGCCCTGGCATGGATACCAGCCGGCGTCCATCCACCAGAAATCAATACCAATCTTTTCCTCGACATAGCGGTCGATGAAGTACTTCTGGTTTTCCTCGTTGGCGTTGATCATCTCGTTGAACTGGCCGGAAGTATTGCCGAATAGTATGGGTGGCGGCAGCTTGCCGTCTCCGGTGCGCGGTACGTTGTGCGCCCACATCCATTGACGCCAGAGGTTCTGAGCACGGACCGTGTCATCACCCTTCCAGAAGAGGATTGCGATGAGCGGGGTCCGGATTTGTTCGCCAGGCTTTAATGAGAGATGTGTCAATTCCTGTCCCGCTATGATCCGCAGTTTGCGTCCATCGTCGTTTGTGAATGATGATGCCCACTGGCCGGGCCAGCCCACCGCAAGAAGAATTCCGCCTCCGGGCATCTCAACTTTGTAATACGGAAACGCATGGTTTGTCCCACGACCATCGCTTGGAGCAAAGCTTCTGCTGGATTTGGGTGGTATAGTCTCGCTCAGCGGCTGGTAAAGAACCGGCGAACAGGTATCTCCTCTCCATGCGTGGAGGATGAAGTCACCTTCTGCTCCGCGTTCGAGCGAGGTGTCGAGAGCCTGGACATTGCTTATTATGGGTGTGTCGGCTGATCCGACGTTTTTGAAATACAAGATCCATTCGACTGCTGGAAAGTCGGCATAATCGACGGCGACACAACGAACCTCGAGGTTGCCGTCCGGTTGCTTCCATGTGCGGGTGTAGCGGGTGCGGTTTGCATCAAGGCGCGTGGTTTCCATCCGGCTGTTAGACGCGTGAAGGACAGCATCCGAGGCAGCACCGTCATACAAGAAGGCAAATGGAAGTGTGCTCGAACGGTCAATCGGCGAGAGCCGTGCTTCGTGGCGCTTGTCTCGAATCTCCATATCGCCCAGCCATAACTCGGCTCCGTTTTCGAGGACAACCTTTGCATCGGCCCAGTTTGACTGGTCCCAGCCGATACCGTCGCCGGCATCTCCTATTTTTAGGATGAAGGAGGTAACGCCCTTGAGGTCAACATCAACAGGAAGCGGCGGCGTTTTGACGGTCATGATGTCGGACTTGAAGGCAATTTGGTCGTTAACAATGACAGAAAAGACAACACTGCCGCGTCCCCGGAGGGTATCCTCGTTATGATCCAGGCCGACCTCTGCGGAGAAGCGCTTGGCCGGTCCGGGCAGGGTGACAACGATCCTGCTGACAGCGTGACAATAGAGTCCGCGGGAATAGGTTTTTTCTCCTATCTTCAGAGGTTGATTACCCCGGCTGTTCGGAAAGACAGGGTCGTTATTGGCATAAACATCCAGGCCGGGTTTGGGCGTTACGGGGGCTTTAGATGATTTAATCTTCAAATCGGTAAATTCCGGTTCAAGGAGATGTGCCTTGAACCATTGGTTTTTTGACTGCATTTCTCCGAGAGTGACTATACCCGGTGTGGCGGCGCGGACCTGCAACACTGTCGCGAGCATCGCCAGGATGATAGTAAAGTGCCTCATGTGTGTCCCATTCCTTTCACGATATCAATGATTGTGCAAATTCCTTCTTGAACGGTCAAATCCTGATCCTTTGTTTTCACTTGCGGACTATACTCTGACCTCCTCATGCTTTTTAATGAAATCCGGGTCAATCTCCACACCTAAACCGGGGCCAGTGGGGACTTTAATCTTTCCATCCACGACTGACAGGGGCGATGTCTTACATTCAAATTGTATATTCGTGTTTAATCCCTTGAATTCATGATGAGCAGATGCATTAGGAAGAGCGGATACAAAATGAATCATGTAAAGGTATCCGAGTCCGCCACCAGACATATGCGGTGTGCAAGCTTTTCCAAATGCCTCTGCCATACGTGCCACTTTCATCGAACGAATCATCCCGCCAAAATAATAGTTATCAGGTTGAACAATCTGCAGCCCGTCATTGGCAATGAGCCAGCGAAATCCATGCAGGCTGTATTCCTGTTCCCCGCCTGCAATTGGAATGCTCAACGCATCGGCAACCTGTTTGGTTTCTTCATACCAGTCGAATAGAACAGGCTCTTCAAAAAAACCATAACCGTACTCCACCAGTAACCTTCCGACCCGTATCGCCTCATCCACCGAATAAAAACCGTTTGCATCTGCATACAAAGCCATTTTATCGCCGAACGTTTTGCGGATTAGCGGAATGATTTTTTCGGTCCTTCCTTTTGGCCCAACCGCATTAATGTCCCCGGTCATGAACATAAGGCCACCAACTTTAATCTTAAGCGCATGGGCATTATATTCCGCGACGTCCCTTTTTATCAGTTCCAGCGATTCCTCTACTGGTTTTTCGCGGTATTCCGTGGCCTGATATACTGCAACTCGTGGATGGTGGATTTCTCCGATCAGCTCACCCATCGACTTGTTCGCGATACGCCCCAGCATATCGAGAATTGCAAACTCAATGGTAGCCAGCGGTATCCCGATTGCCAGTCCGCCTAATCTGAAATTGAGCTTGTATATAAATACTTTCTCAAGCAGCAGGTCCAGATCGCGTGCATCTTTGTGAATGAAGAAAGGTTGCAATGCATTGACAAAAATCGGATAGAGCGAACTCATTGTGCCGTGACCAACCGAAAAACCTTCTGCACCATCCGAAGAGCGTACCCGGCACAGGAAACTGCTCTTATAGCGAAGCAATTCGAGGCTTTTAATGATTACGGGCCTGGAAAACAGTTCCTTTTTCAATACAGGCTGTTTAAGGATTTTATCGAGCCGGGCATAATAAGCTCTCCGGGCCCCTGAACCAGGCTCTTGGACTTCTGAGCCACCACATGAGTGCGACCATGTTGCAGCAAGGCCACCGGCAAGGGCGGTGCTTATGAATTTTCGACGATTTGTTTTCATGGCATAATTCCCACATTCTGTAGCCGTTATGTGCTTAAATATTTTGAAATATGATTTACTCCGATTGCTTTATCTTTTTGCCCGTCGGTTAAAATTGCCTACATATCGCATTTTTAGGCCTCCCTTCATTGTCACGCTTAAAGACAACATTGCTATCAGCAACCTTTGCGGGCACTTCTTACTCAAGTCTTGATAATGTAACGAATTCTTACTTACCTTGTCAATCTCTTTTGTTTTGGAAGCAGGCGATGCACCAAAGCGCACCACTTTCTTGCATGACCTTATTGAACTTGATTTTTGTTCGAAAACATGGTTTAATTTTTTCATACTTCTCCTTATATGTTCGTTATTTGAGGTGGCCAAATACGATGAAAAGTCTTAAATCACTAACAGTGTTTCTAATCTATGTGCTCGTATGCGTTATCATATCTTTCCCCGCATACTCGCAAACAAATCCATCGCTCTGTGCCGCATACAAAAACCGTTTTAATGTCGCCGTCGCCATCGATGGCAGGCTCCCCGATGATTACTCTCCGAAAGAGCTCAATCTTATCCGCACCCAGTTCAATGTCCTCACTCCTGCCAACTGCATGAAAATGTACCACATCCAGCGGCGCCGGAACATATTCGATTTCGACCAGGCCGATGCCTTCGTCGCCTTCGCCGCCGCCAACAGCCAGAAGGTCCTGGGGCACTGTCTTATCTGGGCCAAAGACGTTCGCACCCCCGCGTGGTTCTTCAGGAACGGAGACAATCCACCAACTCGTGAACTTCTTCTTGAGCGGATGCAAACACACATCGAAACCGTCGTCACCCGTTACCGCGGCAAGGTCCCCTACTGGGACGTCCTGAATGAAGCACTCGCAGACGATGAAAACTTCATCCGGCCCTCCACCTACCTGTCGGTCATAGGCGACGACTTCATTGCAAAAGCATTTGAGTATGCTCACGCCGCCGACCCTGAGGCCATGCTGATCTACAACGACTACAACCTGTTCTTTGCCAACAAACAGAAAAAACTCAAGCAGCTCCTGCAATACTTCAAAGACCGCGAAGTTCCCGTCCACGCAATAGGAATCCAGGGCCACTTCGAACTCGATAAAATCCCATACGAAGACCTGGAAGCAACAATCAATCTCATAAAGAGCTTCGGCCTTAAAATGGTAGTATCCGAACTGGATATAGACGTAGTGCTGAGAAGTAAATGGTGGGCTGACAATGGCAAGTACCGCGAAGAACTCGCAAAGTATGATCCTTACAATCCCGCCTGCCCACCCGAAATCCTCAAATGGCAGGCCCAGGAATACAGCAAGCTCTTTGCCCTGTTCAGCAGGCACTCAGACACCATACAAAGAATAACCTTCTGGGGTCTACACGACGGCCAATCATGGCTTAATAACTTCCCGTGGAAAAGAACTAACCACCCCCTCCTGTTCGACAGAAACGCAGAACCTAAACCGGCTTATTATGCCGTCTTGCCGACAAAATGAAAAGCACTTCAGGTGTGTGAAATGCATGGCATGTCTTGGCGTAACTATTACCCTATTAGAATCTACTCCTATCAGTGACATAGGTTTGCATGAAGTTCTAATTCTTTCAGTCAAAACATCAGCCGGACAAGATAAAGGACCCCAGTGACAACAAGAATCCCTTGAGGCAGAATTCAATTGCTCCGAATGTTGTAGGCGAAGAGCTGATCAGAATGGCGCACATAGAGTCGCCCGCCACAAATGACCGGATGTGCCCAGTAAAGTCCCTTGCCGCCACGCGGGAGACGAAATGAGCTGACTTCTTCCCACCTCTCAGAAGTTGCTTTGACAAGCGAAATCGTGCCTTTCTCATCGAGGCAATAGAGTCGGCCGTCAGCGTAAGTCAGGGACCCTTTACCTGAAGCTTGCCACCGCTTGCGTCCCGTATTGAAATCCAGACAAAACCAGCCGCGTGACTCATGGCCAGCCCCATACAATTGATCATTAAGCAATAGAACACCGCCGTGGTGATTATCCAAAAGTTCACTTGTCCACACCGCCTTGACGGAGAAATCGCCGTTGGCCTGCCGCTGCGGTCGCAGCAAAATACTTCCCCCACCATAACCACTTGAGGCATAAACCAGACCTTTGTTAATGATTACGTCTGTGACATTGTTTTCCCGTTTGTTGCCGAATGTGTAATCCCAGAGTAAACGCCCGTTTTTTGGATTAAAGCTAAGCACACGATTTGCGCTCATGGTGATGACCTGTTCGATTCCATCGATTTCCGCAAAGACTGGTGAGCAGTTCCCGACCGCGTCTTTTATGTCGGTGTTAGCCCATAATGTTCGTCCTGTACCTTTCTCTAACGCTACCATGTAGCCCCCGCTGCCACCGGGGCAGCAGAAAAGGACATCTCCCTGAATCAGAACTGATTCACTATAACCGTATTCCGGCCGCTCTGCATCGAAGGTTTCTAATAACTCTTTGTGCCATCGTTGTTCGCCCGTATGGATGTCGAATGCCGCCAGCCGCCCCAGTTCAGAAAGGTGGTAAACAGTATCACCGTCCACAGTTGGTGTGCCCCGGGAGCCTGCATACGGCACGGCCCATGGCTGTCGTTCGGAGGCTTCCCAGGATTTCCCATTGAGCCGTTGCCACAGTTTTTTGCCCTTCAGGTCCAGGGCCGTTACGTATGTCTGGATGTCAACCATACCTGCAGTGAAAATACGATCACCAGCAATCGACACAGAACTGTAGCCGTGTCCGATGTCGGAGACGGTCCACAATAACTCAGGCCCGGCTTGTGGCCACGCTTGCATAAGCCCAGTCTCTGTCGCCAGATTGTCGCGTCGTGGTCCATGAAAACACGGCCAAATAATTTTATCGCCGGCCAACACGGTAACAGAAATATTCAGAACCAATAAAAGCAGAAAGTTATGACGGCACATTGATCCTCCTGTTAAATTTTTCATACCATTCTCACTGGATTATCACTTAGGCTAATGATAGCAGCCATCTTGATTCTCGTAATCGCCCGAAACAGACAGTCCGAAACAATGCGAAAGTGTAGTGGATAATGCCGAAGTGATCAAACAGATGATCCTGCCATTCGGAGTATTTTTTACCACCTGTGATATGTAAGAATAATCATACCAGAACCAACTACCACAACCAAACCCTTCATTATTAATCGTGAACACCACAACTTGCTTTTGCTTTGGTAGTTTCGCTGAAATTTTGGTATGATGTCAAATAATATTTCTCAAACACCTACTATTAAACTTGATTGGAGAATCAAATGGATCGTAGAACATTCCTGAAAACTGTGCCGATGGTCACTTTCCTGGCCGGGACAGCAACAAGCTTAGCTGAGGACCTGAAACCTATCACGCTTGTTAAGCCTCAGACGGACGGCGGCAAGAGCGTGCTGGCGGCCCTGAAGGAAAGAAAGACCAACCGTAACATCAGTGCAGAGAAACTTGCTCCGCAGATGCTGTCCAATCTGCTTTGGGCGGCATTTGGAGTAAACCGGGAAAGGGAACCGTTTAAAGGGCCGGGAAGGACAGCAGCCTCCGCCAGTAATTCACAGGAAATTGACCTCTACGTTGCCCTGCCCGAAGGAGTCTATCTCTATGAGGCAATCCCTCACCGTTTGACACCTGTTGTGGCTGGAGACTTTCGTCGAAGGTCCGGCAGGCGTTCCGCCGCAGGGGCCCCGGTCAACATCTTCTATGTTGTGGATATCTCCAAATACAAGAAGGCCCCTTTTCAAGAGCCAGGCCTTAGAGATTCGGAGATACAAAAGTCCTATTATTATGTCGCCACGGGTCTTATTGCCCAAAATGTATACCTGTTCGCCTCTTCACAGGGCCTGGCCGCTCATTTTCACAATTGTGATAAGCAGAACACGCCCAAAGAATTCAAATTACGGCCTGAGCAGCGAGTGCTCTTCTCTCAAACGGTAGGTTATCCTGCCTAAATGGGCCTCTATCCGGAAAAAGTCAGGTGTAGGAGTGTAGTGGCTTTTTAAGGAGGTATAATGTGCGTAATGTGACATTGGGTACGATATGGATTCTGCTCATTGCGGCAATTGCTGGTTGCCCTTTCACTTCTCAGGCAGAACAAGCTGAAAAAGCAGGGATGAGTGATCAAGACAAGATTGCCGACAAGCCGCTATTTCGCGACCCCGTTTATGATGGTGCGGCTGATCCTGTTTTGTGCTGGAATCTCAAGGAAAAGAAATGGTTCATGTTTTACACGAATCGCCGGGCGAATGTGCCTGGTACTACAGGTGTAAGCTGGGTACATGGAACTCCTATCGGAATCGCAGAATCTTCAGATGGAGGAGCCACCTGGAAATACCTGACCACAGCAAAAACAGACTACAAGAAAGGCGAAGATACATATTGGGCTCCGGAGGTGATTGAGCATAATGGCATCTATCATATGTATCTAACCTATGTGCCGGGCATTTTTACCAACTGGGATGCATCGAGGGATATTCTGCACCTGACGAGCAAAGATTTACTGCAATGGAAGTATCAGTCCACGCTGAAACTTTCTTCGGATAGAGTGATTGATGCGTGTGTAATGCAGCTTCCCGACAGAACATGGCGGATGTGGTATAATAACGAGACCGACCAAAAATCCATCTATTACGCAGACAGCAGGGATTTATATGTTTGGCAAGACAATGGCAAAGCCGTTGGAGCCAGGGGGGAGGGACCGAAAGTTTTCCGCTGGAAAGGACATATCTGGATGGTTGTAGATGTCTGGAGGGGCCTGAGTGTGTATCGTTCCAAGGACGCTTTGAACTGGCAGCTTCAAAGGAACAACCTGCTCGAAAAGCCGGGAAAAGGACCGGACGACCAAGTCAAAGGGGGCCATCCGGATGTTGTGGTAAGTGGTGACCGGGCTTATCTTTTCTACTTTACTCACCCCGGAAGGAGAGGGCCTGATGCAAACAAAGACACTTATGAGCAACGCCGAACTTCAATTCAAGTGGTAGAACTGGAATTCAAAGACGGCTGGCTTTCATGTGATCGTGACAAGCCCACTCGTATTATGCTCCATAAGAGATAATCGATTGGTATAATCAAATAAAAAGATTTGACTATTTGGTCACTATGAGAAGATCAATGTTTACACTGCGACAGAACACGGAGAACCTCAGAATGCCCAAAATTCTTCTGTGCATTGTTTGCATCCAGCTTTCAGTGTTCGCGGCATCTGATAATGGTCCCTTCAAGAGCTATCCTACGATAGTTCCTCTTCCCGTTGGGGCGAGGATCACGTTTGAAGTTGCACAGCCTACCGGCGTTGAGATCTCGGTTCTCGTCGCTAAGGACAGAGTCGTTCGACATCTTGCCGCCGTTGAGCCTTGGCTGGCCGCCGAACAGCCGGAGTTGAGGAAGGCACTTGAGCTGGCGCCGCTCTTGCCAACCGAGTCGCTGGGTGAGCCGGCTCGCGGGGTGAACGTCTGGGAACGCTGGCTCGTGCCGAATATCGACGGCAAGACGTGGGACGTCCTGCAAATATACTTCAAAGAGTATTATGGGCCGACGTGGCTTTATGCCGTTGATTTGGGCACAAGACAAGTCAAGAGGCAGCGTCTGGCGGACGATCACCAGTTCTACCTTTCAGGCAGGGCGCTTGGATTCGACGGCAAGTACTACATCGCCATGCCGTCGCGGCGTACGTGGAGCATGGATCTGTTCGTTTATGACCCTGCAACGAACATGGTGGAGGAGCGTGGCGAGATCGTCCCGGGGCTGGGAGGAGAGGTTAGGCCGCTGGTGACGGGACCGGATGGGCGCATTTACGGAACTGGAACGCGGGGCAACAAAGTCGGGCTGTATATCTACGATCCGAAGCTTAAAAAGGTGGTCAAGGATTTTGGTGCTGTGGGGCCGAGCCATCCCAACGGGGCCTGGAGCCGGTACGTGATGGGGGTGGATGATACTCATGCTTATATTGCCAGCGGGATGATTCCGGCGTGGTATCTCGTGGGGGTAAACCTGGCCACCGGCGAAGAGAAGGTGCTGCTGGAGTCGCCGACAGAACTCGTGATGGATATCGTTGAGAGCTTTCCGGGTGCGTGGGCGATAGTTCCACAGGGCGGCGAGGCTCCCAGGAAGGAGTACTGGCTTTATCACGGTAAGGCGATTCCAAAAGTTAGTGACGCTCCACCTTGGCCCCAGCAAGCTTCGCCGTGGGACAAAGCCGTGCCAAAGCCGGAGGTCTACTTCGGGCAGATCGATCCTGATGCTGAAGGGAATGCGACTCTTTGGTATCGGCTGCCGGATGAGCAAGGGGCCTCCGGGAAAACGGCGGGCAAGTCGCAAGTGCCGGAGGCCCCTTGCTCAT
>Ga0224495_10003161_pt1 | contig 10274 bp, 11 predicted proteins | sample SF_Jul11_sed_USG_FD_168128 | JGI IMG/M metagenome (GOLD analysis project Ga0224495, IMG submission 168128) | Sediment microbial communities from San Francisco Bay, California, United States - SF_Jul11_sed_USGS_4_1 | ecosystem: Environmental > Aquatic > Marine > Sediment | place: USA: California...
AGGGGAGCACCCGCGATAGGCATCGCAGCTGCCATGGGTATCGCCCTCGCTGCCCAGGATATAGAGGCCGATACATTCGAGAGTTTTACCGCTCAGCTCGGTCCTGTTTGCAGCACCATGCTTTCGACAAGACCCACCGCAGTGAACATCCGGTGGGCGGTAGAAAGGCTCAGGAACTTTCTCGGGAAAAACCGCGACAACTCAATCACAAAGCTCAAGGAACTGCTGATAGCGGAGTCCCAAAAGATACTCGAAGAGGATATCCAAATAAACAGGGCGATCGGGGTCTGGGGCGCGCAATTCATCCGTGACGGCGACACCCTTCTGACTCACTGCAATGCCGGGTCACTCGCAACCGGCGGATATGGAACCGCCACAGCCCCTATGTTTATCGCCAAAGAGCAGGGGAAACACTTCAGCGTCTTTGCGGATGAGACACGCCCCGTACTTCAGGGGGCAAGGCTCACCGCCTGGGAGCTCATGCAGGCGGATATCGACGTGACGCTGATAACCGACAACGCAGCCGGCGCGTTCATGAAGAAGGGGCAGATAGATCTTGCTATTGTCGGCACCGACAGAACCGTGCTCAACGGCGATGTAGCAAACAAGATCGGGACCTATACAGTTGCTGTTCTCTGTAAAGAGCATACTATCCCGTTTTATGTCGCTGCTCCCCTGAGCAGCGTTGATTTTTCCCTCCCCTCAGGAGATCTTATCCCTATAGAGGAGAGGGAGCCGGAAGAAGTAACCAGTGTGTTCGGGAAATGCAGGATAGCCCCGGAAGGCGTAAAAGTCAGAAATCCGGCCTTTGACGTTACCCCCGCGAAGTATGTTACCGCGATCATAACGGAAAAGGGCGCATTCAGGCCACATGACCTGAAAGAGCTTGCAAACCCCTATGCTGATATAGAAAAACTGAGAATACACGCATGAAAATGAAATTACAGGAAGTTTTTGACCTTTATGAAGAACAGCTCGGACTTGTAGAGTTCAGCATCAGGGAACTCTTCAGAAATAAAATCCCCTTTATTCCCCTGATAGGAAACTATATCATCTCCAGCGGCGGTAAAAGAATGAGGCCTCTTTTTCATCTGATCAGCGCCGATCTTGCGGGATACAAAGGGAACGCGCATATCGACATCGCCGGCATCATCGAATCAATACATACCGCTTCGCTGCTTCACGACGATGTCGTGGATATGGCGGAAATCAGGAGAGGCAACCCTACCGCCAATTCCATCTGGGGCAACCAGATCGTTGTTCTGGTGGGAGACTTTTTGTACTCCAATGCCTTAAAAACAGCGGTTATGCAAAAAAACCAGAAAATAATGGAAATCCTCTCCGGCGCCACCACCCGGATGACAGAAGGCGAATTGCTGCAGCTTAACCGGACAGGGAATCCTGACATAACCGAACATGATTATATAGAGATCATTTCTGCAAAGACCGGGGCCCTTATCTCTGCTGCCTGCAGATTAGGCGCTGTTTTGGCGGAACTGCCGGAAGCCCAGGAAAACGCCCTGGCGCAGTTCGGCATGAAAACGGGAATTGTATTCCAGATGGCTGATGATATACTTGACTATATGGCGGATGAAAATGCACTCGGCAAAAACCTCTGCAAGGATCTCGAAGAAGGCAAGATAACCTTGCCGTTGCTCAATCTCCTGACAGTAGCCGGAGAGGATGAGCGGAGCGAAATTAAACAGATCATCAGGGACTTTTCGGACAAAGGGATATCGAGAATCATGGCGCTCCTGCAGAAATACCGTTCAATCGAATTATCATTGCAAAAAGCCCGGTCCCTGCTCGATGAGGCCAGGTCCGAGCTATCTGCTTTCCCTGACGGTCAGGCGAAGGAAGCCTTGCTCGCACTTTCGGAATATTCACTGCAAAGAGAAAAATAAATGCACAAACTCGTGGAACTTGCGAAAAAAACTGTTGAAGAGTATGTAAGAAACAGACATGAAATTTCCACGCCCGGAGAGCTTATCCCTGAAATGACGGCTAAGGCAGGGGTCTTTGTAAGCATCAAGAAAAAAGGAAACCTGCGCGGGTGCATAGGAACCTTCATGCCGCATACTGAAAATGTCGCGCATGAAATTATAAAGAATGCCATATCTGCCGCGACGCAGGACCCCCGCTTTGAACCGGTCAGAGAGGATGAGTTGAATGACCTGGAGTATTCTGTAGATGTGCTCACTCCGCCCGAAAAGGTGGGCGACATCAGCGAGCTTGATCCGAAGAAATACGGCGTCATTGTCACGCATGGATCGCGGAAGGGACTTCTTCTTCCTGATCTGGAAGGCGTGGATTCGGTCGAAGAACAGTTACGGATAGCGAAAATGAAAGCCTGGATCGGTCCTGACGAGAAAGTCGACATCTTCCGTTTTACGGTCTCCAGGTACAGGTGATTTTATGGCACAGGACACTCCGGAAGAGAATGCTGTCAGGACTTTCGCTGAAGGCGGAAAACTCAGGCTTTTCCTGATTGTTCTTCTCGTAGTTGCCGTCATCCTGGAAGGGTACTACATTCACCTCTTGCAGAAAAGGATAGAGGATCGGAACGACGAATTAACAAACATTTCGGTCCGGTTACAGTTTTTAAAGAGCGAAGGAGAGGCATTGAAGTCAGAGCTTACATCCGCTAAAAAGACAACAGGAGTCCCCGACAGTGGAAATACCCCTGAAAGGTAATATCAACAGCATAAGTCTCGTAAAAATTCTCGTCCAGCTCAACAGGAACGGAAAAACAGGCACGCTGAATCTTTCTACCCCCTCTTTCACAAAAACCATATACCTGAATGCAGGCGATGTTATTTTCGCTTCTTCGAACTATGCGGATGACCGGCTGGGAGAAATGCTCCTGAAGGCCGGCACCATAACGGTTGAACAGTACGACAAATCTGTAGAAATCCTGACGTCCACGGGAAAAAGGCAGGGTGCCATTCTCGTTGAACTCGGGTGTCTTACCCCGAAGGAGCTTTTCCGGGGACTCAAGTACCAGGTGAACGAGATCATTCAAAGCATGTTCATGCTGGAAGACGCGGAATACGAATTCAGAGAAGGCGACATTCCTTCCCAGGAAGTCATTTCGCTGAAAATGAGCATGGGGAACCTGATTTATGCCGGAGTAAACAAGATTGTCAACTGGACGAGGATTCGAAATGTAATGCCGGATACCGGTTCTGTCCTTAAGCTCAGTGAAGACCCGCTCAGCCTTTTTCAGGAGATTGAGCTGAGTTCGCAGGATAAAAAAATTCTCTCCCTTATCGATGGAAAAAAAACCATTAAAGAGATCATTGACAGTTCCTGGATGGGCTCCTTCGAGGCATTGAAAATTCTCTATGTCCTTTGGTCCATTGGAATGATCGAGGAAGCCGCCGGACAGAAAGAAACCCTGGACGCTGAAGAGACCGCGGCACTGGAGGAAATTCTCAGGCCCCTTTCCGAGGAAGAAGAAACCATGCTCGCAAAGATCAATTCGCTCTACTTCTCACTCGGGAACCTCACAATGCATGAACTCCTTGAGGTTGACGAAACTTCTGACAGCGAAAAGGTAAAGAAAAACTATTACCGCCTTGCCAAGGAATATCATCCTGACAGGCATCTCACCTTTACCGGCCCTGACACAAAGAAGAAGCTGACCACAATATTTGATGCCATTACAAAGGCATACAGCACCTTAAGGGATGAGACCCTCAGGACCGAATATTTCCAGTCCCTCGTCGCTCCGAAAGCAGAGTCAGCACCTCAGGAAAGCGTGCGGGCAGAAGACCAATTTAAAAAAGGCATCGCAGAATTTAAGACAGGGAACTTCTGGGGTGCGATTGATCACTTTAAATGGGCAATAAAATTGAACCCGGAACAGACAGGTTATCTGAGTTATCTTTCCCTGGCTTACTCTAAAGTCCCCGGCAAGCTGAAAGAAGCTGAAGAGGCGCTTCATCAGGCGATCAAACTGGAGCCCTTCAATGCAGACCTCCATGCAAACCTCGGACTTATCTACATGAAAGCAGGCTTGAAAAAAAGGGCTCATACCAGCTTCCAGAAGGCTTTAAAGATCGACCCACATCATGACAAGGCCCGGAAAGGGCTTGAACAGACAAAAGCCTAGCCCATATAATTCATAAATAACCCCAATAAAAAAAAGAGCCAACTCACCTGAAACCTTTGGTATTATTGATTCTGCGAAGAACAAAATCCAAAGAAAGGGAGCCGGCTATATGACAGAGTGTATCACAGAGCAACTGAACTTTTCATTCTTTCGGAAGCGTCAACTGGCGGTAGATTTTGAGGGAGGGAGATCACCTCTGATGCGGGGCTGCTGTTGATCCGGCGGGCGGATGATAGCCTGCGCCTAGCGGAAGGAATTGCTGGTTGCGTAAAGGATCGCCGTGACAGCCGGTATGCTGATCACAGCATGGTGGAACTGCTGCGGCAGAGGATCTACCAGGTTGTTGCAGGTTTGAGGACTGCAACGATGCCACCCTTCTGAGGAAAGACCCGGCGCTGAAAGCGGCGTGTGACCGGCTGCTCAGCGATGACAATCTTGCTTCTCAGCCAACGCTGTCACGGCTTGAGAACTCCGTAACAACAAGGGACCTCTACCGGATGGCAGAGCAGTTTCTTCACCTGTATATCCGGAGGAACAAGAAGCGGAAACCGAAGCGGATTATTCCGGACCTTGATGGCACCGATGATCCTACATACGGCAATCAGCAGTTGACTTTCTTCCACGGCTGCTACGATCAATATATGTACCATCCGCTGGTGATCTATGATGCTGATACGGGGGAAATGATGTGCTTGAGCAGATGATTGCCGATCTCCTTGAGACAGCCCGTAGGCAGTACGAGGAGACCCGGAAGAAACAGAGACTCTTTACCGAGGGGAAATATCAGGCCAAGAGCCGGGACAGGAAGCGAAGGGTCATTATGAAGGCCGAATGGCTGCCGCAGGGACCCAACAGTCGTTTTGCGGTGACGAATCTCTCAATGAATACCCAGCAGGCATATGAGTTCTACACCGAACGCCGCGGCACCTGCGAGGCAAGAATTGATGAGTTCAAGAACGGATTAAAGGCAGACCTACTGAGCTGTCACCGGTTTTTTGCCGACGAGCTCCGGCTCTTTCTGCATATGGCTGCCTATTGGCTCGTGTTGAGACTCAGAGAGGCCCTTGCAAAGACAGAGCTTGCCTCGATGCAGATCCAGCAACTGCGGCTCAGACTGTTGAAGATTGGCGGGCAGGTAATCCAGTCCGCTCGGCGGGTGTGGTTCCGGCTGGCAAGTGGATGTCCCTGGCAAGACATCTTCGTCCTCGCCCACCGACGGCTTCAAGCCGATTTCTGCTGACCGATATCGCTGTTAAACAACGACGATAGGATCTTCAAGGGGGCGGTGCGTTCTGAATCCAAGAAAATCGGCTCGAACAAACAATATTGGTGTTAACGATCTTCTCCGTGAGCTCAACTCTGATCTCTCACAAGATGCCGTACCCAATCACCGCCGCCTCTACACAAAAAATTCCCTTGACCAGCGTGTTTATGAATTATGTGGGCTAAAAGTGGTGAATTTCCGCTTGTCGGGAATGACAGAATTCTGTGAATTTATTTATGGGACAGCACACTAGTCAGGCAGTACAGCAGGCAAAAAACCTTCCCGTTATTTCAGGTCTGCTGCGCACGTTTCAACGCCTGAAGACGCCGCTTTTGCCGCCCTTTTTCTCGACCAGCATTATATCGGAAATAATCATGCCCCTGTCGGCTGATTTGCACATATCATAAATCGTAAGAGCCGCTGCAGAGACAGCGGTAAGCGCCTCCATCTCGACCCCGGTCTGACCGGTCACTCTGACTCTGGAGTCAATCTGTATCCCGCTGCGCTTGGTATCGATCGCAAAATCGATGGTGACCGAGGCAATACTCAAAGGATGACACATCGGGATCAGCTCCGCGGTTTTTTTTGCCGCCATAATACCCGCCACCCTGGCGACACCGAGAACGTCACCCTTGGCTATCCCGCCCTCCCTGATCAATCTCAAGGTAGACTTTTTCATCGAGACAAACCCGCGGGCAACCGCTTCTCTCGCGGCAAAAGGCTTCTCCGAGACGTCCACCATCCGCGCCTTCCCGTTCTTATCAAAGTGAGTGAGTCCGGTCATCCGCCAATCTTCGGCATAGGTCTTTTCTGCACATTATGACTGATCAGAGACCGCTCACCCTGCTCACCTGCTTCGGCAGCGTGCGCCACGGTCATTTTCCCGGCATCCTGACGGCTGCCCATTTCGTGCCCCTGCGGCTTCACCGCAATCGACAGCCTGAGTAACCGTTCGATTTCATCATCAGTAGCCCCGCTCCTGATTGCCGATTTGAGATCAATCTCAGTTTCTGAGAACAGGCAGGGCCTTAATTTCCCGTCAGCCGTGAGCCTTAAGCGGTTACAATCAAAACAAAAATGATGAGTGAGCGCACTGATAAATCCTATGACGCCTTTTGCGCCTTTGAACCTGAAATATTTCGAAGGGCCGTTTTTTCTGATGCGCACCGGGGTCAAAGGACCCAGCGGTGCGATAATCTTCCTGATCTCATCCGTGGTCATATATTTCCCGGGACTCCAGAAATCAAGATCGGCGGAAGGCATGCATTCTATAAACCGAACCTGATATTCAGTATCGAGGGTCATCCTGGCAAAATCTGATATCTCGTCATCATTGATGCCCCTCATCGGCACCATGTTTATCTTCACCGGTTTAAGCCCCGCCCGTTTTGCAGCCTCAAGTCCTTTCAGTACAGACGCAAGCTCTCCCCCGCGCGTTATCTGCCTGTATCGTTCTTCTTTGAGTGAATCAAGGCTCACGTTGACCCTGTCGAGTCCTGCTTCAGCGATCCTGTGCGCAAACTTTTCAAGAAAAATCCCGTTGGTTGTCATGCTGAGGTCTTTTATGCCCTGAATATTTTTGAGTGAAGCAATGAGAAAAACGATATTTCTCCTGGTGAGCGGTTCTCCTCCGGTCAGTCTAATTTTCGACACTCCGAGACGGGCGGCAACTGCAGCGATCCTTGCAATCTCTTCGTATCTGAGGATGTCCCTATGCATTGCCGGGCATACGCCTTCAGAAGGCATGCAATAGAGACATCTCAAATTGCATCGGTCAGTTATAGAAATCCTCAGATAATCGATCGTTCTGAGAAATCTGTCCCTCAGACCATTCATTATTTTCTCTTGCCGTTCTTTTTATCCAGTTCCGCCAGCTTCTTAGCGGCAAGTTCGGCATCTTTCGATTCAGGGTACCTTTCGATCACCCTGTTCAGTATTATTTTCCCTGTCTTGGCATCGCCGATTTCGATAAATGCGAATGCCTGCTTTAACAGCGCGCCGCTCGTCTTTTTGCTGTCAGGATACTTTTTCAGCAAAGACTCATACGCGAGGATGGCATCTTCATAGAACTTCTCGGCGTAGTACGTCTCCGCAATCCAGAACTGGGCGTTGTCCGTGAGGTCGTTTCTGGGGTAATCCTTGATAAACGCCTCGAACTTCTCTCGTGCTTCCTTGTATTTCTTATCCTTGAACGCCTGATACGCCGCATCGTAGGCCGCCGTCCTTTCGTCTACTTCCTCCTGCTTCAGCGGAGATACGCCCGGTGCCGCCGGTTCAGTCTCCTGACCGGGTACTTCCGTCCGGGCAGAAGGTCCCTCCTTTTCGCCCGCTTCCTCTTTATGGGCGGCAGTTCGCTCGATAGCAGCGATCTTCTCCTTCAGCAGCTTCATCTGGCTTTCGAGACTGCTGATCTGGGCCCTGACAATATCACGTTCCGTGATCGATTCCTTCAAGGTTTTTTCGGTGAAATATTTGTTTTCTTCAAACCTGCCCCGTATCTCCTGCAACCCGCTCGAAAGCTCATTGATACGGGAGTTCATGGCAGCCTGACTCTCCCGGACCGCAGCGAATGAATCCTCCTTGACAGTGCCTGCGGTTCTCTCCTTCAAGGTATTCACCTCTGTTTTCGCGGTCACCGCCTCTTTTTTCAAGTCATCGACTTCCATTTTAAGACGATAGAAATCCGTATTCGAAACGCACGCGCTTACCAGGATAAGCAGCACCAAAGGCAAATACTTTTTCACTATTTGCCCGCCTTCGTTAATATAACGATATGCGCCCTCCTGTTCTTCGTCCAGCAGTCTTCGCTCTGTTCTGCGCATACCGGCCTCTCTTCACCGTAGCTTATTGTTTCAATGCGCGCAGACGGCACTCCGAGAGAAACGAGGTAGTCTTTAACCGCTTTTGCCCTGCGGTCTCCCAGCGCGAGGTTGTATTCATTCGTCCCCCGTTCGTCGCAATGGCCCTCGATGGACAGGGTGGCCGAACTGTTCTTTGTCATATACGCAGACACCTTCATCATCTCATCCTTATAACTATCCTTTACGTCGTATTTGTCATAATCGAAAAGGATGTCTGCAAACATGTCCTCTTTACTTTCTTCATGCGGCGCCACCACATCCTTGGATGCGACCGCTTCAACCTTCTGTTCAGTGATTTTTTCAGGTTCCTTTGGTTTCGCAATCTCTTCAGGCTTTGTCTCGACAGCCGGAGGAGGTGCTTCCGTTTTAACCGCCTTTTTCTGACAACCCGTAAGAAGCATGAATGATGCCAGGATCACTGCTACTGCCAGTACAATAAAAACCTTGTTCATCCTTAATGCCTTTGCCATAATTTCTTTCATGAAACCCTCCTTAATATGGAATTAGTTTGGTGACCATCTTGGACCAGAAGACCTCAGCCCTTTGGGACTTATCCTCCTTTGAGCCTCTCCGTTGGCCCTCATGATATAGACGCCCTGTTTTCCTTCTCTGTCCGACGTAAATGTTATATATCTGCCGTCAGGGGAAAAAGAAGGATCTTCGTTATTGCCCTGCTCTGTAAGCTGCACCAGCTCAGATCCGTCCGGCTTTACCATGCAGATCTGGTTTTTCCCTCTCCTGCAGGAAAAAACAATCCTGTCGCCCTTTGGCGACCAGCTGGGGGAAGTATTGTAAGAACCTTCAAACGTCACACGCCTCGTGTCACTGCCGTCACTGCGCATAAGATACAACTGCGGACTTCCGCCTCGGTCTGAAACAAAGGTAATATAATCGCCGTCCGGAGATACTGACGGAGAAACCTCGATACCGTATGATGAGGTGAGCTTTTTAAGCGAACTGTCCTTGAGCGACAAGATAAAAAGATCCGGTGTTCCGTCCTTGCTCGATGAAAACATCACTCTGTCTCCCTGAGGAAAAAAGTCTCCCGCCATGTTTGTGCCCCTGGATACAAAGACTCTCTTTTCTGACATTCTCAGAAAGTCTAACAAATATAACCCCCATTGTCTACCCCGTTCAGATGAGTAGAAGATCTTTGATCCATCGGAAGACCAGTGGGGAGAAAGCACCAGTGTGCCTTTCAACCCCAGCTTCCTGACCCGCTGCCCGTCCCAGTCCATAAGATAAATGCCCTTCTCGCCATCGTCCTCGGCGACGAACGCTATTTTCGTCCTGAAAATTCCTGGCGCATTGGTCAGCGCGGTATAGATATCATTCGCGATATTATGTGCCATCTGCCTTATAAGCTCTTTTTCAGCCTGATATTGTTTGCTCAGGATCGGTCTGATTTCAAACGTATCGTAAAGATTTAGCGTCACGGTCAATTCTTTTGTGACACCGACGCTTCCCTTTACGACAGCCTCTATCCCCAGAGGCCTCCAATTACCAGGGTTGTATGCCTGCGCCGGGTCCTCTATATACGATGCCTTGTCAATGTACACAAAGAGACCGGTAAAGGTGAGGTCATCCCTGATGATTTCGGAAATCTCCTTGCCGTAAGGGCCCTGCAGGTCATAGATCGCGATCGGAAGTTTTTTTGCCGAAGGCGATGTGATGTCAATATAGATCTTCGCCTCGGCAGCACCGGATAGCCAAAAGTGAATCGCCAGCATAAATAAAGGAAGAAGAATATTTTTGAATTTTCCCTTCACGGATAGAACCTGATCCCTATTTCCATTTCATACGGGGGAGGGGAAACCGGGGATGCCTTTGTCACCGCCTTCAAAACCGACCTGTCAAAAAGCAGATCGCCGGAACTTTTCTCAATTCCATGAATAGTAACAGTTCCATCCCTTCTGATTGTCACTGCTATGATTGATTCAAGTTCCTTCTTCCCCATGTCGGGATACACCCATTCCTGCCGGATTTCTTCTGTTATCTTCGCATAATAACTGTCAAACAAAGAGCCTTGGGGAGT
>Ga0224495_10003162_pt1 | contig 10272 bp, 5 predicted proteins | sample SF_Jul11_sed_USG_FD_168128 | JGI IMG/M metagenome (GOLD analysis project Ga0224495, IMG submission 168128) | Sediment microbial communities from San Francisco Bay, California, United States - SF_Jul11_sed_USGS_4_1 | ecosystem: Environmental > Aquatic > Marine > Sediment | place: USA: California...
TTCTCACGTATTATGCTGATAGAACCTTTACCTTTATAACCAAAACCCCGCCTGCTTCAGTTTTATTGAAAAAAGCCGCAAAGATCGAAAAGGGTTCTGGTGAGCCCAACCGACTGAAGTTAGGTAAGGTTACGAAAGCTCAGGTGAAAGAAATCGCCGAGCTCAAGATGGTGGATCTAAATGCAGGAAATCTCAAAAGTGCTATGCTGATGGTAGAGGGAACCGCAAGAAGTATGGGTATAGAGGTGGTTGAATAAACTTTCTTTATTAAGGATACGGTTAAATGAAAAGAGGAAAAAAGTATAAAAAAGCAATAGAGAAGTTAGATAACAGCAAAGAATATACTCTGGAAGAAGGATTAAGATTGGTAAAAGAGAATTCTTATGCTAATTTTGATGAGAGTGTGGAGCTGTCAATAAGTCTGGGAGTGGATCCGAAATACTCTGATCAGATTGTCAGGGGAAGTGTTGTCCTTACACATGGTAGCGGGAAGAAGGTTAAAATTCTGGTTTTAACCAAGGGTGAAAAGGAACTGGAGGCAAAAAATGCTGGAGCGGATTTTGTTGGGTCCGACGAATATATTGAAAAAATAAGCTCTGGATGGGCGGATATTGACGCTATAGTAGCAACACCGGATATGATGGGAACTATAGGCAAATTAGGTAAGATCTTAGGTCCCAAAGGACTTATGCCAAATCCAAAATCAGGCACCGTAACTTTTGATGTAGCTAAAGCAGTTAAGGAATTAAAAGCTGGTAGAGTGGAGTATAGAGTAGATAAAGCTGGTAATATAGGTGTAGCTATCGGTAAAATCTCCTTTCCTGAAGAAAAACTTAGTGATAATGCCAGGTTAGTATTGGATGCGATTTTGAAAGCCAAGCCAGCTTCAGCCAAAGGGCAGTATCTTAAGAGTGTTACCCTTTCCTCCAGTATGGGAGTTGGTGTTAGGCTAAGCACACAATCGATTATATCTTTGTTTAAATAAAGTTAAAGGAAAATACTATGCCCAAAATGGAAAAAGCAAAAATAGTAAAAGAGCTTAAAGAAAAACTCAATCGAAGCAAAAGCTTTTTCTTAACAGATTTCACCGGACTAAATGTCCAGGAGATGACAGATCTGAGGAAAGAGTTTAAAGCTAAAAAAGTAGATTATCTGGTATCAAAAAACACATTGATTGAACTGGCAACTAAAGAGTTGAACTTAAATGCTATTGCCCATTACCTGAAAGGTCCTACGGGAATGGCTTTCAGTTATGACGATCCTATCGTACCGGCAAAAGTGCTTTACGATTTTAATAAAAGACTAAATAAACCCAGAGTTAAGGTTTTCTGGGTGGAAGGGAATGTTTATAAGGAAGGGGAATTGGGACAATTAGCTAAACTGCCATCCAGGGAAATTCTGTATTCTCAAATAGTTGGCTCACTTGATTCCGTTATAGGAAACCTGGTTGGAAGTCTGGATGGGGTTTTCAGGGAATTTATTGGAACAGTAGAAGCATTAAACAAGACAAAAAATAATAATTAAATATGGAGGTAATCAGTTTATGAGCGAAGAGGAAAAAGGTTCAACTAAAAAAGCTTCAAGTAAAAAAGAAGAAAAAACTGAGGAGGCAAAATTGGACAAAAGCAACGTAGAAAGAATTGTAGAAATGGTAGAGAAGATGACTGTTCTTGAGCTATCCGAGCTTTCCAAAAGCCTGCAGGAGAGATTCGGTGTATCACCTGCAGTAGCTATGGCTCAAGCCGCACCGGTGGCAGGGGGTGTAGCGCCTGCAGGAGCAGAAGCTGAAGAAAAAACTGAATTTGCCGTGGTACTTACTTCAGCTGGAGAGAAGAAGATTCAGGTAATCAAAGTAGTCAGGGAATTAACCGGATTAGGACTGAAAGAGGCTAAAGATTTAGTAGATGGTGCTCCAAAACCTGTTAAGGAGGGAATACCCAAAGAGGAAGCAGAATCAGTTAGAAATAAATTAGTGGAAGCTGGTGCAATGGTAGAAATTAAATAGTTAAATATGAATAAAATTGAGATAGTAAAATTTTTAAATCCTAACTTTTGCCAAAATTAAGGAGAGTGATCCAATGGCAAAGGTAAATAAAATTGAAAGAAAATCTTATTCCAAACTTCAGGAAGTACTGGAGATGCCAAACCTCCTGGAGATACAAAGGCAGTCCTTTAACACATTCCTGCAAGCAGATGTTGAGCCAGAGAAAAGAAAGAATGCGGGACTTCAGGCGGTGTTTAATGAGGTTTTTCCGGTGTCGGATGTTCACGAGAACTGCTCTTTGGAGTTTGTAAAATATATGCTCGGGCCTGCCAGGTACAGCATAATCGAATGCCAGGAAAGGAATATGAGTTATGCTGCTCCACTGAAAGCAACCCTGCGCTTGATTATCCGGGAGCCGGAGGATAAAACAAAGAGAGTAAAGGATATAATAGAACAGGATGTGTTCCTGGGTGATTTACCTCTCCTAACCGATAATGGCACTTTTGTTATAAACGGAGTAGAAAGAGTTATTGTCAGCCAGCTTCATCGTTCTCCGGGAGTTTTCTTTGATGAGGAAGTTCATCCCAACGGTAAAAAAATGTATTCTGCAAGAATTATCCCCTATAGGGGTTCATGGGTAGAGTTCGATATAGATGTAGATGACATAATGTATGTATATATTGATACCAGAAGGAGACTTCCCGTTACCACTCTTTTAAGAGCTTTGGGTTACTCCGCCGATTTGGAGATTATCAAACTTTTTCATGATGTTACTAATCTGGAGATACATGGTATACGCAAGGATAAAATAGTGGGCAAGATCTCTGCCGGGAAAGCAACCGACAGTGAAAGCGGTGCAGTGCTGTTGCAAACCGGTGAAGTGATAACAGAGGAAATCCTGGAGAAGATAAGAGAATATAAGATTTCAAAATTAAAGGTAATTGAAACAGAGGTAAACAGAGAATCTCTGGTTATCCTGAATACCCTTCAAAAAGACCAAACCAGTTCAAGAGAAGAAGCTCTCTTTAAGATATACTCTCTTTTAAAACCCGGTGGAGAACCTGCCAGTGTCGAAATAGCGGAGTTACTTCTGGAGAGACTTTTTTTCAGTTCCAAGAGGTATGACTTAGGTGAGGTAGGGAGATATAAGCTCAACCAGAGACTTGGATCGGACATTCCGATAGAACAGACCACCTTAGATAAAAAGGATTTTATTGCCATAATAAAGTATCTGATAAATCTTAACTTCGGCGCAGGAGAGGTTGATGATATAGATCACTTAGGTAATAGAAGAACTCGAACTGTGGGTGAGCTGCTTTCCAATCAATTCTCGATTGGTCTTACCCGGATGTCCCGTACTATCCGGGAAAGAATGAGCCTGAAAGATACCGATTCCATTACTCCTCATGATCTGGTAAATGCACGGACAGTATCTTCAGTAATTGAAAGTTTTTTTGGCTCCAGTCAGCTTTCCCAGTTTATGGATCAAGTTAACCCGCTGGCGGAATTAACCAATAAAAGGAGACTTTCTGCTTTAGGTCCGGGAGGGCTAACCCGGGAAAGAGCCGGTTTTGAAGTCCGAGACGTGCATCACACTCATTATGGAAGAATGTGTCCCATTGAGACTCCAGAAGGTCCTAACATCGGTTTAATATCATCGCTTTCCTCTTATGCCCGAATAAATAAATACGGATTTCTGGAGACTCCATACCGAAAGGTTAAGAACGGAAAGGTAACCAACGAGATAGATTATTTAACGGCAGATCAGGAGGATAAATATTATATAGCTCAAGCTAATGAGACTTTGAAAAAGGATGGGAGATTTGCTAATTCTCTGATTACAGTTAGATATCAAACGGATTACCCACTGGTAAATCCAGAAAAGATCGATTATATGGATGTCTCTACAAAACAGCTGGTAAGCGTGGCAGCTGCTTTAATACCGTTTCTGGAGCACGATGATGCTAACCGGGCTCTTATGGGCTCGAACATGCAAAGGCAGGCAGTACCTCTGATTGAACCTGAAGCACCTTTTATAGGTACCGGCGTTGAGGGCAAGGTAGCGTTAGATTCCGGAGCAATAGTCGTTACCAAAAAAAGTGGAGTAGTTGAGGCTGTTTCCTCAGACCGTATTGTTATTCGACCAACTGATAAACATAAAGAGACTGATGAATTTCTTGAACCCGAAGAATATAATCTTCTGAAATTCAAAAGAACCAATCAGGATACTTGTATTAACCAGAAACCCTTAGTTAAAGCTGGTGATAAAGTGGAAGCAGGCGAGTGTATTGCCGATGGTTTCTGTACCGATAGAGGAGAGCTTGCCCTTGGTACAAACGTGCTTATAGCTTTTATGCCCTGGAGAGGATATAATTTTGAAGATGCGATTATCGTTAGCGAAAGACTGGTCTCGGAAGATAAGTTCAGCTCCATTCATATCGAGGAGTTTGAACTTCAGGTGAGGGATACCAAGAGAGGACCCGAAGAGTTAACCAGAGAGATACCTAATGTTTCTGAAGAAGCCGTAGCCAATCTGGATGAAAAAGGAATTGTGAGGGTAGGAGCCGAGGTAGAAGCCGGTGATATTTTAGTAGGGAAAGTTACTCCCAAAGGTGAAACCGAGCTTTCTCCTGAGGAAAGGCTACTCAGAGCAATTTTTGGCGAAAAGGCTGGTGATGTAAGAGATGCTTCGCTAAAAGCACCCCCAGGAATGAAAGGTATAGTTATAGATACCAAGGTCTTCTCGCGCAAGGAAAGAACTGAAGAGTCCAAGAAAAAGGAGAAAAGCGACATCTCCAAGCTGAAAAGAATAAAACAGAAACAACTGGAAGGTTTGAAGGAAACCCGAGACCAGAGACTAAAAGAGCTTTTAGATGGACAAATATCCAGAACAATTCGCAAAAGCTCTGATAATTCGATAGTTTTTCGCTCTGGCTTCAAATTCAAAGATGATTCTTTCAAAGGAGTTGATTTCGATAATCTTACTGCTGACGAAGGGTATACTCAAGACCAGAAGGTCAATAAACATATAGATAACTTATTGGTTAAGTACAACCAGTTGATTGAGGATAAGAATACTGAGTTGAATCTGGAACTGGAAAAAATTTCCAGAGGAGCAGAGTTACCTCCGGGAGTTGTTCGATTAGTTAAAGTGGATATTGCTACCAAGAGAAAACTATCCGTGGGTGATAAAATGGCGGGAAGACACGGTAATAAAGGGGTGGTGGCCAGGATCGTTCCGGCTGAAGATATGCCTTATCTACCCGATGGGACACCGATTGATTTGATTTTGAATCCTCTGGGAGTTCCTTCAAGGATGAATGTTGGGCAGCTGTTAGAGACCCACCTGGGATGGGCTGCTAAGGAGCTAGGGATTTATATATCAAGCCCGGTTTTTGACGGAGCAACCATAGATGAGGTCAGGGATGCCTTAAAGCAGGCAAAACTTCCTGAATCGGGTAAATCGACCTTATATGATGGTAGAGCAGGAGAGGCTTTTGATAAGCCAGTTACTGTGGGTTATATTTATATGATGAAGCTGTCTCATCTGGTTGATGATAAGATTCATGCCCGTTCTATTGGACCATATTCCCTGGTTACTCAACAGCCATTAGGTGGAAAGGCACAGTTTGGAGGCCAGAGATTTGGAGAAATGGAGGTATGGGCATTAGAAGCTTATGGAGCAGCATATTCCCTGCAGGAGATGCTAACAGTAAAATCAGATGACGTTTTAGGAAGGTCCAGAATATACGAAGCTATTGTTAAGGGAGAAAACCCTCCTGAGCCAGGCATTCCCGAGTCATTTAACGTGCTGGTCAAGGAATTGCAGAGCCTGGGTTTAGATATAGAGTTGATGGAAGGATAATAATATATTTGAAGAATATGATATTTGGAAGTTTTAATGATTCTCAGCCTGTGACGTCCTTAAATTCCACTTTGTGGAAAGGAGGTTTTACGTGGCAGATACTCAATTGAGAAATATGAAAAAGCCATCAGATTTCTATGCAATAAAAATTCAACTGGCTTCTCCTGAGATTATCAGGTCATGGACATTTGGAGAAGTAACTAAACCAGAAACCATTAATTACAGATCCTTTAAACCTGAAAGGGAGGGTCTTTTCTGTGAAAGAATTTTCGGTCCGGTAAAGGACTGGGAATGTAATTGTGGTAAATACAAAAGGGTGAGATTTAAAGGAATAGTTTGTGACAGATGCGGGGTTGAAGTTACTCACTCGAAGGTCAGAAGAGAAAGAATGGGACACATTGAACTGGCTGTTCCTGTTTCTCATATCTGGTTTTTCAAATCAATTCCCAGCCGAATGGGATACCTTCTGGGACTCTCCATTAGAGATTTAGAGAGGATTTTATATTATGAGGCATATATAGTAATTGATCCGGGAAATACCCATCTAAAATATAAAGATATCATAACCGAGCAGGAATATCAGCAGCTTGAAGAAGAGGGTAAAGAGTTTGAAGCTCATATGGGGGCAGAGGCTATACTGAAGATATTACAACAAATCGATATAGAGGAATTGTCCATCTCATTAAGAGCTCAGGTGAGGATAGAGACTTCAGCTCAGAGGAAAAAAGATATCCTGAAAAGGCTCCGGGTAATTGAGTCGTTCAGACAGTCAAACAATAAACCGGAATGGATGATACTCAGAGCGCTTCCGGTTATCCCTCCTGATTTAAGGCCCCTGGTTCCCTTAGAAGGGGGAAGGTTTGCCACTTCGGATTTGAATGATCTTTACAGGAGAGTTATAAACCGCAACAATCGCTTGAAGAAATTAATTGAGATAAAGGCTCCTGAGGTAATTCTCAGAAACGAAAAGAGAATGCTACAGGAGGCTGTAGATGCACTACTGGATAACGGCAGAAGGTCGCAATCGGTCAGGGGTGATACCAAAAGACCGTTGAAATCGCTTTCAGATCTTCTCAAAGGGAAACAGGGTAGATTCCGGCAGAACCTTTTAGGCAAAAGAGTGGATTATTCGGGACGGTCAGTTATCGTCGTTGGACCAGAGCTTAAACTACATCAATGTGGTATTCCCAAGACTATGGCTTTAGAACTGTTCAAACCTTTCATTATAATGAAATTAGAGGAAAAAGGATATGTCTCAACCGTAAAGTCCGCAAAAAAGTTTGTGGAGAAAGAAAAACCTGAGGTATGGGATATACTGGAGGAGATAATACGTGATCATCCCATACTTCTGAACAGAGCTCCAACTTTACACAGGTTAGGCATTCAGGCTTTTTATCCGGTTTTAGTAGAGGGGAAAGCTATAAGAATTCATCCTCTGGTGTGTGCTGCTTTCAATGCTGACTTCGATGGAGATCAGATGGCAGTACATGTACCATTATCTTTTGAGGCACAGTTAGAAGCCAGAGTGCTGATGCTTTCGGTCAACAACCTTCTTCTTCCTTCCAGCGGTCGTCCGGTGGCAATACCGAGCCAGGATATCGTTCTGGGATGTTACTATTTAACCAAGGTCGATATGGCGGATAAAGAAGAGGGCAGGATATACTCCTCACCGGAGGAGTTACTTTTAGCCCTGAACAATAAAATAGTTAAATTGCATACTCAAATAAGGGTGAGGATAGATGGTAAATTAGTTGATACCACGCCAGGGAGGGTTATTTTAAATCAGGTTATTCCAAAAGAATTAGGATTTTTTAACGATCTGGCAACCAAGAGCAAGATAGAAGGGTTGGTGGCACAGGCTTACCTTCTTTTAGGTAATTACAAAACAGCGGTTCTGCTTGATAATCTGAAACAGCTCGGCTTCGAATATGCTACCCTTGCTGGTATTACCGTGGGAATAGATGATTTGCTGATTCCCGAGCAAGAAAAAAATAAGCTTATTGAAAGAACCAATAAAGATATTGAAAAAATCCAGCAGCAATATGAAAAGGGTATAATCACAAATGGCGAAAGATACAATAAAGTGATCGATGCCTGGACACACACTACTAACGAAGTGGCTGAAATGATGTTTGAGGGATTGAAAATGTCAGAAGGGGGATTTAATCCAGTTTTCATGATGGCCGATTCCGGAGCAAGAGGAAGCAAGGATCAAATCAAACAACTGGCTGGGATGAGAGGATTGATGGCTAAGCCCCAGAAAAAGATAACCGGTCAAATAGGTGAGATTATAGAATCTCCTATTACCTCAAATTTCAAAGAAGGTCTGAGCGTGCTGGAATATTTTATATCCACACATGGAGCCAGGAAAGGCTTAGCCGATACAGCTCTAAAAACTGCAGATGCTGGATATCTTACCCGAAGGCTTGTGGATGTAGCTCAGGATATGATTATAACTGAAATTGACTGCGGAACAATACTGGGTTTGAATGTTGGAGCTTTGAAGGAAGGCGAGGAGATCATTGAGTCTTTAAAGGATCGTGTTCTGGGACGTGTAGTTTTAGAGGATGTGGTTGATCCAATAAGCACCGAGTCGATAGCAGAAGCAGGTGAGGAGATTAATGAGGAATCAGCCACTCGAATAGAAGAAAGCGGAATAGAGACAGCGAAAATCAGATCTGTTCTAACCTGTGAATCCAAAAGGGGAGTCTGTGCTAAATGTTACGGTAGGAACCTTGCTACCAACGAGTTAGTTGAACTGGGAGAAGCCGTAGGAGTAATAGCCGCCCAGAGTATCGGAGAACCAGGAACACAGTTGACGCTTAGAACATTTCATATAGGCGGCACAGCAGCGAGAATTGCCGAGCAGTCAAAGGTAACAGCGAAAGCCGAGGGTAAGATAATTTTCAAAAAGGTAAAAACGGTCACCAGGAAAGATGGGGAAAAGATTGTTCTGGGTAGAGAAGGTGAAATAACCCTTCAAGATGATCAGGGGAGAGTTAGAGGTAGATATAACCTTCCCTATACTGCGATTTTAAAAGTCGAGGAAGGTTCACGAATTCATAAAGAAGATGTGCTATTTGAATGGGATCCGTACAATAACTTCATACTCTCGGAAAATAACGGGAAATCAGAATTCGTTGATTTAGTTGAAGATGTAACCTTTAGAGAGGAGCTTGATGAAACCACGGGGCTGCGTCAAAGAGTAGTTATGGAACAGAGAGAGAAGACATATAGACCACAAATTGTCGTGGTCGACAGCAAAGGCAAGAAGGCTGGAAATTATTCCATCCCAACCAGAGCTTATCTTTTAGTGCATGCGGGTGATGAAATTAAAGCTGGAGATGCACTGGTGAAAATACCGCGTGAGATCTCCAAAACCAGAGATATAACTGGCGGGCTTCCTCGTGTGGCAGAGCTTTTCGAAGCGAGAACTCCCAAGGAGCCAGCTATCGTTAGCGAGGTTGATGGAGTTGTGGAATTCGGGAAGATAGTTAGAGGTGCTACCCAGATATTCGTTCGCGGTGATCAGGGAGAGGTTAGAGAATATCTCATACCTCACGGTAAACATATGAGGGCTCATTCAGGTGACCGGGTAAAAGCCGGGGACAGATTGTGCGAGGGATCAATAGACCCTCATGATATTTTAAGGATTAAAGGACCTAATGCAGTACAGGAATATCTGGTGAATGAGATTCAAGAGGTTTACAGGCTGCAAGGAGTAAAAATTAACGATAAACACATTGAGGTTATCGTCAGGCAGATGCTTCAAAAGGTAAAGGTAGAAGATGTTGGTGATACTAATTTTCTTGAAGGTGAGCAGGTGGATAAGATAAAATTCAGGGAGGAGAACGAAAAGGTGATTGCTGAAGGTGGAGAGCCTGCAACTTTCCAACCTCTTCTACTGGGGATAACTAAAGCTTCATTAACTACCGAGAGTTTTATCTCAGCAGCGTCATTTCAAGAAACTACCAGGGTATTGACTGAGGCTGCCGTTTCGGGAAAAACTGATGGGCTTTTGGGCTTGAAAGAGAATGTGATAATAGGTAGGTTAATACCTGCTGGAACCGGGTTAGAGTTTTACAGAAATATTGAATTGAAAGAAGAAGAGAAAACTGAAGTTGAAGAAAGCGTTATAAAAGAAAATGCTTGACAAATATTGATTAATATTTAAATTATTTGTTTTATAATTTAATTAAGAGCTTTTATAAGGTGTAAAACACAGGAAGAATAAAACAAACAGACAGTTCAGCAAGGGAGAATAAGTTTGCCCACTATTAATCAGCTGATTAAACACGGCCGGAAGCAGGCGAAGGGAAAGGAAAAAGCACCAGCATTGCAAAGATGCCCTCAGAGAAGAGGTGTGTGCACGAGAGTGTATACCTCCACTCCCAAAAAGCCTAACTCAGCTTTAAGAAAAGTT
>Ga0224495_10003163_pt1 | contig 10269 bp, 9 predicted proteins | sample SF_Jul11_sed_USG_FD_168128 | JGI IMG/M metagenome (GOLD analysis project Ga0224495, IMG submission 168128) | Sediment microbial communities from San Francisco Bay, California, United States - SF_Jul11_sed_USGS_4_1 | ecosystem: Environmental > Aquatic > Marine > Sediment | place: USA: California...
ATCTTCCATACGCTGCAACAGGCGTTGAGTGCGCCGATGGGCAACGACGCCTCCCCCATCCCCCCACCAACTCCCCCCCACTTCGACAAGCTCAGGACAGGCTTGAAGGGTGGGGAGCATGCCGCCTCTCACCCTCCCCTTCAAGGGGAGGGCTGGGGTGGGGATGGGTCTTCACGCCTTCAACAACGCATGACCTTCGGCGTAGCCGAACGTGAAGCCGCCTATCGCCTGTGGGAAATGCAGACCGGTAAGGGCGAAGAGAGAAGTGAGAAGGGTAACAGCGAGGCCGCTTTTGACTCTACCCTTCCCTCTTCCCCCTTCACCCTTCCCCAAAGCGAACACCCGCTAGGCTACGCCCTCGCCCAACTCTCCGGCACCTACATCCTCGCGCAGAACGCCCAAGGCCTGATCGTCGTAGACATGCACGCCGCGCACGAGCGCATCGTGTACGAACGGCTCAAGACCTCACTGGACACCGAACAACTCGCCACCCAGCCGCTGCTGATCCCGGTCAGCTTCCACGCCAGCGCGCTTGAAGTCGCCACCGTCGAGGCCGAACAGGACGCGCTCAACACGCTGGGCTTCGACATCGCCCCGCTGTCGCCCAACACCCTCGCGGTGCGCGCGATGCCGGCGATGCTCAAGCAGTCAGAAGCCGAAGCCGCCGCGCGCGACGTGATCGACGAGTTGGGCGAATTCGGCGCCAGCCGCGTATTGACCGAACGGCGCAACGAACTGCTCGCCACCCTCGCCTGCCACGGCGCAGTGCGCGCCAACCGCATCCTCAGCATCACCGAGATGAACGCGCTGCTGCGCGAAATGGAACAGACCGAACGGTCGGGGCAGTGCAACCACGGCAGGCCGACGTGGTTCCAGATTTCGATGGCTGAATTGGATGCGATGTTTATGCGCGGGAAATAAGGAGAAGGTCCTAGATGGCAAAACTTAAATCAGATCAAATCACGAAGTGTGACCTTCTTGAGTACTTAAACTCGTACTCTGACTTTAGTTTTGAACTCGCTGTTCTAAAGATGCTTCGAGAACGCAATATTGAGTGTGACCATGGCGGACACTACGAAGATCCAGTGACCAATAAATCTCGTGAATTCGATATCCGAGCAACCAAGACAATAAATAATTTGCAAGCGGGAACTCCAAATTTACGGGTACGCATGGCAATTGAATGCAAAAACATTAGAGAAAATTTCCCAATTCTAATCTCATGCATTCCTCGACATGAGCAAGAAAGCCATCACCAAATTGCACAGGTCGGTATCCACAAATCCAGAGCGACAATGTTCAGTATTCGTGATTCGCACAGCCTATACAAAAAGAATGAGCCGGTCGGAAAAAGCACAGTTCAAGTAGGAAGGGCAATGGATAGCACTATCTCTTCCAACGATTCTGAGTTGTACGAAAAATGGGGGCAATGTTTAAGTTCTGCAACCGATTTGGTTAATCTCGTTTACTGGGATGGTCGCAAGGACAAAGCAGTCTATTTTTCGGCAGTTTTTCCATTCGTCGTTGTACCAAACGGACGCCTATGGATGGTGGCCTATGATGAGGATGGCAATCGTGTCTGCGATCCAACGCCAACTGATCGAATCTCATGCTTTATCAACAAAAGCTACCCAATGGTTGCGGATTTCGCAGGTGCCACCATGCAGCTTTCGCACGTCGAAATTGTTACATTTGACGGAATGACTGCCTTTGTTGATAAGTATCTAAATTCGGAGATGGCAGAGATTTTCCCTAAAGAAGGTAATGACTGAGGCGTACACGCGCCAAAAACAATAACTAGATCAAATCCAAATTACCACGCATGAGCAAACATTGAACACTACCGCCCCATCCACTTCTACCACCCGCATCGCCTTCGCCTCCTTCATCGGCACCGCCATCGAGTTCTACGATTTCTACATCTACGGCCTCGCGGTGGCGATGGTGATCGGGCCGGTGTTTTTTCCCGGCAGCGATCCGGCGGCGCAGGCGTTGAATGCGTTCCTGACGTTCGGCATCGCGTTCCTCGCGCGCCCGCTCGGTGCGTTGCTGTTCGGGCATTTCGGCGACAAGATCGGACGCAAGACAACCTTGGTCGCGTCGCTGCTGGTGATGGGCGTGTCCACGACGCTGATCGGCTTCCTGCCCGGCCATGACCTGATCGGCTGGGCCGCGCCCGCGCTGCTGTGCCTGCTGCGCTTCGGCCAGGGGATCGGCCTCGGCGGCGAATGGGGCGGCGCGGCGTTGCTGGCTGCGGAGTATGCGCCCAAGGGCAGGCGTGGCTGGTTCGGCATGTTTCCGCAATTGGGGCCGCCGGTCGGATTCCTGTTCGCGGTCGGCAGCTTCCTGTTGCTGTCGCAATGGCTCGACGACGCGCAATTTCGCGCGTGGGGCTGGCGCATCCCGTTCCTCGCCAGCGCGGCGCTGGTGATCGTCGGGTTGTACGTGCGGCTGAAGCTGGAAGAGACGCCGGTGTTCCTGAAAGCCAGGCAGGCTGCCTCCGCGAGGGCGGTCGGAGCCCGCCCTACACTGCCACTGGCAATATTGTTCAGACATCATGCCACGCCGCTGCTGCTGGGCGCGCTGGCGATGGTGGTGTGTTACGCGCTGTTCTATATCTCCACGGTATTTTCGCTGAGCTACGGCGTCACCACGCTCGGCATTCCGCGCCCGCAATTCCTGTCGATGCTGTGCGTCGCCGTCGTCTTCATGGCCGCCGCGACGCCGCTTGCCGCCATCGCGGGCGACCGCTACGGTCGCCGCCCGGTGCTGCTGGTCGCGGGCAGCGCGGCGTTGCTGTCCGGCTTCCTGCTCGCGCCGATGCTGGGCAGTGGCTCGCTGTGGCAGATCACCGCGTTCCTGTCGATCGAGCTGTTCCTGATGGGCGCGACGTTCGCGCCGATGGGCGCGCTGCTGCCGGAACTGTTTCCGACCGCGGTGCGCTACACCGGCGCGGGCGCGGCCTATAATCTCGGCGGCATCCTCGGCGCTTCGCTGGCGCCCTACATCGCGCAGCAACTGGTGCTGCACGGTGGCCTCGCGTGGGTGGGCGGCTACATCTCAGTCGCGGCGGCGATCAGCTTGCTGGCGGTGTTTTTGATGCGCGAGACACGCGACAGGGAGCTGTCATGAACTTCGAACAAATCACGTCCCTTCCCCCTTGCAGGGGGAAGGTCAGGATGGGGGTAGAACTTATCGGTAACACCGAGTTTCTACCCCCACCCCAACCCTCCCCCTGCAAGGGTGAGGGAGTATGCCCAATGGATTGCTTGGCATGAAGGCACTACCCCCCGCCATTTTCCTGATGGGCCCCACTGCCAGCGGCAAGACTGGAGTCGCGGTGGAGCTGGCACAGCGCCTGCCGGTGGAACTGATCAGCGTGGACTCGGCGCTGGTGTATCGCGACATGGATATCGGCACCGCCAAGCCGGACGCCGCCACACTGGCCCGCGCGCCGCACCATCTGATCGACATCATCGACCCGACCGAGGCCTATTCCGCCGCCGCGTTCCGCAATGATGCGCTGCGCCTGATGCATGACATCACTCAGCGCGGCAAAATTCCGTTGCTGGTCGGCGGCACGATGCTGTATTTCAAGGCGCTGCGCGAAGGGCTAAGCGCGTTGCCGCAGGCCGACCAGGAAGTGCGCGCCGCGCTCGACGCCGAGATCGCGCAACACGGCATCGGGTACCTGCACCGGCAGCTCGCACAAGTCGATGCCGAAACCGCCGCGCGTTTGAAACCGGGCGACACGCAGCGCATCCAGCGCGCGATGGAGATATTCCGCATCACCGGGCAGCCGATGTCGGCATTATTCAAGCAGCAAACGCAACACGAACTGCCTTTCCGCGTTCTCTCGATCGCGCTGATCCCATCCGACCGTGCGCAACTTCACGCCCGCATCGCCGCGCGTTTCAAAACCATGCTCGAACTCGGCCTGGTGGATGAACTGCGCGCGCTGCGCTCAAAATACCCGCTGCACCCCAACCTGCCCTCGATGCGATGCGTCGGCTATCGTCAAACGTGGGAATATCTTGAGGGGGAAATCAGCAAAGCAGAATTACTGGAAAAAGGCATCGTCGCCACGCGCCAACTGGCTAAGCGCCAGCTCACCTGGCTGCGCTCGATGCCGGACAACATCGAGCTGGATTGTCTCGCGCCCAACTTGGTGCAGACGGTGTTCGACAAGATCGGGTAATCTGCGATAATTCGTTACAAATCACCGGGTGCGTTCGAAACACCCTTTTCATTTCCACCACACCATAAGGAGCCACATCATGACCGCCATCAATCTCAAACGTGAAATTTCCGCCACCGTAGACCAGGCTGTCGAGCGCGCGACCAAGGCACTGGGCGCAGTTGGTTTCGGCGTGCTCACCCGCATCGACATGCACAGCAAGATCAAGGAAAAAACCGGCAAGGAAATCGTCCCGACGGTGATCCTCGGCGCATGCAACCCGAACCTGGCCTATGAGGCCTACACCGCCAACAGCGATGTGGCGAGCTTGCTGCCGTGCAACGCGGTAATCCGCGAGATTGCACCCGGGAAGATTTCGCTGGAGTTCATCAAGCCGACAGCGATGATGCAGATACTCGGCGACACCCGGCTTGCGGAGCTGGCGCGCGCAGCCGACACGAAGATCGAAAGCGCGCTGGCAAACGCTTAAAGAAAAAACCGCGAAGCGATTCGTTTGCCTCCTCGCCCGCTTGCGGGAGAGGATTGAGGTGAGGGAACGGGCATAGCAAATTTCATTTTCAGGAGTGGCTACTTTCCATGTCCGTTAGCCCGCTGACACTGCTGCCCATTTTTGCGGCATAATGCGCGCCCTAATTTTTATAGCACACTAACGTCCAAACCATGAAAATTGCCATTGCCGGTACCGGTTACGTAGGCCTTTCCAACGCCGTGCTGCTCGCCCAGCACAACGAGGTGGTTGCCATCGACATCGTTCCTGAAAAGGTCGAAATGCTCAACCGCAAGCAGTCGACCATCGAAGATGCCGAGATCGAGGATTACCTGAGCCACCGCGCCCTGAACCTCAAGGCAACCCTGGACAAGCGCGAGGCCTATGTCGGCGCGGACTATGTCATCATCGCCACGCCAACGGACTATGACCCGGAGACAAACTACTTCAACACCAAATCCATCGAGTCGGTCATCCAGGATGTCATGAGCATCAACCCGCAGGCGGTGATGGTGATCAAGTCCACCGTTCCCGTGGGTTACACCGCCAAAACCCGGGCCAAGTTCAATTGCAGCAACCTGATTTTCTCGCCGGAGTTTTTGCGTGAAGGCCGTGCGCTGTACGACAACCTGCACCCTTCGCGCATCGTCATCGGCGAACGCTCGAAACGCGCCGAGGTATTTGCCGCCCTGCTCCAACAGGGTGCGATCAAACAAAACATCCCCACGCTGTTTACCGACTCGACCGAGGCCGAGGCGATCAAGCTCTTCGCCAACACCTACCTCGCGATGCGCGTGGCCTACTTTAACGAACTCGATACCTACGCGGCCACTCACGGACTCGACACGAAACAGATCATCCAGGGGGTAAGCCTCGACCCGCGCATCGGCGACCACTACAACAACCCTTCATTTGGCTACGGCGGCTATTGCCTGCCCAAAGACACCAAACAGATGCTCGCCAACTATCAGGATGTCCCGCAAAACCTGATCCATGCGATCGTCGAGGCCAACACCACGCGCAAGAATTTTATTGCGGAAAGCATCGTCAAGCGCAACCCGAGAATAGTCGGCATTCACCGCCTGGTGATGAAGAGCGGCTCGGACAACTTCCGTTCGTCCAGCATCCAGGGCATCATGAAACGCATCAAGGCCAAGGGGATCGAGGTCATTGTTTATGAGCCCGTGCTCAAGGAGCCGGAGTTTTTTCACTCCAGGGTGGTGAACGACCTGGCGCAATTCAAGAAAGAGTCCGACGTCATCGTCGCCAACCGCATTACCGACGACATCCGGGATGTGGCTGACAAGATTTATAGCCGCGATTTGTTTGGCAAAGACTGATTCCGTTTACATTGCAAAAGCACAACAGTCCGCAGGTCGCGCACCGTCAGAAAGCTTGATGCGGCGTGCTACTGTCATTGCGAGCGCATTTAGCCTTCAGCCGCGAGCGAAGCGCGGCGGGAAGCAATCCAGATACCCAGGAAAATCAGAAACTGCTGGATCGCCGCGCCTTTCAGGCTCGCGATGACGGAGTGGCATGGAAGCAGAAAGTAACTATCAGCTTCTCTCGCCCTGGCATGCCAGCGTGCCGACCCGCCCTTCCACCTCTTGCATCATGACCTCGTGGCGCGGCAGTTTGCCGACATCCAGCCCTTGCAAGTATTGGCACAGCGACACCAGCTCGTAGCCCTGCGCCTCCCAGCCCCGCAGCAATTGCACGAATACCGGCAGCAATTTACCGCCTTCCAGCTCGGCGTGCAGCGTGAAGATATGCCCGCTCGCACACGGATTCTCGGTCAGCTGCAGGATGTGCTGCGCGATATTTTCCAGCGTAATGCCGTCGCGGTTCAGCAGCTCGTCGAGCGTCGGCAGGGTGGTCGGCAGTTGCGGGCAGGCGATGATCTCGGCTTGCCAGGTGGGGATGAAAGGGTGCGTACCGCGCGTGTCAGAGCTGTATTCAAAACCTAAGCGCTGCGTCAGCCGCAGCGCATGGCGGTTCATCTGCCAGCCGGCGGCGGCGTGTGAATGAGGCGCTTCCCCGAAGATTTCGGTGTAGCGGTTCACCGCGAGTTGCAGTTCGCGCTGCGTCCATCCGGCATCCTTGCCCGTCACATAATCCTGCCAGCGGATATGGTCGTAGCAGTGGATGCCGGTCTCGAACCCCGCCTCGCGCACGCCGCGCATGATGTCGGCACATTTTCTGCCGATGTCGGGGCCGGGAAGCAGCGTACCGTACAGCAGCGTCTTGATGCCGTAGTGCTCCACCACCGAAGTCCGCGACACCTTGCCGATGAAGCCGGGACGGAACACGCGCTTGATCGCGCGCCCGGTGTGATCGGGGCCGAGCGAGAAGAAAAAAGTGGCCTGCGCGTTGTGGTTCCGCAGCGTTTCGACCAGGCGCGGCACACCTTCGCGGGTGCCGCGATAGGTGTCTACGTCTATTTTGAGGGCGAGCTGTTTCATTGAGGATTTTGGATTTTGGATTTAGGATTTGATCTGGTTTTCCTAATTCCCAAATCCCAGCTCCAAAATCCTGCCTTTAATCCACCAACCCGCGCGCTTCGGCGACCTGGCCGCGATACGCGTCAAAAATATTGCGCAGCGTGTCGGCCATGTTGACGGTCGGCTTCCAGCCCAGCTCTTCGCAGGTGTTGGTGATCTTCGGCACGCGGTTCTGCACGTCCTGATAGCCTTTGCCGTAATACGCCGCCGAGGTAGTTTCGACGATTTTTACCTTGGCTGCGGAATCGCGATACTCGGGATATTCCTTCGCCAGCTTCAGCATCATGTCGGCCAGGTCGCGGATTGCGTAGTTGTTGACCGGGTTGCCGATGTTGTAAATCTTGCCGGTGGCGACACCGTCCTTGTTGTCGATGATCTTCATCAGCGCGGCGATGCCGTCGTCGATGTAGGTGAACGCGCGTTTCTGCATTCCGCCATCCACCAGGCTGATGTTCTCGCCGCGCACGATGTGGCCGAGAAATTGCGTGACCACGCGCGAGCTGCCTTCCTTCGGCGTATGGATCGAATCCAGGCCGGAGCCAATCCAGTTGAACGGGCGGAACAGCGTGAAGTTCAGCCCTTCCATGCCGTAACCCCAGATCACGCGATCCATCAGCTGCTTAGAGCAGGAATAGATCCAGCGCGGCTTGTTGATCGGGCCGCAGATCAGTTCGGAATTTTCCGGATCGAATTCATCATCGTGGCACATGCCGTAGACTTCGGACGTGGACGGGAACACCAGATGTTTGTTGTATTTCGCCGCCGCACGAACGATCGGAAGGTTGGCCTCGAAGTCCAGCTCGAACACGCGCAGTGGCTGCTTGACGTAAGTGGACGGCGTCGCGATCGCCACCAGCGGCAGGATCACATCGCACTTCTTGACGTGGTACTCGACCCATTCCCTGTTGATCGTGATGTCGCCCTCGAAGAAATGAAAACGCGGCTTGCCGATCAGGTCGCCGATGCGGTCGGTGCTCATGTCCATGCCGTACACCTCCCAGTCGGTGGTGGCGAGGATTTTGTTGGACAGGTGATGTCCGATGAAGCCGTTCACGCCGAGGATCAGTACTTTTTTCATTGCCATTTCCTTAATAATTAAATTCAAATTTTGCAGCACCATGCTGTGCGGCAAATTCCGCAGCGCTCATTTCTACTCCATTCAGCTCGAAACGCACCACGCGCAACACGCCGCTGCCGCATACCGCGTAGGCCTTGCCGCCCTTGACATAGAACGCAGGCTTCTCGCCAGACACTTCACAGCGGGTATCCAGCGTCTGCAGGATGCGCATCGGTTTGCCCAACAGCCGCGTGGTCGCACCCGGATACGGCGGCGCGACCGCGCGCACCAAATTGTGGATCGCCTGCGCGCTTTGCGACCAGTCGATGACGCCGTCTTCCGCCTTGCGCCCGCCGAAATAGCCGCCCTTGCTCAAATCCTGTTTCACCGCTTTTGCGCGCCCTGCCAGCAAATCCGGCAGGCAGGCATTCAGCGCAATCTCCGCCGCTACCGTGACTTTCTGGAACACCTGCAGCGCGGTGTCGTTTGGCAGAATCGGCACCGCCTGCTGCGCGACGATGTCGCCGTTGTCCGGCTTCTCGGTCATGTAATGCAGCGTTGATCCGGTTTCCGTCTCGCCGTGAATGATCGCCCAGTTCACCGGCACCCGACCGCGGTATTTCGGCAGCAGCGAGCCGTGCATGTTCAGCGCGCCGCGTTTGGGTATCTCCAGCAACTCGCGCTTCAACATCTCGCGGTAATAAAACGAAAAGAAAAAATCCGGTTGCAGCGCGCGGATCTGCTCCACCACCTCCGGTGTGTTCGGGTTCTCCGGCGTGATCACCGGAATGCCGTGCAATGCCGCCAGTTCCGCGACGCTGTCGAACCAGATGGTTTCCTTTGGGTTGTCGCGGTGCGTGACCACCAGCGGCACCTTGACGCCGTGCGCCAGCAGCACGCTCAGGCAGCGCACGCCGACGTTATGGTAAGCGAACACGATGGCGCTACTCATAACAAAGACGAACCCAAACCCCCCTCAATCCCCCCTTGTCAGGGGGGAGGTAGGCTCCTCCCCTGACAAGTGGAGGTTGGGAGGGGTTGCTTCTATGCTTCACTTTTCTTTACTTTCAAGAATAGCCTCGACCAGATAGCGCGGCCGATGGCGCACCTGCTGGTAGATGCGCCCGATATACTCGCCCAGCAGGCCGATGCCGAATAGCGTGATGCCGATCAGGAAGAACGCGATCGCGAACAGCGTAAACAGTCCTTCCGCTTCCGGGCCGACGATCAACCGGCGCACGAACAGGAACACCACGAAGAAGCCGGATAGCAGAGAAATCGCGATACCCAGCATCGAAAACAATTGCAGCGGCACCAGCGAGAAACTGGTCATCAGGTCGAAGTTCAGGCGGATCAGGCTGTACAGCGAATATTTCGATTCCCCCGCGACGCGCTCGTCGTGCCCGACCACCACCTCGGCGGGGTTGCGCGCGAAGCTGTAGGCCAGCGCCGGGATGAAGGTGCTGACTTCCTTGCAGCTGTTGATCGCGTCGATGATGCGGCGGTCGTAGGCGCGGAACATGCAGCCCTGGTCGGTCATCTTGATGTGCGTGATACGCTCGCGCAGGCCGTTCATCGCCCGCGATGCGATATGGCGCCACCAGCTGTCGCTGCGCTGGCGGCGGATCGAGCCGACATAGTCGTGCCCCTCGTCCATTTTCGCCAGCAGCAGATGAGTGTCTTCCGGCGGGTTCTGCAGATCGGCGTCGAGCGTCACGACGCGCTGCCCGCGCGACTGCTCGAAGCCCGCCATGATCGCCATGTGCTGACCGAAATTGCCGTTGAACAGGATCACCCGCGTCACTTCGGGGCGCTTCTGGAACTGCTCGCGCAGGGTCGCCGCGGAGCGGTCGCGGCTGCCGTCGTTGATGAAGATGACCTCGTAGGAGATGCCGAGCTTGTCCAGCGCCGGATACAGCCGGTCAAACAACGCCTGCAGGCCCTGCTCTTCGTTATAGACGGGGATGACGACGGAAAGTTGAATAGCGCTCATAGGGGCGGCATTTTACCGCATGGGGCGCAGTTA
>Ga0224495_10003164_pt1 | contig 10268 bp, 9 predicted proteins | sample SF_Jul11_sed_USG_FD_168128 | JGI IMG/M metagenome (GOLD analysis project Ga0224495, IMG submission 168128) | Sediment microbial communities from San Francisco Bay, California, United States - SF_Jul11_sed_USGS_4_1 | ecosystem: Environmental > Aquatic > Marine > Sediment | place: USA: California...
TAGAAAGATCGTTTTTGTCAAACTTCAGGTAGGTAAGCTCTCGGGTGTCGTCCCTGAGTTTCTACACACTGCGTTTGAGATTTTTAAAAAAGACACCATAGCGAATGAGTCAGAACTGGAGATTGAAGAGGTTCCCTTGAAAATCGAATGTAAAAAATGCGGAAAAAACATGGTCAAAGATGATTTTGTCTTTATCTGTGCGCACTGCGGATCGACAGACCTGAAGACCCTCTCCGGCACAGAGCTTGTCCTTGAAAAGATGGAACTCGAAGTTTAAAAAAAATAGGAGAGAAGGGCTGCAAAAACTTGAACATATCAAGACATGCCCTGTGTGCTCTGGCTCATCTTTTTCTTCTCACAGGAAAGGGACTTTTGATCCATCCCTGCTAAGCAAAGACCAGATCAAGATTACAGACAGCGATTACGGCAGAATCTGGGACCTCAGCCGATGTGATAGCTGTACCCATATATTTGCCAATCCTTGTCCAACTCAGAGCTTCATACAGTCTCTTTATAGTGAGATCGAAGATCCTCTGTATCAAGAGGAAGCTCAGGGACGTTCAAAAAATTTCAAAAGAATCATCTCTACGCTAGAAAAAATCCATCCTGAAAAGGGAATCCTGTTCGATGTGGGAACGGCAACGGGCATTCTGCTTGATATCGCCCGAAAAAGAGGCTGGGAGGTCGATGGGATCGAACCCAGTACCTGGGCGGTTCATGTCGCCAAGGACAGGTATGATCTTGAGATTCGAGAAGGGATTTTTGAGAAAGCTCCCCTGTCAGAGAATCACTACACGGTGATCACCATGGTGGATTTTATCGAACACATCCCCCATCCGGGCGAAGCTGTCTCGAAAGCAAATAAAATCATCTCAGCGGGTGGAACTCTTTGTCTTGTTACTCCAGACATCAACAGCCTAGCCGCCAAAATCATGGGAGGAAAGTGGTGGCACTTTCGTCCTGCCCACCTTGGGTTTTTTACAAAAAAAAGCCTTGACTGTCTGCTCCGCCAAGCGGGTTTTCATATCTTTAAACAGAGGAAATATTCCTGGACTTTCAGTGCATATTATCTTCTCTCTCGCAGGCCAAGATTAAAATTTCTTCTAAAAAATCCTCTTATGGCTTCTATCTGGAAGAAAATTTCGATAAAATTAGCCCTCTTAGATTCTTTCGAGATATACGCAAAAAAGGTCATGTAGAATGAGTCCTTACCTCGAAGCCATGCGACTGGGAAGATGGCCCCGCAGCCTGGCCATTTTTTCAGGGGTGGCGGCTTATTTCTTCCTGTACCGTGATTCTGCCTCCACTCTGCCTGTCCTCTGGGGGCTAGGGCAATCAATTTTTGCCTTCCTTCTCACATGGGGCATCTCAACAGCCAATTACGTCATCAATGAGATCGCAGACGCACCCTTTGACATTCATCATCCAACAAAGCGAAACAGACCTCTTGCCAGAGGAGAAATCAAAAAAATCCCATTTCTTATCTACGGGATCTTCCTCAGTCTTCTCAGCCTTGTGTTGGCGTACATCTTTTTCTCTCGCCCCTTTTTCTTCTCGCTTCTTGCTCTCCTGTTCGCCGGATTTCTGTATAACATCAAACCTATCCGAACAAAAGACATCCCTTTTCTCGACTCCATATCTGAATCTGCAAACAATCCCATCCGCTTCCTTATCGGCTGGTTTGCCTTTTCCCCTGCTCATGTCCTTCCGCCTTTATCTCTTTTGGTGAGTTGGTGGTTTTTTGGGAATTTTTTGATGGTATCCAAGAGACTTTCTGAATTCCGGCTCCTGAAAGACAAAGCAGAAAACTACAGGTCTTCTCTTAGCAAGTATTCCATCCCCTCTTTAGTCCTTGGCATCGCACTAAGTGGGACCCTTTTCTTCGCTAGCTATTTCATCTTTGCCTTTTCCTTTAAGCTTCAGTCTTTTATATACTTCTCCCCTTTTGTCTTCTTCTATCTCTTCTTGATTTTTTGGAAAACGCTCAAAGAAAAGGAGGCATTGGAAGAACCCGAGCGGTTACTCAAGCATCCCAAATTCGCTATCTATACTGTTATTCTCGTGTTGTTGTTCTCCCTTTCCTACTTCATCGATACAATAGGACAGTAAACGCTCATCCTTCGCTCTTCTCTCCTTTGGAGAGAAACCATGCTCGCTCCTTCCTCGAGGGATTTTATCATCCAATAGCCTTCGCTAAATAGATACCATTAATACATTGAATAGATCAGTTTCTTATAAAACACTTAGCCTGATTCAATTTTATGTGTGATCTTGTGTACAAATTGCAGTTATGATACATTAACAACATATTCTCACTCAGGAAAACGCCATGAGTATAGCGGAAGTCACTCTAAAGCTCATCTTGGCTGTCGCTCTTGGAGGTCTTATAGGATTTGAAAGGGAATCCAGCCAAAAGCCTGCAGGATTCCGAACAAATATCCTCATCTGTCTAGGAGCGACAATGATGATGATTTTATCCCAACTACTCCTTCAGGGAGAGGAAGGAAGCAGAAGTGATATGACCCGTATAGCCGCAGGTGTAATTACAGGTATCGGATTCATTGGAGCAGGAACAATCATTCAGGCCAAAGGAATCATTATCGGTCTTACCTCTGCAGCAACTTTGTGGGCAGTAGCTGGCTTGGGTTTGGTCATCGGGGCGGGTTATTACCTGATAGCTCTGATTTTCACCGGAATCATCATCCTCACCCTGATCACATTCAGACAAATCGAGTCACAATATCTGAAGCGAGCGCTTTATCATTACCACCTCAAAACCAAGTATTCTAAGGACATAATGCTGAACATCAAGAAATTGGCAGTTCACGAGGGCATAAAATTTAAGGAGATCGCTCATAAGGAAGAAGGAAACATCTATACCATAGATTTTTCCTTTCCGGCATCCGAGGAAAAGGAGCAAAAATTCAAGTGGAGTCTGCTTAATCTCGATGGAATCCTCGAGATAAAGATTGATTAACAAGCATCTTCTTCTGGCAACAACAAACCAGGGAAAAATCGAAGAACTCAAGATCCATTTAAAAATCCTTCCTCTTCAAATCTCGTCTCTCAGAGATCTTCATCTCAGAGTGTTTTTTCCAGAGACAGGACGCACCTTCTTGGAGAATGCTCGCGGTAAATCTCTTTTCTACAGCCAGAATTGGAAAGACCTGACGCTGGCCGAAGATTCTGGTCTAGAGATAGACTATCTCGATGGGGCTCCCGGAGTTTTCTCCTCCAGGTTTGCAGGACCTGAGGCAACCGACGAGGATAATCTCCAAAAGGTCCTCTCACTTCTCGAAGGTGTGCCCCAGGACCAGAGGGTGGCTAGATTTGTCTCCTGTATGGTGTTGTGTCAAAAAGGGAACATTGTCAAGGAAATCCAAGAGCATGCTCGAGGCTTCATCACCACAGATAAGAGAGGGAGTAATGGGTTTGGCTATGATCCCATTTTCCTTTATCCTCCCTTGAATAAAACCTTTGCCGAACTCTCATCAGAAGAAAAAAATGCTGTGAGTCATAGAGGACACGCTTTAACACAATTGAGTTCATTCCTTCAAGAGCACCTAAAGGAATAAGGATCTACAGGAAGATTCTAGTCCAAAGAGAAGGGGATTATCTCCCCTTCTCTCCCTTTGTCTCGGATACCTCGCCTACAGTGATAAGTTCCTTTATCTTCAAGAATGTCCTCTCACCAATTCCTTTGACCTTCATGATCTCTTCAATTTTCTTAAACTTACCGTTTTTCTCTCTGTGATCGATGATCCTCTGGGCCACCACCGCTCCAATTTGTGGCAGCGTTTTCAGTTCTGAAACCGAAGCTGTGTTGATGTTGATCTTTTTGTCCGATGTGTTTTGGGCGTGCGACTGTACAGCAAGGAAGGACACAAGGGCAAAAATAAAGACAAGGTTGAAAACAGTGCCTCTCTCCAAAAAGTTTTTCATGATAACCTCCTTTCGAGCCTTTCCATTGCAAAAATGAGGCCACCTCTCACATATTTTTTTCTTATTTAATATCAATAACTTATAGATGGACACCCGCTAATACTGTTAACTCAAGTTAACAGAATCCATCTCCAAGTGTTTACAAATGGGGTCAGGCCATAGTAACTTTCATAACATGTCCTTGCTCGTCCTTAATTGAGAAAAAGTAAATGATGCCATATAAGGAAAGGATAAGAAAAAGAAATAATGTGAGTTATGAAAGTTATGATAGCCTGACCCCTTAAGATTAAGATCGAGGGTGGCTTTTTCTGTAGACTTCTAAGAGGCGTTTGAGGTCAAGGTGGGTGTATTTCTGTGTGGTGGCCAAGCTCTCGTGACCAAGGAGCTCCTGAATGACTCTTAAATCCGCACCTCTGCTCAACAGGTGAGAAGCAAAGGAATGTCTGAGAGAATGAGGGCTTATTTTCCGCTGCAGCGCAGATCGGCAGATATACTTATCCACAGTGCGTTCGACAGACCGAGAAGAAAGCTTTTCTCCTCGGTAATTGAGAAACAAAGGCTTTTCCTCGATTTGTCCCTTGTTTATCAATGGCCGAGAGTGCAAATAAGACTGAAGGCTCTCCTCAGCCTTTCTCCCAAACGGAACCAGCCGCTCTTTCTTCCCTTTTCCTCTAATCCGAATCAACCGTTCTGTAAATTTCACATCTTCAAGATTGACCCCCACAAGCTCACTGACCCTAATTCCTGTGGCATATAGAAGCTCCATCATGGCCTTATCTCTCAAATTCAGAGGTTTGTCCGTTTGAGGAAGATCTAAAAATTCTTCCATCTCCTCTTCTGAAAGAAAGGAAGGAACCGGCTTTTCCTGTTTTGGCGTGGAGACCACTTTGGCAGGGTTGTCTTCTATCCACTGCTTTCTGACGCAGTGCTGAAAAAACGAACGGATGGCTGCAAGTTTTCTGCTGACTGTAGATTTTTTTTCTCCTCTTCCATACAACATGGCCAAAAATCCTCGGAGTGCGATGTTGTCTACCTCTTTTAAACCTATTTTCCTTTGTTCCAAGTACTGGTTGAGTTGGAGGACATCCCTCTTATAACAGACAATGGTATGTGGGGATGCATTTTTCTCATGTTTCAAGAAAGCAGTAAAGCTTTCCAATTCCCTTGTGAGTCCCATGATATTAGCCTTGCCTCTCCTGTATGTCTTCCTTGTGTGAACACTTCTCATCGCTGCAATACAAATAAGGCTTACCCCTAAGAAGATCCTTTTTGAGCACAAACGGCCTGCCACATTCGGGGCAAGGTATCGGGACAGGCTCGTCCCAGGTAGCAAACTGACATTTGGGGAATGTGCTGCACCCATAAAATATCTTTCCCCTCCTGGTCTTTCTCCTCACCAGTGTACCGCCACAATTGAAGGGACAAGAAATTCCTGTATCCTTTTTCTCCTTTTTGACGTATGTGCACTCGGGATAATTCGAACAGGCCACAAAGGTTCCGTATTTTCCCCGCCGCATAACCAGTTGAGACCCACATTCAGGACAGGCTTCCTCCAAAGGCTTGGCCTCTTTCTTGACCAGGCTCTCTTTAAAGTTGCACTCTGGAAATCCAGAACAGGCCTTGAATCTTCCGTACTTGCCTTCCTTGATTACAAGCTGCCGGCCGCATTCGGGACAGACGTCCTCGACAGGAATACCCTTTTTCTTTATGCCCTCCTCCTTCATTGCCTCTCTCAGGTCTTTTTCCAGAAGAACATAATAAGACCTTAGATAGTCGAGCCATTCTTGTTTCCCTTCACTTATGAGATCCAACTCGGCTTCCAGTCGGGCCGTAAATTCAAAGTCCATCAGGTCAGGAAAATTCTTTATCAGATAATCCGTCACAAACAGGCCGAGATCCGAAGGGATGAATCGTCCATTCTCTTTAAACACATAAACTCGATCCTGGAGGGTGGCAATGATCGGTGCATACGTGCTCGGCCGCCCGATTCCTTTTGCTTCCAACTCTTTGACCAAACTCCCTTCTGTGTAGCGGGGAGGAGGCTGAGTGAAATTCTGCTTGGAGTCAATATCCAACACGGTTAGCTCTTCTCCTTCTTGGGCTTTAGGAAGGATATCCTCCTCCTTTTTCAACTGAGGATACAGGATCAGATACCCATCAAACTCAAGAACCTCTCCTTTGGCGATGAATTGATACCTTGATGCTTCAATCTCGAACACTGTCTCTTCTACAAGGGCCGAAGACATCTGGGAAGCTAGGAACCGGTTCCAGATCAATTTATAAAGATTGTACTCCTCACTCTTCAGATAAGGCTTGACCGTTTCCGGAGGGAGGTCAAATGAAGTTGGGCGAATAGCCTCATGGGCGTCCTGTGCTTGTCTCTTGTTCTTGTAGATCCGTGCCTTCTTTGGTAAATATTCCGGAGGAAAATGACTGTGGATGAAGTTTCTCGCTGAAGCTATGGTCCCGTCGGATACCCGGACTGAGTCTGTGCGCATGTAGGTTACCAATCCCACCAGTCCCTTCTCCCCTATCTCCAATCCCTCATATAACTTCTGGGCCACGAACATGGTCCGCTTCACCGGAAACCGAAGAAGACGGAAACCATCCTGTTGCAAAGTGCTTGTGATGTATGGAGGGCTGGGATTTTTTTTCTTCTTTTTGACCTCAATCCTTTGGAGAACAAAGGGAATTTTCCAGAGTCCCGAAACGATAGCTACTGCGCTTTTCTCATTTTTTACCTTAGCCTTTTTCCCGTCGATCTTGGCTAAGCTGGCTTTGAATGACGGAGGATTTGAAGCCTCCAGGTGTGCAGTGATTGTCCAATACTCTTCCGGTACAAAATCTTTTATCTCCTTTTCCCTCTCACAGATCAAACGCAAGGCGATAGACTGCACTCGGCCCGCACTCAATCCTCGCCCGACCTTCTTCCAAAGAAGAGGACTGATAAGATATCCGACTAATCGATCCAGTATTCTGCGGGTCTGCTGAGCATTTATTTTATCTTTGTCGAGATGAACCAAATTTTGGAAGGCCTCCTTGACGGCATTCTTTGTGATCTCGTGCATGAGAACGCGGAATATCTTCTTATTGGACCTCTCTAGGATCTCGGACAGATGCCAACAAATGGCTTCCCCCTCTCTATCCGGATCAGCCGCAAGGAGAACAGATTCAACCTCTCTGGCCAAACCTTGCAAATCGGTTACAATTTTCATTCTCTCCGGGATGATAACGTAATCGGGTTGAAAATCGTGATCGATATCCACACCTAACTTTTTTTTGGGCAAATCTCTTATGTGTCCTATCGAGGCCTTAACTAAATAATCTTTCCCAAGGTAACGGTTGATTGTCTTGGCTTTAGCCGGCGATTCCACGATAACCAATTGTTTAGCCATCACAGTTTCCTCTGAAAAAATTTTCCCGGTCTTTGTGCAATTAAATCCTTAAGCTCCAAACTCAGAAGAATGGAAAGAACCTCAGAGACAGAGAGATGGCATAGCTCGACAAGCTCATCAACAGAGGTCAGGGTATCAGTCCCAAGAAGATCATAGACCTTTCGTTCTTCCGGATTCAGTGAGGGAGTCTTTTTTCTTTCCTCCTTCTCCTTAGACAGAATGCTTTCTCTCAGCGGCAAAGGCAACTCCTCGATCACATCCTTCCAATCCTCCACGAGCTTGGCACCATTCTTAATCAACCAGTTCGTCCCCTGACTCAGCTCAGAAGTGATGCTCCCGGGAACAGCCATCACTTCCCTGTTTTGCTCTAAGGCTAAACGGCCTGTTATGAGCGACCCGCTTTTTCTCGTCGCTTCGATCACAACCACCCCAAGAGAGAGTCCGCTGATAATCCTGTTCCTCAACGGGAAATGATATCCCAATGGAGGAGTATCAAGAGGGTATTCGGAAAGGACAACTCCGTTCTCGGTTATTCTTCCGAACAGATTGCGGTTCTCCCTTGGATAGATCTTCTCCAGTCCAGAGCCAAGCACGGCGATAGTCCTTCCTCCTTTCAAAGCTCCCCAATGGGCGATGGAGTCGATTCCACGCGCTAAACCGCTGACGATAACCAATCCCCTGGAAGACAGATCCTGGGCCAACCTTTCGGCCACAGCCCTTCCATAAGGACTCGGCTTTCTTGCCCCAACGACAGCAAGAGCGGGTTCACTCAAAACTTCAGCCCTCCCCGCACAGTAGAGGACGAGTGGGGGATCGAAAATTTCTCTTAAATACCCAGGATATTGCTTATCCTCTATCGTCAGAACGAAATATCCTTTTTTTTCCAAACGCTCAATTTCATGATCAGCTCGCACCAAAAGATTTGACGAAGAAAGAGCCTTTGCTCTTTCCTCCTCTAGTCCAACAGCAATCAGATCCCTTTTTGTGGCTCCAAAAACATCCCCAACTTTTGGGAAATGCTGGGTGAGGAGCCTCGCTGACCTCGGGCTATCGGCAACGACAAGGTTTAGAGCAATCCAATATTTCAGATCTTCTTGCAATTTTATCGTGCACAGTGAGAGGGGGGAATGGCAAATACGGGAATATGACTATAGGATATAACTTTTTCCGTTGTGCTCCCCAAAAAGAACCGTTCCAGCTTGCTTTGAACACAGGTCGAAATCACGATCATATCGATCTTATGAGCATCCGCGTAGTCGACGATACCGATGGACGCGTTTATCGCCCGATGCACATCCTCTCTAACCTTTATATCTTCCTTTTCTCGCTTCTTCCTTTTTTTGAGTTTTTTCATCACTGTGTCAAACATTTCATCCAGGGCTTGAGGCGAGAATTCATACTCGTGCAGCTCGAAAACATGGAGAAGAGTGATTTCAGAATCGAATCCTTTGGCCAATCTCCAGGCATAATCTCTTTCTTTCTCCTCTTGTTCGGAAAAGTCTGTGGGAACCAAGATCTTCTTGAAACGCGGCTTGCCTCTTTTCTTCTTGGTTAGAAGAAGAGGAACAGGAGAATTTCGAAGAACCTGATTGGTCACACTTCCGATAAAGAGTTTTTCAACGGCTGACAATCCTCTTCTCCCTATCACAATCAAATCCACATTTTCTCTTACTGCGGTCTCTATGATTTTCTTCGCTGCATTGCCTTCCTCGACAAGAGTTTTGAACGTCAGGGCCTTGTCCTTTTTTAGGGCATCAAGCTTCGCCTTGGCTCTCTTCTTCACATGATCCACTCGACGAACCAGCTCACCCTTTATAGCGACACCCGCATCGTAAAGAGCCGGAGAGATGTCTGGAACGACATGGAGAGCAACGATCTTGGCTTTGAATGTCTTGGCGAAAGCATCCGCATACAGGAGCGCCTCCTGTGCTTCATCGGAAAAATCTGTTGTCCAGAGAATTTTTTTTATGAATCCTGACATTTTCGTCTCCTCAAATACTATTCTTCTTTCGGAATGAGGATTATTTTATCAGGAAAAAATAAAAACTCAAGCAGTGATCTGGCTGTGCGTTTCTAAAACACGAAATTTTCTGTTACTTGCCGAGCAAGATCGAGCCATGCGTGTAGAAGAGTCCGGCTACAGCCCCGGTCATCAAGCAAGCCAAAGTCGCCGCCAAAAGCGCCTTGAAGGCCACCCGAGAGAGGTCTTTGTACCGTTGAGGAGCCAGGGCTCCGATTCCCCCCACAAAAATGGCCAGAGAAGCGATATGGGCGAATCCGCAAAGCGCATACGAGGCGATGATCGTGGACCTGGGATGGAGAAGAGTCCCTTGTTCCATCATCTGAGAGAGATGCTGGTAAGCCACAACTTCTGTCACGACTGTTCTTTCTCCCACAAGCTTGGCGACTTCAAAGGCATCCGAAGGAGGAACTCCCAGGACGAGCGTAAAAGGATAAGCCACATACCCCAAAATGGATTTGAAGGACCATTCAAAGCTCAGGCCAAACCACTTATTGAGGACGCCTCCAAACCATCCGAAAATGAGGTCTAGAAGAGCCAGAATTCCCAGAAAAGCGATCAAGAGGACAATGATACCGCCCAGAAGTCGAAGCCCGCTCCAAGCTCCGTTGATCACAGCCAGAATGAGGTTGTCCTCTTTTTCGTAATGGGGTTTAATGTCCACTCCAAGAGTAATGGGGATTGCAGTCTCGGGAACGATGAGTTTGGCCATCACCACGGCAGCCGGTGCCGAGAGAAAGGAGGCAGATATCAAATGACCTGCAATGGTTGGAAGCTGGCCTTGAAGAAACATCACATAGATGGCCAACACCGTGGAAGCGATGGTCCCCATGCCCGCAGCAAGAATGGTTGCCAGCTCGGAGCGTGTCATCTCAGCAAGATGTGGTTTGATGACCAGAGCAGACTCAGCA
>Ga0224495_10003165_pt1 | contig 10264 bp, 11 predicted proteins | sample SF_Jul11_sed_USG_FD_168128 | JGI IMG/M metagenome (GOLD analysis project Ga0224495, IMG submission 168128) | Sediment microbial communities from San Francisco Bay, California, United States - SF_Jul11_sed_USGS_4_1 | ecosystem: Environmental > Aquatic > Marine > Sediment | place: USA: California...
AACGGGCGTGCACCGTTTGGTGCGCAAGTCGCCGTTCGACTCCGGCAATCGCCGCCACACTTCTTTCTCCAGCGTGTTCGTCTATCCCGAAGTGGACGAATCCATCGAGGTCGATATCAACCCAGCCGATCTGCGCGTGGACACCTATCGCGCCTCGGGTGCGGGCGGGCAGCACATCAACAAGACCGACTCGGCGGTGCGCATCACCCACCTCCCTACCAACATCGTGGTGCAGTGCCAGAGCGACCGCTCGCAGCACCGCAACCGCGCCGAGGCAATGGCGATGCTGAAATCGCGTTTGTACGAGGAAGAACTACGCAAGCGCAATGCCGAGAAACAGGCGATGGAAGACGGAAAGACCGACATAGGCTGGGGACACCAGATCCGCAGTTATGTGCTCGACCAGTCTCGCATCAAGGACCTGCGCACCAATCACGAAGTCGGCAACACACAGGCCGTTCTTGATGGCGACCTGGACGATTTCATATCAGCCAGCCTGAAACAGGGCGTGTGATCCCGGTTCTGTGTTATTAGGCTGGCTGACGCGGCTTGCCTGCTCTACTTGAGCTCCGCCGGAAACTGGCACATGCAATAACCGTAACGAATCTCAGCATTTCACAATTGACCAGCAGTCGGTCCAGATCAGCGGATGAGCGTCATCACCAGGCTTGTTAAGGCGGCAATGCCGAAAATAACGGTTAATGCAATCAGCCAAAACATCCGAACCCGATTCATCTCAACGTGTTTTATCAACTGGGTATTCTGGTCTGCGAGTGATTTGATCAATTCAGAAGATGCGAACATCTGCTCGTGCAGGTCTGCAACCGAGGCCTCGACAGCAGCGAGCTGGGTTTGGAGCGCACTGATGTTCGCCTCGGGCGACATCGTGGCGTGATCGTTTGCTGCTTCGGTTTCGGTGACCGGAGATTTCTTGCCTATCGTGTTCCATAATTTCTTTGCGCCATCGGCAACCTTGGGCGCATTCTTTATCACATCCTTCCAGGGGACACTTTGCAGTACCGCAATCCAGGGTATGGGCATGGAGCATCCTTTCGAAAATCCGGTGTCGGCTGATACATATTGACCAGCCGAAATACCGTCCTGCAAAGCAGCATTTTGCGCCTCCGTGCCGTGCAGTTCAATCCCGACAATGCGTTTGTGATGAACGGTTGCCGGACGGATTACGACAAGCTTGCGAACTGCCGCATAAACAATGCAGGATCCAGATGGTAAATGGCCCGGGGCTTGTTGCAGAAAACCTGATATGAGAGGATGCTGCAAAGTGATGGGAACATCTATGGATTACCAAAAATTGAACTGCCTGAATATTCAAATGTTCTCGATACGGAGACTGGCGCATGGGTTGATGATTGCTGCCGCATTGATTGCAGGCACGTTTGATTTTGCTTGCGCGCAGGATGATTCGATTTACGGCACTGTCAAGGTTGCCTTTCAGCCTGTTCTGTCCCTGGGAAATACCTGGGGATGCACTTTTGTATATTCGGCAGTTTATCCAGACGACATTTATCTTAAAGGTACACCTGTAGCAATCGACGGCAACATCTCATTGTTCCAGTTTGGAGAAAAACTCGGCTTGCAGCTGAAAATCGGCGTAAAAAAACTGGCCGGGGTTGGTTCGATAAAGCCGCCCAATTTCGCCTACCTGAAGACGGAAAATTACTCCACGGAGAAAGCCCGCCAAGTGATACGTGACGGCGATGCCGGACATCGTCTTTTCGACTATTCCCTTTATGAGCCTCAGGTTGTCGGCGTATACAACGAAATGCTCTCATCCGGCAAAGTCACGATTGTGTTCAATCGCAAGAAAGATGGAAAGGATGTTCTGGTTCCTGTCGATTTGAGGGTGATCGACAGCGATGTATTGAAAAGAAAGAAAGTGAACCGGGTAATTTCGGACAAATCGCTGCACGCGTTCGCGGGATGCGCAGCAAAACTATCTGGCCAGGCCGATCAAGTCAAATCAGGCAAGTGAACCGGCAAGGTCAATTGCACATACAGAGCCAAAGGCTACCCATAAGGCGACAATCTTGGTTGCAGCCTGACGATTGGGGTTTTAAAGGACATGATTCGTTCCTTCATTCATGAATCGAATGGCAATCATTGGGTCCAATGGGAAAACCTTGATAATCTTGCACCTCGTTCTCCTGGCGCTACCGATCAGAAAGTTCATTCAGTTATCCTGGGCAGGCAATCTTTTTGCAAGCAAGGAACCGAAGCGTTCGTGGTCGATGTTGCCGCCGCTGATGATAACCCCGATCCGCTTGCCGCGTATCCGCGACTTCATCTCCCGGGCGGCAGCCAGACCAAGGCAACCGGTGGGCTCCACCACCAGCTTCATTCGGGAAAAAAATAAACGCATGCAGTCGACCAGTTGTGCATCGGTCGCAGTGAGGATATCGTCCACATCGCGACGTATGATCGGGAAGGTGTATTCGCCGAGGTGCTGCGTCTGCGCACCGTCAGCTATGGTCTCGGGCGTATCGATGGAGACGATGGTGCCGCTGCGGAAGGATAGCTGCCCATCGTTGCCGGCTTCGGGCTCAACACCATAGAGCTTGCACTGCGGCGCGAGCGCGCGGGCAGAGAGCGCAGCCCCGGCAAGCAGCCCACCGCCGCCGAGACTGACAAACAGGCAATCAAGCGGCCCCGCGTCCTCGAAGAGTTCTTTCGCCGCCGTCCCCTGGCCAGCGATCACGTCGGGACAGTTGTATGGCGGGATCAGCGTCAGCCCGTATTCTTCAGCCAGGGCGCGACCTATCTGTTCGCGGTCCTCCTGGTACCGGTCGTAGACGAGAATGTTCCCGCCATACCCTCTGGTTGCAGCCACTTTGGAGACCGGTGCGTCATGCGGCATGACGATCGTGGCAGGCATGTTCAACAAACTGGCCGACAAGGCGATGGCTTGAGCGTGGTTGCCAGACGAGAATGCCACCACGCCGGCGCGCCGCTGTCGCTCGTCCAGCTTAGACAATGCGTTGAACGCACCCCGGAACTTGAAGGCCCCGGTACGCTGCAAGTTTTCGCACTTGAACAGAACTTCTGCGCCCAGCTCCCTGTCGAGCGCGCGCGAGCTCATAACTGGCGTGCGGTGCGCGTGACCCTTGATACGCTCGGCAGCTGCAATGACGTCTTCGAAAACGGGATAGCTAAATGTATTCATTCGCACAGGTTGCTGAAGGTTACTACCAGGCCGTGATAACGGTCAATTTGAAATCATTTTCAGCCAAGTATTGTCACACTGTGGATGCCAGCGTCCCGAATTGCGTGCAACAGCCGGTTCGTGACACAATCTTCAGTCTCCAGCTTGTACGATGACTCGGCATTTTTTCTGGGGACCTATAGCAAGGCGTTTAAATAGGAAAGACATGACTACCGGAAGTGAAAAATTAGACAAGAAAATCGACAGCCTAATAGACGAGGCTGGGCCGGCGATTTACCAGACAAATCAGATCATCGAGGAGCGCCGTTCCAAATTGGCTGCGCTACGCAAGGCTGGTGTAGCTTTTCCCAATGACTTCCAGCGCAAGCATCTGGCCGGAGATTTGCACACAGGATTCGGAGAAAAGACGCATGACGAGCTGGAAGCCGCACAGATCCATGTTGCCGTAGCCGGACGCATGATGCTCAAGCGCGTGATGGGCAAGGCCAGCTTTGCGACTGTGCAGGACATGAGCGGGCGCATCCAGTTGTTCATCAGCAACAACGATACAGGAGAGGAGGCTCATAATGCGTTCAAGCATTTTGACCTCGGCGACATACTCGGTGCAGTGGGAGTGCTGTTCAAGACCAAGACCGGCGAGCTATCCGTGCGAGTCACGCAGGTGCGTCTGCTGACCAAGGCACTGCGCCCGCTTCCGGAAAAATTCCACGGCCTGTCCGACCAGGAACAGAAATACCGCCAGCGCTATCTCGACCTGATCACCAACGAGGATGCGCGCAAGGTGTTCATCACCCGCACCAGGATAATCCAGGCGATACGCGAGTATTTCGTGCGCCATGGTTATTTGGAGGTGGAAACGCCGATGATGCACGCTATCCCCGGCGGCGCGGCGGCCAAGCCGTTCGAGACGCATCACAATGCGCTTGACATGAAAATGTATCTGCGCATCGCGCCCGAGTTGTACCTGAAGCGCCTGGTGGTCGGGGGTTTCGAAAAGGTGTTCGAGATCAATCGCAATTTCCGCAACGAGGGACTTTCGACGCGCCACAATCCCGAATTCACGATGCTGGAATTCTACGAAGCCTATCGCGATTATCGTTATTTAATGGATTTCACTGAGAATCTGCTGCGCGAGATAGCGCTAAAAGTCCTGGGCACGACGGTGATCACCTACCAGGGAAAGCAAATGGATTTTGCCAAGCCGTTCCAGCGCCTGACCATGGTGAAGGCGATCCAGAAATATCATCCGCAATTCACCACCGGTCAACTCAACGACCGGGAATTCGTGATCGCCGAACTGGAGGATCTGAAAGCCAAATACAAACCGCAGGACGGCATCGGCGGACTGCAGTTATCGCTGTTCGAGGAACTTGCCGAAGCGCAATTGTTCGAGCCGACCTTCATCGTCGACTACCCGGTGGAAGTCTCCCCGCTGGCGCGCAGCAGCGATGCCAACCCCGAGATCACCGAACGCTTCGAGCTGTTCATTGTCGGGCGTGAAATCGCCAACGGTTTCTCCGAGCTGAACGATGCGGAGGATCAGGCAGCGCGCTTCGACGAGCAGGTAGCGGCCAAGGATGCCGGCGACGAGGAAGCGATGTTCAAGGACAGCGACTACGTGCGCGCGCTCGAATACGGACTGCCTCCAACAGCCGGAGAAGGTATTGGCATAGACCGGCTGGTAATGCTGTTCACCGACTGCGCGAGCATACGTGACGTGATTTTATTCCCGCACATGCGCCCGGAGTGACTGTGGAAAGCCTGCGGAATTCCCTGCTCGCCACCGCAGTTTGCGGTCACTCATAACCAATTATGCTGACTTCAGAAATAAATGAGCGTCTGTTGCAGCTGTATCCAATGCTGCGCGAAATGCCCGGAGCAGACCGGGAAGATCTGCTTGCAAACGCAAGCATGATGAATATCCCGGCCGGCACGGTGATATTCGACGAGAACCAGCCCTGCCGGGGATTTCCGCTGTTGTTATCCGGCAGCATACGCGTCATCAAGGCAGCGCCTAACGGGCGCGAGTTGCTTCTTTATCATGTGATGCCGGGCGAGAGCTGCATCCTCACCAGCAGTTGCCTGCTCGGGCACACGCGCTATCGCGCGCGCGGCATAGCCGAACAGGCCATGGAGATGGTGCTGCTGCCCGCCTCCGCCTTTCAGGCCCTGATCGGCACACAGGAAGCGTTCCGCAGTTATGTATTCCATCTTTTTTCTGACCGGCTCACCGACCTGATGCAACTGGTTTCGGCGGTGGCATTTCAAAAGCTCGATCAGCGCCTCGCCCATCTGCTCGCCAGCAAGTCCAGCCCGATACGCGCGACCCACCAGGCGCTTGCCGACGAACTCGGCAGCGCAAGGGAGATCGTCAGCCGACTGCTCAAGGGTTACGCGGGACATGGCTGGGTAAAGCTTGGCCGGGAACAGATCGAGATCACCGACAGGGAGGCGCTTGAAAAATTGGCCGAATCATAGCAGTTTCCGATTGTCCAATTTCTGTCCGCAAAAATCTCCCTGTGTGATTTTTGTCACAGACGAGCAGGCTGGATCGAACTAACCTAAGCACTTCTCGGAACAATCAAGGAGCTGGAAATGAAGATCAACGAAGGAACAATCGACCGGACACTGCGCATAATTGTCGGTCTGGTGCTGGTCGGACTTGCCGCAAGCGGCACAGTCGGCGCATGGGGCTGGATAGGTGTCATTCCACTTTTGACAGGCGCCGTCGGCTTTTGTCCGGCTTATGCAGTCTTCGGCATGAGCACCTGCTCGATGAAAAAATAAAAAAACCTCCCCCTGGTTTCGCCCGGCCGACCGCAAGGACTGCCGGGCGTTTTTGCATCTGCCGATGCGCGAAATTTCCCTTTGCAAGAATTACCGGAATGCATTAGATTCAACGCATGAGATCCATACTGCTGATAACTCTGCTGGCACTCGGCGCATGCGTATCTGATAAAAACTTCATGCAGGCGCGGCACGGAGATGCCGGCAGCCTGGTTTCCTATGCCCGAAGCCTGATCGGCACACCCTACAAATATGGCGGCGATTCTCCAGATTCGGGCTTCGATTGCAGCGGATTTGTCGGTTACGTATACAGTCGGGCGCTGGATATCAGCTTGCCGCGCAGCACCGTTGAGATCAGCACCATGGGCAAGGCAGTCCGCTCCAATGATCTGCGTATCGGCGACCTGGTGTTTTTCAACACCCTGCACAGAAGATTTTCACATGTCGGGATTTATCTGGGCGACTACCGTTTCATCCATGCACCCAACAGCAACGGCAGCGTTCGAATCGAAAACATGCTGGAAGATTATTGGCGAAACAAATACAACGGCGCGCGCCGTGTTACCTTGCTGAACTGATCTTGCGTGCCGCCTTAAGCTCTTCCGCCAACTGGAACACCGTCATCGCATAGAAATCACTGTTGTTGTAGCTTGTAATGACCTCAAAATCGTTGAACACCAGCCACAATTCCTTGCCATTTTCCACGGTAAAATCAACCAGGCGCGCAAGCTGATCCCTGGGCAATTTTTCACCCGTCGCGATGCCCACTTCCGACCAATCCTCAATGGAACGCGGGGCGGAAATTTCTCCGATCCAGTCCTTTTCGACGATCTTCGCGCGCACAGCAACAGGGACACTGTTGGTCCAGCCAAAAATCTTCAGGTAATTTGCGACGCTGCCTATCGCGTCCCCGGGTTCGTGTAGCAGGTCGATTTTTTTATTGCCATTGTAATCCACCGCATAGTTGCGGTAGCTGCTCGGCATGAATTGCGGGATTCCGATCGCGCCTGCGTATGAACCGCGGATGGCAAGCATGTTAAATTGCTGGTCGCGCGCAAGCAGCAGGTAGTTTTCCAATTCATGGCGAAAATATTCTTCGCGGCGCGGAAAATCAAAAGCCAGCGTGGTCAGCGCATCAAGGATGCGAAAGTTGCCTGCGTCCTGGCCATAAATGGTTTCCACTCCGATCAGCGCGACTATGATCTCCTGCGGGACTCCGAAATCCCGTTCGGCCCGCCGTAGGGTTTTGCGGTATTTCTGCCAGAATCTCAAGCCATACTTCACGCGCTCAGGATTCACGAAGTTGGCGCGGTATTCCAGCCACGGCTTGGCGGTTGATGGACGCGATATGGTTTCGATCACCGATGGCAGATGCTGCGCGCGGTCAAACACACTTTCCAGTTCTTCGCGCTTGAATTGATGCCTGGCGACCATCTCGTCGATGAATTCGGGGATACCCGGCAACACGGCGGCATTGACTGGGAGCACGACGAAACAAACTCCCAGTACAGCAATGGCATTTAAGATTTTGAACATGATGCAATTCTACCCGAAGCACGCGCACAGAGTCCGGGATCATCCTGTACCATTGTTACGCTCCAACCCCAAGTACGCTCGCTTTCCTGTTGCGTGTCCCTCGCGACGATTTCTGCAGCGATGTATACTTACACACTTCACAAATAAATCAGCAGAAAGATTCATGTCATGGAAAAACCCGCGCAACATCATCGACTCATCATCCTCGGTTCAGGGCCGGCCGGATATACCGCCGCAGTCTACGCCGCGCGCGCCAACCTCAACCCGGTATTGATCACCGGTCTGGCACAGGGCGGACAACTGATGACCACCACAGATGTGGACAACTGGCCCGCAGATGCAATGGGTGTGCAGGGTCCGGAATTGATGGAGCGCTTCCAGAAACATGCGGAACGTTTCAACACGCAGATCATGTTCGATCATATCCACACCGCCAGGCTGCAACAAAAACCATTCCTTCTCGTTGGCGACTCGGGCAGCTATACCTGCGACGCGTTGATCATCTGCACCGGCGCCTCGGCACAGTATCTCGGCTTGCCTTCCGAGGAAGCCTATATGGGACGCGGTGTTTCAGGTTGCGCGACCTGCGACGGCTTCTTCTATAAAGGCCAGGATGTTGCCGTGATCGGCGGGGGAAATACCGCTGTGGAGGAAGCACTGTATCTTTCCAACATCGCCAGACACGTCACGCTGGTACACAGAAGAGATACGTTCCGCGCCGAACGCATCATGGTCGACCACCTGATGGAAAAAGTAAAGGCAGGGAAGATCACACTCCAATTGAACAGCACGCTGGATGAAGTTCTCGGCGATGCGAGCGGCGTCACCGGCATGCGCGTCAAGCTGGTTCCCGGCGGCGAGACTAAAGAGATCGCGCTACAAGGCGTGTTCATCGCGATAGGCCACAAACCGAATACCGATCTGTTCGCAGGCCAGCTCGATATGGCCAACGGTTATATCAGGACACAGGGTGGCTCTGACGGCAATGCGACTGCGACCAACATTTCCGGCGTGTTCGCGGCAGGCGATGTGCAGGATCACGTCTACCGTCAGGCGGTCACCAGCGCAGCAACAGGCTGCATGGCGGCGCTTGATGCGGACAAATACCTCGCTGCACTGGAAAAAAATTAAGGATCCTTCAATAAACCCACCTGACCCGATCGAACCGGACGATGCCGCGCTGTTCCGCGCGACAGTCGGCAAAGTAAACCCGCTGGCGGAACAAAACCGCATCAATCCACATAACAGGCCGCGCCAGCCTATACCGAGATCAGCGGTAACCGAACCGGTGGTGCCCGACACCCTGTCCGACCACGGGGCGCAAGACGCCCCGGCCGAATATCTGCAAAACGGATTGTCGCGCATGACTTTGCGCAAACTCAGGCGCGGCGTATGGCCGGTTCAGGACAGCCTTGACCTGCATGGCAGCAACCGGGATGCGGCACGAAAACTGTTGCAGGAGTTCCTGCATGAAGCGACGCAGCGCCAGCTGCGTTGCGTGCTGGTGATACACGGGAAAGGAATGAACAGCCGGGTCGGCGAAGCGGTGCTGCGCAAACTGGCTCGCCACTGGTTAGCCCAGCATCCCCGGGTGCTGGGTTATTGCGATGCAGCGCCCGGACAAGGCGGCAGCGGCGCGGCGCTGGTGCTGCTTAAAAACAATTCATGACTGGCTATTAAAAACGTAGCGAGGGGTGCCAGATGCAAGGAGCACGCGGCGCAGCGAACGAGACATATCAATTCGATAGGCGAGGAAGCGAGCAGCGCGCGACACCGCAGATGGCATTCCGCAGTAGTTTTTACAGCCAGTCAGCTCTTTTTGCCCATCACGTAGATCAAGTATTCGAAGAACACTTCGCACCAGTCCTGATCGTTCTCCTTGAGCGAATGGAGAAGCTTTTTGACCTCAGTGACAGGCCAATTCGGATTGTATGAAACCAACATGTTTTCCGGGTATATTTTGAGAGAGGTGCTGAGGCGGCTTGCCATCTTGTTGATTCCGGCGAGCATCAGCGCGATATCATTGTCCGATTCGATCTCTGCGGTCAGATCCCCGTAAACTTTAGGATTCTGCTTGGTGTATTCGATAAATTTGGTGAGGATATAAAAGAACTCGCCCTTGTTGTCCTTGCTCACAGCATCTCCCATCATGAACGGCATCACTGTCAGCTCCAGCCAGTAATAACCCAGTTTCGGGTTGCGATGCTTGGACACGCCGATGTATCCATTTCGAGCCTTGGCGCGCTGAATACAGTCTTCGAGCAACAATTTGTCTGAGCCGCGTGTTGGTACAACATGGCCCTCAAGAACACTGGGTTTGACCAGAAATAGATTTGGTGATTCGTCGTATATCTTCCCTGAATGGTTGTTGGATTGATAGTACGTTGAAAACAAATTCAGCACCAAAGTACCATTTTTTTCAACATCACAATACTCGGGATTCATGGCAATATCCTTCTCGCCTTCAGTCATACCCTGCTCTCCTTTGATTCTTGGAAGAGGCCGCTAACCGGACTCATTAATGGAACCGCTTTCACATTTTCCTATGCTAGACTTATGCTGACATCTGGTAAAACTATATGGTTCAATTCTACTACCGAATACGCCATATCGACTAACCTTATCAACGCAAATCAAAGCACCGGGGTGTATAGCCATGAAAAACTTCTTGCTGGTCTTATTGTCTTTGTATTGCATCAACGTCCATGCCGGAATCAACAAATGGGTGGACGAACAAGGCCGGGTTCATTACTCGGATCA
>Ga0224495_10003167_pt1 | contig 10263 bp, 9 predicted proteins | sample SF_Jul11_sed_USG_FD_168128 | JGI IMG/M metagenome (GOLD analysis project Ga0224495, IMG submission 168128) | Sediment microbial communities from San Francisco Bay, California, United States - SF_Jul11_sed_USGS_4_1 | ecosystem: Environmental > Aquatic > Marine > Sediment | place: USA: California...
CGCGTCGAAGACGCGCATCCACGTGGTGCCCTGCGGCGCCAGCGTGGCCATGGAAATCACGCGCTGAGCACTGGCAGTGGTCGACGCGAGCAGGAGTGCAGAGAGAGAAGCGGCGATGAACTTGCGCATGGACACGGAGTATACACGAGGAACGCGGCGACCGGCGAGATGTGGCACTCGCGGGTCACGGACCCGCGCCAGGGCGTGTGCGATCCGCAGCCGCGTTCGATTCTGTGTTCTGTCCGCGCGTGCAGCGGATCTAGCGTGTATTCTGTAGCGATTCGTCGCGGTCGCACGCGGGCCGTCGCGCGCTGCCGCTACCACCAGCACACTCCAGAGGGCGTCATGACACAGACAAAGTTCCTGCTCGAAGAATCGGACATTCCGACGCACTGGTACAATGTCGTTGCCGACTTGCCCAACCCACCGAGCCCGCCGCTCGGACCGGACGGCAAGCCCATATCACCGCAGGCGCTGCTCGGGCTCTTTCCCGAAGCGTTGGTCATGCAGGAAGTCAGCAGCGAGCGCTGGATTCCGATTCCCGAGAAGGTCCGCGAGACCTGGCGGCTGTGGCGGCCGAGCCCGCTGTTCCGCGCGTACCGACTGGAACAGATGCTCGGCACGAAGGCGAAGATTTTCTACAAGTACGAAGGCGCGAGCCCGGCCGGCTCACACAAGCCCAACACCGCCATCGCCCAGGCGTACTACAACCAACAGGCCGGCATCCACCGCCTCACCACGGAGACCGGCGCTGGACAATGGGGTTCTTCGCTGGCGCTGGCCGGAAGCATGTTCGGCATCGAGGTGCGCGTGTACATGGTGAAGGTCAGCTACGAGCAGAAACCGTTCCGCCGCTCGATGATGCACACTTGGGGCGCGGAGGTGTTCGCGAGTCCCACGAACATGACCGAGGCCGGACGCAAGATTCTCGCCGCTGATCCGAATTCGCAGGGCTCCCTCGGCATCGCTATCTCCGAAGCAGTGGAAGAAGCCGGCTCACGCAAGGACACCAACTATGCACTCGGCAGCGTGCTCAACCACGTGCTGCTGCATCAGACCGTGATCGGTCTCGAAGCGAAAAAGCAGATGGCCGCAGCCGGCGAGTATCCCGACGTGGTCATCGGCTCTTGCGGCGGCGGGTCGAACTTCGGCGGCATCGCCTTCCCCTTCCTTGCCGACAAGGCCGCCGGCAAGAAGGTGCGCCTCGTGGCGGTCGAACCGACCTCCTGCCCGACGTTGACTAGGGGCACGTATGCCTACGATTTCGGCGACGCCAGCGGCTACACGCCACTCATGAAGATGTACACGCTCGGCCACGACTTCATGCCGCCCAGCATTCATGCAGGCGGGCTGCGCTACCATGGCGACTCGCCGCTGGTCTCGCAATTGTTCCACGAGAAGCTCGTCGAAGCCGTGGCCGTGCCACAGCGCGCTACCTTCGAGGCCGGCGTGCAGTTCGCGCGGGCCGAGGGCATTATTGCCGCGCCCGAGTCCTGCCATGCCGTGCGCGTCGCCATCGACGAGGCGCTCGCAGCCAACAAGACCGGCGAACCAACGACCATCCTGTTCAACCTCTCCGGCCACGGCCACTTCGACATGGCGGCCTACGACAGGTACTTCGCCGGCCAGCTCGAGGACTACGAGTATCCGAAGGCGGCCATCGAAGAGTCGCTGAAGAAGCTGCCGAATGTCGCGGGTGGCTGAACGCGCCTGCCTCGGGCGCCATGCTGTGCGGCGATCGCCGCGAGCGGCTAGGGGCCCGAATCACTCGAGGATGCCACGCGCGCGCCGTCGAGTCTCGCGCACGCCCCTACAGCATCGACAACCAGTTGCCCGTCATCGCGGCGTACGTGATCCGCGACGAGAGCATGGCGCCTGCGAACCCGGGCGAGAACGAGTCTTGTCCGGTAAGCCAGAGTCCGTCGATCTTCGTGCGCGGGCGCAGCCAGTGCGTGTGCTCCACGAAACGCGCGGCCGACGGTTCGAGCCCTAGCGAGCTGCCGTGCCACGCGCGTGGATTGCAGCCCATGGGAATCCCCGAACGCTGCACCTTCGGCGTCTTGCCCACCAGTTGCGGCATGTGCCGGTGCGCGATGCGCAGCAGATTCTCTGCCAGCCCGGCCGAGAAGTCCGCTCGAAAGGCAGGGTCTGTCTTCGCGCGTTCGACCCACGCCGGGATGCCCTCGGCCAGGACCACCACGGTGGACTTGTTCGGATAACGCGTCGAGTGCAGCGGATCTCGCGCGGACGGACTGAGCAAGTACCCACCCATGCCGCGAAGACGTCCCTCGCCTTTGTACAGCTCGTCGGCTTTCGAGAGGTCGTAGCGCGAGACGTCTTGGTAGGTCGGCATCTCCCACACGATGTGCCGAGGTAGATCGATGGCCTCGTCGTAGCCTAGCAGTAGGTACACGTGCGAAGGGCTGGGACCTAGCTTGTCGAACTTCTCGACGTACCCGTGCCTGGCGGACAGCTCCGGATCGAGGAACTCCATGAAGGTCGTGTAGGCCGAGGCTGCACTGATCACGAGCTTGGAGTGCACGCGTTCGCCGTTCTCGAGCTCGACGCCGATCGCGCGGTTGTTCTCGACGAGAATGCGCCGGACGGGCGAGCTGACCGCCAACTGACCCCCGGCTGCCTCGATGATCGGAATGATGCACTCGGCGATCTGCCCGGGACCGCCGACCGGGAAGTACGCGCCGTCGCGATAGTGACCGAGGTTGGCAGCGTGGAAGGAAAACGGGGCTTTCGAGGGAATGCGACCGTGGTTGCCGTACATGTACGAGAAGATCGCCGTCAGTCGTTCGGAAAACCCTAGCTGGTTCTGCAGGACATCGAGCACGGACCGGTCCATGTACTTGCGCCACGCGCCGAAGTACGCGGCGTCTCTCATACCGACGGGCATCCACTCGGGGAGGAACTTGGTGAAGGCCCAGCTCGTGGCGCCGCCCACGATCTTGTCTTCGAGCTCGTAGTAGGCCCGCACGTTGCCCTCGCCCGGAAACATCTTCTCGATCCACGCGATGTTCTTCTCGGGCGAAGAGAACCATTCGTACACGTCGTCGCCGAAGGTGCAGACCTCGTGCACGTCGGGCATCTTGGACCATTGCAGCTTGCCGCCCGTGAGGTAGTCGATCGCGGGGCGAAACATTCCGCGTCCGACGCGAGGGTCCATGTCGCCCACGGAATCGATGCCGCTCGCGAACTCGAAGCCATCGATTTCGTGCACGTGTGTGCAGCCGCCCGGAACCGGACTCGCCTCGAGCAGGAGCACGCGCATGTGCTTCTTCTGCGCGAGAAGCGATGCCATGCCCATGCCGCCGATTCCCGAACCGATCACGATGGCGTCGGGCGAGTCGATGAACTTCGCGGGAGCCTTGTACCTAGCGTTCGCGGGACTCTCGGCCGTCAGGAGTGCGGGGCCTTCGTAGTGCTGGCCAGGCTGAAAAAACAGATCGGAATCCGTGGTCATGTTCGTGTCCACCTGCGCCCTAGCGCAAGTGCTCCGGGGCGCACACTACACCGATGCGGGATTCCGAGAGCCCGATTCGCCTCTGCCTTGCACCTAGCGAAGCTCGACGGCATCGGTGCCCGCACATTCCGGTCGTGCGCCGCCAGGCAACCGCGACGTCGCTGTAAACGCTCTGTCAGAAAGAAGAGCCCCTACGGACCTTCTGCCACGGAGGCCGCGCACAAATGACACTGCCTCGCTCCCTTGCGGGAGCGAGGCAGGCGCGCAGCAGTAGCGACGTGGGGACCGGAGCCCCTTCGATCACGCCGGCTTTTGCAACAACACGACCTTGTACGTGTCCGTACCGTCGACCATGTTGTTGTAGAGGTTGGTTCCGGGGTTGCGATAGAAGTTCTCCATCGCGAGCTGCGCTTCGAGCCTTCGCGCCGGACCGAGCATCGGCACGCGGAATCCCGCAAACCGCTGGAGGCACTGCTGTACGAAGGCATCCGCGCGGCCCTTGTCGAGATCGCGGGCGAGCACGGCTTCCTTGGTCACGTCGCAGACCTCGATCAGTTTGAAACCGACGCTCTCGAGGCAGTCGAAGCAAGGCTTCCACGTGGACTCCGGGATCGCGTTGCCCCACACCATGTAGCCGCCCGGCTTCAACAGGCGGAACGCCGTCGCGAAGAACCGTCGGTCTTCGTCGGTCGCGTGCCCCGGCATCTCCGTAACGTGTGTCTCGCAGACGGCCACGAAGTCAGCGCTGCCCGATTCGATGGGCGTCTGCGTGGCATCCGCGCGCGTCGCGACCAGACGTCCGCCGAGCTCGGGGACGAACTTTCGGCGGCACGTGTCGATCGCAGCCTGCTGCATGTCCACGGCGACGTAGGTGCATTCGGGCAACACGTTCATGCACACGTGATGGGCGCCCGCGCCCGTTCCGCAGCCCATCTCGACCACGTGGACCTTACCGTTGCGAGCCTTCACGTAGTCCCTCACCTGCTTGAAGTGATACAGACCCGAGTAGGCTGTGCGACCGAAGCGCTGCGGCTCGCTCGCGAGAATCGGCGACGGCCCCCAGGCCTCGGGCCATGCGTAGCCCCACGTGTTGAACGTCATCTCGTACGGCGTGCCGTACTGGCTGCGCACGGTGCCGACCGAGTGATAGAGCGAATACAGCAACGAGTAGATCGACTGCTTGTTGTAGTCGCCCTCGGCCACGTCACCGTTCGCCGTCGAGATTTTCTTCTTGCCCTCGAATGGCTTGCTCAAGACCCATGCCGTGATGATGAGCTGCAGCTCGGGGGTGGAGTAGGCTTTTTTCTCGTTGAGGGCCGTTAGAATGTCCATCGTGATCTTCCTGGAACCGGACGCCGAATCGGTCGGCGGGGGCGGGGTGTATGGCGCAGTTGCCCGTTTTTGTAAAAAGGATTCGGAGCGGCCCTGCGGCACGGACGCATCCGCGCCGTTCGAGGACCCTTTGACAGACCCGGCGAGGCCGTGCTAGCCGGCACGCGTTCCGTCCGTTGGTCGGGGTATCGTACGCATTGCCCGAGACAATTGGGCCTGATCTGGAGGCATTCCATGGCCGTCGATGTGAAGAAGCTGTTCAACGAAGATCTCAAGTCCGCGCTCGCGCGCAATCCGGCCGACGCCAAGAAAATCGGCGGCGTGTACCAGATGAACGTCACGGGTGCCGGCAGCTGGGCCATCGACCTGACGGCCGACCCGCCGTCGTGCGTCGAGGGAACGGCGGCGAATCCCGGCGCGACCATCGACATCGCCGAGGCCGACTTCCAGACCCTGCACGCCAATCCGGGCGCGGAAGGAATGAAGCTGTTTTTCGCCGGCAAGCTGAAGGTCAAGGGCAACCAGATGTTGGCCATGAATCTCCAGAAACTGCTCGCACTGAAGTAGCTCGTCGCCTCGTGGGTGATTCAGTGCCGGCGCACCGATGAAGGTCGCGACCGATCCGTATGAGCACGCACCGCTCGCGGGCGTGCGCGTGCTCGACCTCACCCGCCTGCTGCCCGGGCCGATGGCCACGCTTGCGTTGGCCGATCTGGGTGCCCGTGTAGACAAGCTCGAAGACCCTGGACCGGGAGACTATCTGCGGCACATGCCGCCGCAGACCGGCGAGGTCAACGGTGCCTTCCTGGCGATCAATCGCGACAAGCGCGCGGGCGTGCTCGATCTCAAGAACCCGTCGGGCGCCTCGGCCTTGCTGCGCATGGTCGCCAGCTACGACGTCGTGGTCGAGTCGTTTCGCCCCGGCGTGCTCGCTCGTCTCGGTCTAGCGCACGAGCGTCTGCTCGAGGCCAACCCTCGCCTCGTCGTGTGCGCCATCACGGGCTATGGGCAGACCGGGCCGATGGCCCAGCGGGCCGGCCACGACATCAACTACCTAGCGCGCGCCGGGCTGCTAGGAGTCACCGGTCCACCGGGAGCGCCGCCCGCGCTCTCGGGCGGGCAAATCGCCGACGTGGCCGGCGGAGCACTGTGGGCAGTGAGCGGCATCGTCGCAGCGTTGTTCGCGCGCGAGCGCAGCGGCAAGGGTCGCGTGCTCGACATTTCCATGACCGAAGGCAGCATGGCGATCGCCGGATTCGCTCTCGCGTGCCATTTCACGGGCGGCAAGGTTCCCGAGCGCGGTCATAGCTACCTCGACGGCGGCCTCGCCGTGTACCGAACGTACGTCACCAGCGACGGGGGATTCGTCGCGTTGGGAGCGCTCGAGCCCAAGTTCTGGTCGGCGTTCTGCGCACCGCTCGGTATCGAGCCGTCGATGTCTGCGCTCCTGCCAGGACCCCACCAGACCGAGTGGCACCAGCGCCTCGAAGGCGTGTTCGCCTCGCGCACGCGTGCAGCCTGGGTAGATTTCGCGAAGGAGCACGACTGTTGCCTCGAGCCCGTGCTCGCACCCGATGAACTCCTGGAGGACGCACAACACGGCGCGCGCGAGGTGTTCTTCGAGCTCGCCGGCCAGCGGTGTTTTCGCACGCCGCTAGGAGCGCCGCACACCGAGCACGTGACGGCGCGCGCGGCGGGTGCCGACACAGCCGCCATCCTGACAGACTGCGGGTTCGACGAAAACGATATCAACGCCCTTCGTGCGCACGGCGTGCTCGGTACGAGCGACTGACACAGACAGTCGCGCAGCACATCGACGTACGAGGTTGCAGTTTGCGCGGCGAGAGTCGATAGACGAACCGGACGGGTGGACCGCATGTCGAGCACCCGCGGAGTTCGGCATGGCCAGAGAGAGCGACCCACGAATCGTCCGGCGGAATTCGGTTCCAGCTTCTCCGATGGCGGGGCGCATTCTGCTGGTCGAAGACGATCCGATCGTCGTCGCGGATCTTCGAGGTCGCCTGCACGCGCTCGGCTACACGATTTGTGGCGTCGCGGCGAACGCCGTCGACGCGCTCGAGGCCGTTGCGCGGCTAGAGCCCGATCTCGTCCTAGCGGACGTCGGGTTGCCCGGTGGCGTCGACGGAATCTCCGTGGCCGAAGAGATCTACATCTGCCACGGTGTCGGCGTGGTGTTCGTCTCGGCGAACGGGAACCGTAGTGTATTCGAACGAGCTCGCAGCGCCGGGGCGTACGGCTGGGTGGGCAAGCCGGCGTCGAACGAAGCCCTATGCAGCGCGATCGAGCTGGCACTCGCGAAGCATCGCGAGGTGCGCGTCACCCAGAGCGCCGCGGACTATCACCGTGCGATCCTCGCCAACACGAGTGCGGCGGTCGTGGTGACGGACACCGGAGGGCGCGTGGGTTTTCTCAATCGCGCGGCGGCCCGACGGTCGGGCTGGTCGGCGGCGATGGCCATCGGACAGTCGGTACTCGAAGTGTTCGGCCAGGGTGGGACGCTGGATCCGCGCGTCGTCCGGGAAGTCGGTCAACGTCTGAGCCTGGGCGAATCCGGGCCATGGACAGTCGCCATTGGCGCTGGACTCCGCTTCGAAGTGCGCAGTCTGGCCATGGAAGAAGGCGAATCGCCCGTGCACCAGATGGTCTGGACACTCCGCGAAACGACGAAGCCCTAGCTGCCTACTTCTTGCCCACGCTCACTGCCGGGGGACGCAGCGAACGGCGGCTGGTCGTGCGCCGCGCGAAGGTACCCGATGCCCGCACCGGCGGCGCGATTCGTTCACACAACGGACCCATGCCAAAGGGCGGCCACACCAACGTTCCCACCGCCTGCGCCCTGCACAGCACACTCGCGTCGGTGCCGCCCGTGAGAAACGTGATCTCGAGCGCCGGCATTTGTTGGAGCAGATCGTGCGCCAGGGTCGCGCCGTCGGTTCCTGCAAGGTCTAGCGCGATGACAGCGCGCACCCACGTCCGCCCGCGTCCGACCGCGGCGTACACTTCTGTCGACTCTTCGCAGGCGTCCACTCCGACACCGCGGGCTCGCAGGGCGCGCGACAGATTCTCGCGCAAGGATGGTTCAGGTACGACCACGAGTACACGCGAAGTCACAGAGCCATCTTTCCAGAGTTCGATTGACCGCGCAATGAACGTTGTTCTGCGTGCAAGTCCCACATCGACGCCAGGGTATGCAAGCGCGCCATGGCACCGACGGTCAACGCAGCACGGTCGCAAGAAGCAGCAGCAGGCCACCGAATAGAACAGCCACGACCGGACCTAGCGCGCGCAGGAATCGTTCACGCCGCGGGTCCAGCAGTTCCCGGCTTGCCCGTCCCTCGTGAGCCGGGTCGGGCGCTAGCATGCCGAACGAGAGTGCCACGAGAGCAACGAGCGCGCCTGCGACACCGACGTGACGCGAGCGCGAGCGACGGGCCTCGACGATCGACGCTGCTGTCTCTCGACCGTCAACGAGAACGACGAGTTCGGGCGTGGCAGGCAAGGGACTCGACGCAAGGGTCCATCGGGTGCCCAGAGGCGTGAGGGTGCAGGTCGAAGCCTCGGTCGACGTTAGCCAAAGGGCGGTGGGCGCAGCGAACGACGCGGAGGGCGAGGCGACGAGCCAGGCCGTGTCGGGTGTGACCGGGAGCGCAGCGCGTGCGGTCTCGTCGGACGCGTCCGTGAGCCGCACGCTCGCCCAGTGAACGGGCCGACCGGTCGCATCGCCGAACATCACGAAGACCGTGGTCGCCGCGAACGCGCGCACGACGACGTGGTTCGCCGCGCGTTCGAGCACGAGGCCACCGTGACGGATGGGCAGTTCGTACGCCGGCGAAACGCTGTGACCGTCGTCGGACCGCACGACCACGCGCCCGTCGAGCCCGCGTATCGTGACCGCAAAGTCCGCGAGGCCGCAGGCGTCGGCCTGCGCACGCGCGGGTGCGACGAGCATTCCGGCGCCCGCAGGCTCGAGTGAAATCGCAGACTCTGTTCTCGAATCGACGCGCACGAGCACGTGGCCGGGAAGTTCGGGAACCAGCGCACCGCCCTCGACGCGCAACGGCGAGTCGCGAAGAGGCACGTCGGCCCGCCCTGCGTTGGCAAGGGAACGCAGCGACGGTAACGTCGTGCGCCAGCGCGCCACGAGTCCCTCGGCCCGCACTTCGACGGCGTCGCGTGGGTCGCGCGCGAGATCGACGAACGCGTAACCGCCGTCGTCGCGGTCTGTCGGTGTGCGCTGCGTGGCGCCGCGCGGCGGGTCTACTTCGAGCTCCGCGCCGCGCGGAGCCTCGATACGTTCGGACGCGGCGGATACCACGGCGATGCGGACCAGCCGAGTCGCGCCCCCGAGCGCGCGAACGCCCTCGACATGCAGCGCGCGCACGTCGCCTCCCGCGGGCGCGACGACCGCGAGCGCGAGCGACGTCGCGTACACCGCCGCGGGCAACCATGTCCATGCCAGCCGTCGCACGCCGTGTCGTAGCACCCTCGCGACACGGCGTGCCGGCCTCGATCGCCGAATCCGCTACTTGCCGACGTGCTGGATGCGGCTGCCGATCACCTGCCAGTTCAGACCGGCCAACGTGTTGCCCACGTAGTCGGCTTTCTTGGTCTGGTAGTCCGCGAAATACGCGTGCTCCCAAGCGTCGACAGCGAGAACCACGTGGGTGCTCGCAAACAAACCGACGTCGTGTTCGGTGCGAACGAGATTGTTGAACAGTTTCTTCTCGGAATAATCGTACACGACCGTGAGCCAGCCGTGCGCGCTGAGCAGACACGCCTTGGCGTCGGCCAGCCAATTGTCGAAGCTGCCGAAAGAATCGGCAATGAGCTTGCGTGTGTGATCGTCGGGTTGCGTCGAGCCGTCGCCGAGGTTTTCGAAGTATATCTCGTGAAGAACCGTGCCGTTGAAAGCCACGGGTTCACGACGCTTGAGTTCACTGAATTCGTTGAAAGAGTAGTTCGGCGCGGCGCGATCGGCCTTGGCGAGCTTCTCCCTGATCTCGTTGAGCTTCTTGACGTAGCCCTGATACAGCGTGAAGTGAGCCTTGAGCTGCAGGTCACTCAAACCCTTGGCCTTGCCGCCAAGCAGGTTGTCGAAGTTCTTCGGTTCGCGAGCCATGTGTACCTCCAATGTGGGACGCCCTTGCTAGCGCACACGCGTCGACTTCGCAACGGCCGGGGTTGGTGTGCGGCAATCCAGGGAAATACATGACCGCGCCGGGATCGCACCCGCGGGTAGAGATCCCCGGGGATCGGTGCTAGCTCCCACCGCCGCGTGACCGACGACCCGACGCCGACCCGAGTTCGCACGGATCTCCGTTCGCTGGTGCGCGCTGCCACGGAGCCGGGCCGCCGTCGCACGGATGTCACGGGCGTGCACGGCAGCGCGTTGGCGTTGCTGGTCGCCGAGGGCACGCGCGCGGCGGAGGGTCACTGGC
>Ga0224495_10003168_pt1 | contig 10260 bp, 5 predicted proteins | sample SF_Jul11_sed_USG_FD_168128 | JGI IMG/M metagenome (GOLD analysis project Ga0224495, IMG submission 168128) | Sediment microbial communities from San Francisco Bay, California, United States - SF_Jul11_sed_USGS_4_1 | ecosystem: Environmental > Aquatic > Marine > Sediment | place: USA: California...
ATCAAGGTCGGCGCCGCCACCGAAACCGAGCTCAAGGAGAAAAAGGCCCGGGTCGAGGACGCCATGCACGCGACCAAGGCGGCCGTCGAAGAGGGTATCGTCCCTGGCGGCGGTGTCGCGCTCCTCCGCGCCCAGAAGGCCCTGGATAAGCTCCAGCTTAGCGGCGACCACCAGCTCGGCGTGGCCATCGTCAAGCGCTCTCTTGAAGAGCCGCTGCGCCAGATCAGCAACAACGCCGGCTTCGAAGGTTCCGTGGTCGTCGAGAAGGTCAAGGAGATGAAGGCGGACCACGGTTTCAACGCCCTGACGGAGCAGTACGAGGACATGATCAAGTCCGGGATCATCGACCCAACCAAGGTCGTCCGCATCGCGCTGCAAAACGCGGCGTCCATCGCCGGCCTGCTCCTGACGACCGAGGGCCTGGTGGCCGAGCTCCCGGAGGAGGAGAAATCGCCGAGGTATCCGACTCCGCCGGGCGACATGTACTAAGCCGCCGGCTCCAAAGAACTCTTGGATCGACGCCCCGGGCGGGACATCCCGTCCGGGGCTTTTTTTGCTCCTCGAACGGCTCGGAGGGGCTCGGATGATGTCCTCGCGGGGACGCTCCTCCGCCCCAGCGAGGCTCCGTCGCTCGATTCGCTCCTCGCTCTCGCTTCCCTCAGGTCAGCGAACCGTGCCCGCTCGTCGCTTCTACGCCCCGCTTCGGACATCATCCTTCGCCCCGGTGAACTGGTGGTGCGGGGACGCTCCTCCGCCCCAGCGAGGCTCCGTCGCTCGAACGGCTCGGGAGGACGGGCTCCGCTCACGTCGGGTTCTTAGCGCCGCGAAGCCCTCGGGCTTTCTCGGCGACTGCGGATCTCCCGCGTGCCACCGCAGGTTCGCGCTCAAACATCCTCGTCGCCCCCGTTGTCGAGGTGCCCTCGAAAACGGGGTGGCCTCGGACGGCGCCATTTTAAAGGAGAGTGCCTAAAACTCTGAAATCATTCCATTCCCTCGCGGAGGGTGAGGCAGGGAGCGTAGCGACCGTTGGAAGCGGGAACCGCAGGGGTTCCCGCTCCAAAGTTCCTCCCGTATGTCGCGTCGCCCGTCCTCCCCTCGCCGGGCCTTAAGAGACTGGCCGCTCGTCGCTTCTATCCCCTGCTTCGGACATCATCCTCTTATTCTCAAATCCCCAGATGAGGGTTTGGTCTTCTGTACCGGCCAGTTCTCCATTGACAAATTCAAGGTTCTTATTAGATTGATAAATGGGAACCTCGAGAATGCCGAGAATTGGCAAGAAATTTCTCGTTATATTCTTCTGTTTCTTTAATTTAGCGGGGATATCGGTCATCCTTCGGGGCGCTTATTTTCAGACGATGGCAAAACAGCTTCATTACGAAGTCGATGTATCGCTGAAGCTGATTCAGGTCAGCGTCTTTGATAAAAAAGGGCTTCCGGTCAGCGACCTCACCCGTGAAGATTTCACGCTCTTTATAGACGGAAAGAAGGTGGAGATTACCGAATTCGAGAAACACGCCGCGCTTGAACTCAAGGCCCGACCGCAAGAGGCAGTTCCCGCCTCTGATTCGGGAGCGTCCGCCCGGCCAAGCCGGCGATTTATGCTGTTTTTCGATTTTGCCTATAATAGTGTTCGGGGAATCCGCTACGCTCAAAAAGCTGCGTCTCAGTTCCTCGCTGAATACGTTTCGCCGGACGACGCCGTCGGCCTCACTTCATATTCGACGACGCGCGGCTTGCGAATCCACGAATTTTTTACGGCCGATCACGAAAAAGTAAAGATGCAGGTGGATCAGATCGCTATCTCCGATTTGCTCGGCCGGGCGGAAGACCTCGAAGAAGCATATTTAACGGCGCTGAGGGCTCAGGAAGAAGGCGCTGATCCGGGCTTAACCCCTCTCCGTGAAAGCGGCCTCAGCCTCAAGGGGATTAGAGCCTCGCGTAGCGAAAGCGCCTATCAGGTGTTGCAATTTATTTCGGTCATGAGGGAACTGGTTCAGACCTTGCGATACATTCCCGGCAAAAAATATGTCGCCTTTTTTTCCTCGGGCATTCCATCTTCGATTCTGTATGGTTTGCGCGATGAATACGACTCTCCCCGCCTGGAGTCTCGAAATACCCTTGCTTACGAAGACCTTCTAAAAGAGTTCGCGTCTTCGAATTGCATCTTTTTCTCTTTCGACGGGCATGATTACGGGCTTCGCGAGGATTCTATATCTGGATCCTATACCTTGGCCCGGATGGCTAAGCAAAGCGGGGGCCGCTATTTCGGAGACATTACGGCATCGTCTAATCTCGAGTTCATCCAAAAGCAGACTCAGTCCTATTACGTTCTTGGGTGTCCCTTCCCTTCGGCCAGGCGCGGGGAATATCACAAGGTTCGAGTGGTCGTCGGCCGAAAGGACGTGCGTGTATCGGCACAATCCGGCTTCTATGACGAAAAGTCTTTTTCGGATTATTCCGGATTTGAAAAGGCGCTTCAATTGGTGGACTTGGCGCTCTCTCCGAATCCTCTTTACCAAGATCCCGTGCGTTTCTCCCTTCGCTCGTTGACCGCTCCGATATTTAAGAAAGGCAATCTATTGTTTCTGGCTGAACTCCCGTTGGCCGAGCTGCGGAAGCAAGGCATCGAGCGGGTCGAAGTCGTCGATGTCGTTATGGACTCCGATGAGCATGTCGTCGGACTCAGGACCGGGACCATGGACGTTGGAGACTCCACGCAGGACGAGGGAGTGTATTATTGGGCTCTGCAGCAGGTGCCGCCTGGGGCGTACGAATGCCGGACCATCATCAGAGACCTGAAAACCGGAAGAGCTGCGACAGGAAAAGGGAAGGCTTATGTCGGCGAGGCGGGCAGTCCTGGACAGATTTATGCTCCTCTGTTTTTTGTTCCGGGGAATAGCCCCGTGTTCATGAAATCGTCTTCGGCTCGGAAAGACGAAGCTGCCGAAGGCGAAAAGACTCTTAGATCTCTATTTCCAGATGAAGCGGCCTGGCGACCGGTGATAGACATGATCCCGGACGATGCGTCACGTTTGTACGCGGCATGTCCCTACACGTGGGAAGCGGCCGGTCAACCTGAGTTTGGAGTGATGCTTTCGATATCGGGGGAAGGAATCGAGTCTCGGGACATACCGGCTGTTTCCTGTATTCAGAAAAGATTAGGAATCGGCGGTATCTTGCTGTTCGAAGTTCCATTAGAACCTATCCGAAAAGGGAACCGGGTTGTAGTTGAGATTAAGGACGCGGACTCTGGTTTCTCGTATTCCTCCCAAATCTCGGTGCGGGGTCACTAGCGGCGAAATCACAACAGGCACGCCTGACGGGCGGGACGGTTCCCCGGGCACGGCCGGATATGCTATAGTGAGTCCCGGCTCCGAACGATGTTGAAGTCCTTCGACCGGTACATCCTGCGCGAGATTATCCCCCCCTTTGTCATCGGGCTCGTTCTCTATTCCTTTGTCCTCCTCATGAACCAGATCCTGCTTCTGGCCGAGCTCTTCATCGACAAGGGCGTCTCGTTCACGACTATCCTCTGGATCTTCGTTCTCCTCATCCCCTCCACCCTGGCCTTCGCCGTCCCTATGTCGGTCCTCATGGGGATCTTGGCCGGCCTTAGCCGTTTGTCCTCGGACCTCGAGGTCACCGCCTTCAAGACCCTGGGCGTCAGCTACCTGCGCTTCCTTCGCCCCATCCTCATCTTCGCCGCGGGCGGCTGGCTGGTGACGTCGATTTTCATGCTCTGGCTCTCGCCGTGGGCCAACCATCGCTGGATCCAGACCTTCACCAAGTCCGTGCTGGCCAAGGTCAATATCAACCTCGTCCCGCGCCAGTTCAACGAGTCCATCCCCGGCCTCGTCATCTTCATCCAGGACGTCGCGCCGGACGGCGAGTGGCGGGACGTCTTCGTGGCCATGACGGGGAATCCCGACGAGCCCCGTGTCATCCTGGCCCGCGGCGGCCGCCTCAACCTCTATCCCGAGCTGAAGCGGGCCACCGTCGAGCTCCGGGACGGCACCGCCTTCGCCTACCCCCGGTCCAATCCCGCCAACTACAGGCTGACGGCCTTCGAGACGAACGTCGAGGAGGTCGATGTGTCCGGCCTTTTCTCCGCGATCACCAGCCAGAAGGGCGTGCGGGAAAAGGCGATCGGCGAGCTCTGGCGGGAGGCCGGCGCAGAGCGGGGCGAAAGGGACGCGTTGCGAGACCGGCTGATGGATACGGAGCTTTCGGCCCAAGACCGGGTCTCGCTCCAGTCCAGGCTCGAGGTTGCCGAGCGCAATCTGCGCAGCTACGGCGTCGAGCTCCACAAAAAGTTCGCCCTGCCCTTCGTCTGCTTCCTGTTCGTCCTGGTCGGCCTGCCGCTCGGCGCCTCAACACGCAAGGGCGGCCGGACGAGCGGCTTCACCATCAGCATCTTCATCATCCTCGTCTACTACGTCCTCATTACCGCGGGCGAGAAGCTGGCGATGGAGGGCCGCATCTCGCCGCTCGTCGGCATGTGGGGCCCCGACTTGCTTCTTCTCGTCGTCGGTGCGGCCCTCTTCGGCGCGGCGTTGCGGGAGGTTCCCCTGCCGGGCGGCCTAGCCCGGCTCCGGCGCGGCCGCCTCGCAGCCGCGGAACAGAGCCCGCCGCGGCCGGAGGCCCGACGCTGGCGGGTCCGCCTCCGCTTCCCGAACATTCTCGACCGCTACATCGCGCGCAAGTACGCGGCTGTTTTCGCCCTCATCTTCTTCAGCCTGCTCAGCATTTCGATCATCGTGACGTTCTTTGAGCGCATCGACAACGTCTATGCTCACGGGAAACCGCTCTCGCTCTTCTTGCTCTATCTCTGGTACCGCGTCCCGGAGTTCATCTATTTCGGACTGCCCGTCGCCGCGCTGGCCACGGCCCTCCTCGTCCTAGGCCTGCTCGACAAAACGAACGAAGTGACGGCCATGAAGGCCTGCGGCGTCAGCCTCTACCGCCTCATCCTGCCCGTCGCCGCCCTCGCCTTCGGAGTCAGCCTGGCCTCCTTCGCCCTCCAGGAACGGCTCCTCCCGGCCGCCAACAGCCGGGCGGCTGAAACCTGGAACCAGATCAACGACGAGCCGTCCCCCACCTACAGCCTGGAGAACCGTCACTGGGTCCTCGGCCGGACCCATAACCGGATCTACCATTACGCTTACTTCGACGCCGTGGCCTCGGTCTTCAGCCGCCTGACGGTCTACGACCTCGACATCGACGCCTGGACCTTGCGGCGGCATCTTTTCGCCGAAAAAGCTACGCTCGACGACGAAGGCTTCACCATGAACAAGAGCTGGGAGCGCACGTTCCCGGCCGCGGGCGAAGGCCGGTTCGAGCTCCGGGACGGCTGGCGGTTCCCGGAGATGGAAAAGAAGGCCTACTTCCTCAAGGAGGCCAAGGGGCCGGACCGGATGACCTACCGGGAGCTCCGCGCCTATATTCGCGAGGTCGAGGAGATGGGATTCGCGACCACACGCCTGCGGGTCGACCTCGGCTTCAAACTGACCTTCCCGCTCGTCTGCTTCATCATGACCCTCATCGGCGTGCCGTTCGCTTTCTCCATGGGCAAGCGCGGCACCCTGGTCGGGATCGGACTGAGCCTGGTCATCGCCATCGTCTACTGGGGCGCCATCGCCGCCTTCCGCAGCCTGGGATTCGCGGGTTTCCTCGGCCCGTTCTTGGCGGCCTGGACCGAACCTGACCTTCGGCCTGACGGGGCTGGCGCTCCTTTTCCGTTTGCGGACCTGAGCCGGGTCGAGGGGGAGGGGGGACCGGCGTCCGAAGGCCGGCCGCGTTACATCTTGTACTTGCCGAAGTCGTCGGGGCCGAGGGTTTCCAGCCACCTGCGGAGGCGCTCGGACGATTCCAGGTTCTCGTCGAACTTCAAGCCGCGGGCTTTGCGTACGACGTCGTCTTCGACGAAGATGGGTGAGCTCATGCGCAGGGCGAGGGCGATGGCGTCGGACGGCCGGGAGTCGATGATAAGCGGCTCCTGGTTGTGGCGGCAGTGGATGAGGGCGTAGAAGGTATTGTTCCGGACGTCGTTGACGACGATCTTTTCGATGGCGATGCCCAGACGTTCCAGGACGTTCTTCAGCAGGTCGTGCGTCATGGGCCGCGGCGAGGGGATGTTCTCGATGGTCAGGGCGATCGCATTGGCCTCGAAAACACCGATCCAGATCGGCAGGATCTGCTCGGAGCGGGGGTCTTCCAGGACGACGATGGGCATCTTTGAGATGGGGTCGACGACCAGCCCCTTGATCCGCATCTCGATTTCCATGTCGTCCGCTCCGCGCTCCTAGTTTCTAATATAGGGGCCGGTCCTAAGGTTGTCAAGAAAACGCTCGGAGGACGTCCTCGCTCGACGGGAGTTCCGGGCGCCTGAAAATGCCGCCGCTCCTCGGCGACTGCGGAACTCCCCCGGCGGTCGTACCGCCGGGGGCAACATCCTCGTCGCCCCGTTTTCGGGGTTCCACCGAAAACGGGGTACCCTCGGCCGGCGCCATTCAAAGAAAGAGTCCTAAAAACTCTGAAATTCTTCCCGTCCTTCGCGGAGGGTGAGGCAGGGACTGAAGCGACCGTTGGAAGCGGGAACCGCAGGGGTTCCCGCTCCAAAGTTGCTCCCGTATGTCGCTTCGGCCGCCCTCCTTCGCGCGCACCTGAAGAGCGGGGCACGTCGCTTCTGCACTCCGCTTCGGACATCATCCTCGCCCTGGTGAATAAGGTGGCAAGACGGACTCCGCTCGACCCTGCGATGCCCCTCTCGGAGAGAACCCCTCGCCCCCCGTCTAAGAGGAAATGAGTGTTTCTTGAGCAGCACACGCGCCCCGCTTCGGACGTCATCCTCGCCCCTGGCGAACAAGGTGGTTACATCTGCCGAAAATGTGCAGATCTGTCTCCAAGTAGGGCGAGGCGAGGACGGGCGACGCGGCGCTAGGAACCCGACGTGAGCGGAGCCCGTCCTCCCGAGCCCTCCGGTTTTCTAGAACAGCGAGAGCTGGCCGCAACCCTCGCCCGCGTCGTCGGCGTCCTCGAAGAGCCGGATCCTCCCGAATTCGCCGTCATGCCCCGGGTTGATCTTGACCCGTCCGCGGCGCATGCGCTCGATCCCCTGGCTCACCCGCTCTGGCTGAACGCGGGCCAGGTCGGCGACGGGAACCTCGCTGAGGATGCGGAACTCGTTCCCGAACTCGCGGATGAACCGGAAGTAAACGTCCCAGACGCTCTGGCAGTCGGACGACTTGCCGCCCAGGGCTTCGGCGATGACCTCGTTGAGCGGGATGAAGTTCCGGAAGGGGACCTTGCCCGTCCCGCCGTCGCCCGGCTCGCGGTCAGCGAGCTCCTCGACGCGGTGCATGACGCCGATCGTCAGCTTCTTACCGCAGCGCGGGCAGAGGTCGTTGTGGGTCAGACTCTCTTTGGGTGCGAGGCAGACGCCACATTTGCGGTGGCCGTCATAGTGATACTTGCCCTCCTCGGGAAAGAACTCGACCGTGCCGAGGAACTTCTGCGGGTCGCGCCGGCGGAGGGCGTCGATGAGTCCCCGGTAGCTGAGGTCCGTGTCGAAGACGTTGGCCTCGCGGCCGATCTTCGAGGGGGAGTGGGCGTCGGAGTTGGAGACAAGCGCGAAACGGTCGAGGGCCTTAAGCCGCCAGTTCATGGGCGGGTCCGAGGAAAGACCCGTCTCCAGGGCGAAGATGAGCGGCGTCATCTCCTCGAAGCATTCCTCGACGCGGTCGAAGCCCGAGTTGGCCCCGAACAGCGAGAACCAGGGTGTCCAGATATGGGAGGGGATAACGACGCAACGCGGGCAGGCGTCGGCGACCATCTTCATGAACAGCCGGACGTCGAGCCCGATGATGGGCCGTCCGTCCGAGCGCAGGTTGCCGACGGCGCCCAGGCGTGCGTTGACCTTTTCCACGGACTCGAAGTCGGGCGCCAGGACCATGAGGTGGACCTTGCGGACCTTGCCCGCCTTCGAGTAGATGAAGCTGACTTCCGTCGAGAGGATGAAATGGACCTCGGTCGGGCGGAGGTCGAGGGTCTTAAGATAAGGGGGTTCGGACGGCACGGGGCCGTTGCGCAGGCGGAGGAATCCATTGCCCACGGGCTCGAGCTTCTCCTTCATCAGAAAAAGCCACTCGGGGTGAGTGAAGTCGCCCGTGGCCAGAAGCCCGATCCCCTTAACCTGGGCCCAGGCGGCGAGATGGTCGAGGGTCATGTCCTTCGACGTCGCGCGGGAGAACTTGGAGTGGATGTGGAGGTCGGCGACGAACTTCATGGGGACGAAGTTAGTCTATGCAATCCGCCGGGCGCGCGCAAGGAAAATATCGCTGCGGATGGCTGAGGGTGGCTTCAGGGCGCAAAGCGATGGGAGCTTTATTTGTTGCGTCTACATTAGTCGGATAGCGCACCGCGATGACGAATTGAAAAAAAGCCAAACCTGCCTCTAGGGCGAAAGACGGCCGCTTAACGGCGCGGAGGAAGAGCCGCGGCCGCTTCCTGGCCCTTGCGCGCGAATTCGCGCGACTGCCGTTCATCGCCGAGGCGGTTGTAAAGGTCGGCCATCAGGAAGTAGCCCAGCGGCAGGTCGGCCGGATTGGGCCGCAGCTCGAGCCCCTTTTTGGCCAAGGCCAGGGCTTCCTCGTAGTTCGTGCCGCGGTTGAGATGGTTCCGCGCTAAGTAGAAGTAGGCCAACGGAAAGTCCGGGTTGGCCTCGACCGCCCGCTGGAGCATCCGCAGCTCGTCGTCGGCGCGGCCCGTCTGCCGATAGAGGCGGGCCAGGTTGAACATGGCTCTGTAATGCTTGGGCGATTCGGTGATCTCCGTGAGGTACTCGGCCTCGGCCTCGTCCAGGGGCCCTGCTTTTCCCGCGCTTGCGCCAGATTGAAATGGACGTTGAGAAGATGAGGGTCGATGGCCAGCGCGGCCTGGAGCCGGCCTTCGGCTTCGCCGAGGTCGTTGCGCTCGATGGCGATCGCGGCCAGCGCGTTCTCGGACGAGGCCGACTCCTTGTTCAAGGCGAGGCACTGCCGGAAAAACCCCTCCGCCCGGTCGAATTTCCGTTGCTGGAAGTTCAAATTGCCCAGCAGGAAGTAGAGCTGCGGGTCCTGGAAGCCCCGCTTGAGGTAGTCGAGGACGAAGGTTTCGGCCTCGTCCGGACGGCCTGCTAACTGGTAGGCGTTGGCGATGTTGATCGCGGCAAACGTGTCGTCCGGCTTGAGGTCGAGGGCCCGGCGGAAAGCATCGATAGCCGCCGGGAAATCCCGGCTCCGGAAGTAGACGTTGCCCAGCGAGAACCAGGCGTCCCCGATCTCCGGGTCTTCGGCCGTGATGGCCCTGAGCTCGCGGATCCCCTCTTCGGCGTTCCCGCCCATACCGAGCTCGCGCGCCCGGGAGATGGCGTTGAAAATACCGATCTTGTCGCGCGGGTTGGCCAGCCGTCGTCCCTGGAGCTTCGTCTGGTCCATGAAGGCGCCGACGTAGCCCAAGGCGGCGAGCCGCTCGCGGGTGTCCTCGTCCACTTTCCGGTAATCCTGGGTCAGGGCGTCGCGGCCGGCCGCTTCGTTGAATCTCTCGGCCTCGGCGCCGAGCCGCGCGAAGACGTCCTTTTCGAGATAGACGAGGTTCTTCGTTTCGTCTGGGTCTTTCTCGAGGTCGTAGAGCTCGGGGACGGGCGCCTGGATGAGCTTATAGCGGCCGTCCTGCAGGCTCCTGAGCTCGGACCAGCCGTAGTGGTAGCGCGGATAGAACGTCTCGGCGTAGGCCACGGTCCGCTCGCCGGCCTCCGGACGGAAGAAGAGCGGGACGAGGCTCCGTCCCTGGATGTGCGGCGAGAGGGGGAGCGCGGCCATTTCGCAGACCGTCGGCATGATATCGGACAGGGAAACAACCTGCGGCGATGTTTGTCCCCACAGCCTGCGAAAGGGCGTTACGACGATGAGGGGCACATGGACCGCTTCCTGGTAGACGAAGAACCCGTGCGTGGATTCCTCGTGCTCGCCCAGGCTCTCGCCGTGGTCGGAGGCGAAGACAAGGAAAAGGCCGTCGAGAAGGTTCTGCCGGTCCAAGAATTCCCACAGGCGGCCGAGCTCGGCGTCCGTGAAGGCGATCTCGCCCAGGTAGGGGCGGTCGGCGTAGGTTTGGCTGTAGGGCGCGGGCGGATCGTAGGGGGAATGCGGGTCGTAGAGATGGATCCAGGCGAAGAAGCGGCCGCCCTTATGCTCCTCGATCCAGGGCAGGGCCGCGTCGATGACC
>Ga0224495_10003169_pt1 | contig 10256 bp, 9 predicted proteins | sample SF_Jul11_sed_USG_FD_168128 | JGI IMG/M metagenome (GOLD analysis project Ga0224495, IMG submission 168128) | Sediment microbial communities from San Francisco Bay, California, United States - SF_Jul11_sed_USGS_4_1 | ecosystem: Environmental > Aquatic > Marine > Sediment | place: USA: California...
CGCTGATATCACGCGCGGATTCAATTATTTTAGAGGACTGTTCAGCTGCTGACCTGCCTTTGAATTTTTCGAGCGATTTTTCGAGTTCCTTCATCTCCAGGAGAAGTTTTTGCAGCTTGTCAGAAGGGTTTTCCGAGGTCTTCAGTATCTCGGCTATCTTCCTGAGTTCACTTTCATCGGATCTGAACTCCTTGATTGCCTCCTTGCCTGTAACAGCTTCTATTCTTCTTATCCCTGACGCGACGCTCCCTTCGGAAAGGATCTTGAAGAGGCCGATGTCTCCCGTTGCACTCACATGCGTGCCCCCGCACAGTTCGGCGCTGACGTCAGACACCCTGACCACCCGGACAGTGTCGCCGTACTTTTCTCCGAAGAGGGCCGTGACACCCGATTCGACGGCTTTTTTCGTGTCCATGAGGGTTGTGGCAACTGTTATGTTTCTGAGTATGACATCATTGACTTCGTCCTCAATACTTTCAATGGTCTCCCTGTTCAGAGAATCAAAATGGGTGAAATCAAAACGCAGCCTTTCAGGAGCGACATAGGACCCGGCCTGTTTGACATGTTCACCGAGGAGATTTTTCAGGGCCGAGTGGAGCAAGTGTGTTGTAGTATGATTTCTCATCGTCGCGGTCCTGCTGTCCCGGTCGACAGAACAGCGAATCTTTTCTCCTGTCTTCAGTGCGCCTTTTTTCATGCGTATTTTATGGATATGCATTCCCTCAAGGGGTTTTTTTGTATCTGTTACGACTGCCTTCACTTCACTGGTACGGAATAGTCCCACATCCCCGGCCTGTCCTCCCGATTCGGCATAGAAAGGCGTTTTGTCGAGCAGGGCCTCGCCGGTACTGCCCTCAGGCAGTTCCTGAATGATCTTTCCGTCCCTGACGAGCGCGAGCACTGTTGCTTCAGTCTCAAATGTATCGTAACCGACGAAGACAGTCTTCTGAAATTGCTGAAGCAGGTCCTTGTAAACAGGAGCAACGGCAAACTCTTCCGCGGACCATGAAGACCTTGCTTTTGCCTTCTGCATTTCCATTTCCTTGTGAAAGCCGGGCTCATCTATCTGAAGATCATGCTCTCCCGCGACATCCTTCGCGATATCAAGGGGAAAGCCGTATGTATCGTACAACTTGAAAAGTTCCTCTCCCGGAATAATTTTGATGCCCGTTTTTTTCATGGGGGCAATGATGCCGTTCAGCATGATGAGTCCCTGCTCAAGGGTCTTGTTGAACCGCTCTTCTTCGAGTTGGAGCATCTTCTGGACTCTCGGCTTTTCATCAAGGAGTTCAGGGTAGACGCTGCCGAGGGAATCGGCCACGGATTCGCAGAGTTTATAGAGTACCGGCTCTTCGATGTCAAGGCTCTTGGAATATCGGGACGCACGCCGTATTATTCTTCTTAATACATAGCCCCTTCCTTCATTGGAGGGGATGAGTCCTTCCGAAAGGAGGAAAGTGATGGATCTGATATGATCGGCAATGACCCTTATTGCGGTATCGGTTCTTTTGTCGGCACCATAGGATTTTTTTGCATACGAGCATATGGCGGATATGATCCCGGCAAATATATCCGTATCAAAATTATTATGTTTTCCCTGAAGGACGGCGGAGAGTCTTTCAAGCCCCATGCCAGTATCTATGCTGGGTTTCGGCAAAGGAGTAAGGGTTCCGGATTTATCTCTGTCATATTGCATGAATACCAGGTTCCATATCTCGAGGAAACGGTCGCAGTCGCAGCCCACCGCGCAATCAGGACTGCCGCAGCCGATCCCGCTTCCCTGATCTATAATGATTTCGGAGCATGGGCCGCACGGTCCCGTATCGCCCATCTGCCAGAAATTATCTTTTGCACCGAGCCGTACGATCTTTTGCGTGGAAATGTCCGTGAGGGTTTCCCATAACTGCGCAGCCTCGTCGTCTTCTTCGAACACGGAGACCCATAATCGCTCTTTGGGGAGTTTGTATTCCTTGGTAAGCAGTTCCCATGCGAAGAGTATCGCGTCTCTCTTGAAATAATCCCCGAAGGAGAAGTTGCCGAGCATTTCAAAAAAAGTATGGTGCCGGGCTGTATACCCGACATTCTCGAGGTCGTTGTGCTTTCCACCGGCACGCATGCATTTCTGACTGGATACCGCGCGTTTATATGCTCTGACCTCCTCTCCAAGAAAGACGGACTTGAATTGGACCATGCCTGCGTTCGTGAAGAGAAGGGAAGGGTCATTGCCGGGAATAAGGGATGAACTCGGGACGATTTCATGTCCCCTGGACCTGAAAAAATCCAGAAATGCATTTCGTATTTCGTTGCTCGTCATACAGGCTGTTTCACAGTCCCGGGCTCTGCATGAGGAATGAAATTCACTTTATCATGGCAAAACAGAACTGAACTTGAGCTGGATGTGAGAGAGGCCGGCAAAACTGCGCCTGCAAACAGTGAATGCTTTTTCAATTTTCTTCTTCCTCCGCAATCCGTTTTAAATTTTGACATGCTTTTCTTATTGTACTGAAAGTGTAGCCTTTGCGTACAAGGAAATCCCAGAGTCTCTTCTCGTTTTTTTTATCAAGATAATTTCCCATAGTTTTCAGTTTTTTGTCTATAAGTTTTTGAATCTTTTCAGTTTCCGCTTCTTCATCGTACTGCAGGGCTGCCTCGACGATTTCATTTGGCACCCCCCTGCTGAGCAAAAAACTTTTCGTCCTTTTATGTCCGAGCAGCTTATTGTTGAAAGCCTGACGTTTAAGATTCAGGGCAAGGGCATGGTCATCCAGATACCCTGTCTCTTTCAGGTACATTAGCGCGGAAGATATATCACTCCCGGAAAACCCCTTTTTCTCGAGCCGTTCACGCAATTCGTTTTCGCTTCTGGATCTGTAACCGAGGAGCCGAAAGGCGTATTTCCGGGCGTCAGCTGCCGAATCTGTCAATTTTCATCTCATCCTTTGACGTTTTTTCATCAAAAGTAAGATCACTTGTTGAATGTATCCCTTTTACCTTCAGGGCGAAATCGTCAGGATTAGTCGCTCTCCGCAGCGCCTCCTCATATGAGATGAGATTGGATTTGTACAGGTTGAAGATCGACTGGTCAAAAGTCTGCATGCCGTAATGAAGCGCGCCCTGGGCTATCACATCAGGGATTATCTTCGTCTTGTCCGCATCAAGAATACAATCCTTGATCGTTGCGGTAGCGATGAGAACCTCAACGGCAGGCACTCTTCCGTTGCCGTCCATCCGCGGGACAAGTCTCATCGAGATGATGGCCTTGAGTACCGAGGCAAGCTGTATCCTCACCTGCTTGTGCTGATAAGGAGGGAAGACCGATATGATCCTGTTTATGGTTTCTGTCGCATCGATCGTGTGCAGCGTACTCAGGACGAGATGTCCGGTCTCCGCGGCCGTCAGGGCCGTCTGGATGGTCTCAAAATCTCTCATCTCTCCAACGAGAATAACATCAGGATCCTGCCGCAGGGAAGCCCGCAGAGCTTTACTGAAGGATTCCGTATCATTGCCTATCTCCCTTTGGTTTACGATGGATCTTTTGTCCCTGTGGAGGTATTCTATCGGATCTTCGATGGTTATGATATGGTCTGTTCTGTTGGCGTTTATATTGTCGATTATGGAAGCGAGAGTAGTAGACTTGCCGCTGCCGGTCGTACCGGTGACCAGGATCAGGCCCCTTGATTCCTGTGAGATCTTCTTTATTACATCGGGAAGAAGCAGTTCCTCAATGGAGGGAATTCTCATCGGTATTACCCTGAAGACAAGGCCTATCGTTCCCCGCTGGATAAATATATTGCATCTGAACCGTCCCAGTCCCGGCACGCTGTAGGCCAAATCGATATCGTTTTTCTTTTTGAAAACTTCGCGCTGTCCCGGGCTCATCACAGAAAACGCAATCTTCAGGGTATCTTCCTGGCTGAGTCTGTTTTCTTTTGACATCACTGAGAGTTCGCCATTTATACGGAGGATAGGGCAGGAACCAACTTTCAGATGCAGGTCGGAAGCACCCTGTGAATGCGCGCTTTTCAATAACTCATTTACATCCATAATAATGCCTCCTGGGAATCATTTTCTGAGATTGTAAGCCTCAAAGATTTTATTTTCGATCTCTGCTACGACTGTTGGGTTGCCTTTAAGAAATTCCTTCACGTTCTCTCTGCCTTGACCGATTCTGCTGCCGCCGTAACTGTACCACGCGCCTGATTTTTCAATAATGCCTTTTTCAACCCCGAGATCCACTATTTCACCCTCGCGTGATATGCCATGGTTGAAAAAGATGTCATACTCGGCCTGCCTGAAGGGCGGCGCCATCTTGTTTTTTACTATCTTTACCCTCACCCTGCCGCCAATTATTTCCTGGTTGTCTTTAATGTTTTCGATTTTCCTGATGTCGAGCCTCATGGAGGAATAAAACTTAAGCGCGTTCCCGCCGGTCGTCGTTTCAGGACTTCCGAACATGACCCCGATTTTCATCCGTATCTGATTTATGAAGATTACGGTGGTATTGGACTTTGATATCGAAGCTGTCAGCTTTCTTAATGCCTGACTCATGAGTCTTGCCTGAAGACCAGGGAGAGAATCCCCCATATCGCCTTCTATTTCCGCCTTCGGTACGAGGGCTGCCACGGAGTCTATTACAATAACGTCCAGGGCACCGCTTCGCACCAGATATTCCGTAACTTCAAGTGCCTGCTCACCGGTGTCAGGCTGAGAGATAAGAAGGTCTTCAACGTTGACTCCGATCTTTTTTGCATAATGAATGTCCAGTGCATGTTCAGCATCTACGAACGCTGCGGTTCCGCCTGCAGCCTGCGCCTGCGCGACAGCATTGAGCGCAAGGGTGGTTTTTCCGGAAGATTCCGGTCCGTATATTTCCACTACCCTGCCTCTGGGAAGGCCGCCGATGCCGGTTGCAATATCAAGGGTCAGTGAGCCCGTAGGGATGGCCTGAATTCCCTCCACAGTGCTTTCTTCTCCGAGACGCATGATAGAACCTTTACCAAAGTTTTTTTCGATCTGAGATATGGCCATCTCAAGGGCTTTTAATTTGTCTTTATCCTTAACTGACATTGCTCCTCCCGCCAAATGGTATTTCCGCCAGGCTGTAATATTTTGCCCCGGATGGTTTTAACTCACTTTTCATCAATGTTATATTTCGCACTTCAAAATCAGAGAACCGTACTGATCTGACTTCCTCGAGTTTCCTGGCAAGTGCAAGTATATTCCTGTTTGACTTTACCCTGCCGATTGTGACGTGCGGAGTAAACTCTCTTTCCTCTTTTTTATATCCGAGTTTTTCCATGGCATCAGCAATGTCCTTATAAAGATTTCTCAGCGGCTGGGATTCTTCTACCCCCAACCATACGACCCTGGGGCGTCTCCCGTCAGGAAAACAGCCAACATCCAGTATTTTAATATAAAATGGCAGGTAAGGTGCTAGTATTTTATCAAGTGCTTCCTTTATCTTTGGTATGAGGGCTTCTTCGGTTATCCCCAGAAATTGCAATGTCAGGTGTATATTTTCAGGTGACACCCATTTGACATCAGCCCCGGATTTCATCAAAATATTTGCGATATCGCTGAGATGTCCTCTTATCCCCTCCGGAATTTCAATAGCTATGAAGCACCGTAACGCCATGAGTATGATACCCTGATTAGATACGCCTGGGATGATTCATTACAAAAGCCTTCAATTAAAGTATAACCACATCTGTAAAATTATATTCGAATAAATGCCTGCCAATATATCATCAGCCATTATGCCAAGGCCATCACTTAATGTTTTTTCTAGGTTTGATATAAAAAGTGGTTTTAGTATATCGAAAAATCTGAATAAAAGAAAGGCTGCGACGGCAAATCCGAATGTTTTGGGCAAATAGAAGACTGAGACATAAAAGCCTATGAATTCGTCTATTATAATTTTTTTGCTGTCCTTTTCCTTCAGTACCTTTTCAGCTGCAGATGAGGCATAAGTACCCAGCAGTATTCCGATTATTATTATGATGAGGTGAGTAAACAAAGACAAATCGCTGATGAGAAATACGACGAGGGCAAAGAGACTTCCGACTGTTCCGGGCGCATAAGGACTGTAGCCGAGAAACCCGATTGTTGCTATGTACGAAAGGGCAATATGAGCTGAATTTCTGCTGTTTTCGTTATTCTTCAATTATCGTATACGAATAATTTATTTTCGCTGAACCCTCAAGGGTTGCCTTCACCGAGCAGTATTTTTCCATTGAAAGCTGTACCGCCCTCTTTACCGCTTCTTCTGAAATATTTTTGCCCCTGATAACAAATTCTATCCCTATTTCAGTGAACTTCTTTGGATAGTTTTCCGCTTTTTGGCCGTCAACGTTTATCTCGACTCCTTTTACATCCTGTTTTTTCTTCTTGAGGATAGAGACAATATCCATGCCCGAACATCCGCCTATGCCTATGAGAAGGAGTTCCGTGGGCCGCAAGCCAGTGTTGCTTCCTCCAACATCAGGGGTCCCGTCCATAATAATGGCATGGCCGGATTCAGCCTCTCCGACAAACTGCAGCCCGTTTACGTATGTGACTTTTGCTTTTGACATTTCCGCCCCCTTTTTAAGGTAATTTATATAACCTGCTTTTGTAATGTCAATGAACACCTTAATTATGACGATTTGCTCTCTAACCTTATTGAGAAAAAAAACTTGCACGCTTGTCAGCTCTGTGGTATCTTTTTTCTGGGTGTAACAAAAAGTAGCATAGTGTCATTAATTGGCATGAAAAACAGATATCCTCTAAAAAAGAAAGGGGAAACCCTTAAAAATCATCAAAAAATATGTTTACATCCGGCACGATCTATGCTTAAATCTTATGGATTTATAATAATGCCTAATGCTTGAAGGGGGGACGACTTATGAGTATCTTTGAGCAAAATCTTTTGCAGGAAAAGCTGAATGACGTTTCACGAAGAGACTTTCTTAAGTTCTGTAGTGCCATGGCCGCGGTAATGGGACTTCCTCTGGGGATGGGTGAGGAGATCGCCGAGGCGGTAACAAGCCCAAAAAGGCCGCCGGTTCTCTGGCTTTCTGCCCAGGAGTGCACGGGGTGCACAGAAACGTTATTACGGGCTACGCATCCTACTCTCGAAAAGCTGATACTCGAGCTCACCTCCCTTGACTATCATGAGACGTTGAATGCAGGCTCAGGACATCAGGCAGAAGCGGCACGCATAAAATCAATGAAGGAAAACAACGGGAAGTATATCCTTGTGGTCGACGGATCTATCCCGGTAAAGGATGGCGGCATATATTGCAAGATCGGCGGGAAAACCGCTGTTTCACTTCTTGAAGAGATGGGATCGCAGGCTGCGGCTGTCATAGCGATAGGCTCCTGTGCCTCATGGGGAGGTGTCCCCTCGGCTGATCCAAACCCTACCGGCGCAACGCCGGCGCATGAAGTGCTCAGGAACAAAGGGATAAAGACCCCTGTGGTGAATATCCCGGGCTGTCCCCCGAATCCTTATAACTTTCTTTCGACTGTTCTTTACTTTCTTACTTTCAAGAAGCTGCCCGAGCTTGATGATCAGGCGAGACCAAAATTTGCGTACGGCCGGATCATACATGAGAATTGCGAACGCAGGCCGCATTTCGATGCCGGCAGATTTGCCGTTCAGTTCGGAGATGAAGGGCACAGGAAGGGGTATTGTCTGTACAAGTTAGGGTGCAAGGGACCTGAAACCTTTGCGAATTGTCCGATACAGCTTTTTGGCGATGTCGGTTCCGGGAGCTGGCCTGTCGGCACGGGACATCCCTGTTTTGGATGTTCTGAAAAGGGCGTAGGATTTACGCTGCCGCTTCATTCTCCTGCAAGGCCAAAATATATTACTCCTCCTTCACTGTTTACTGAGGTTTATCCCGGCAAGGAAGGGGTGTCACCCGGGACAAAGGCCCTGGCAGCAGGTGTTGCCGGTGTTGCTATCGGCGCTGCAGGCGCGGCATTGGTGTCGGGTATGGGGAAGAAGGACGAAGATACAGAAGACAAGGAGGAATAAGCCATGGCTATGAACAGGCGAGATTTTTTAAAGGTTGCCGCCGGCGGTGGACTTCTCCTTGCCTCTGATATAAAGCCTGCCCTTGCGACGATGCCCACTCAGCTGCCTCCGGAGGCTGTGGGTATGCTTTATGACGCCACACTCTGCATCGGCTGCAAATCCTGCATGGTAAACTGCAAGACATACAACAGCGTTCCCGGCGGAGCCCTCTATTTAGAAAACCGCGGCGTACCGTACGAGGCCAATAATTATGAGCAGGGAATCTGGGACGCACCGGTTGATCTTTCTTCCAGGACCCTCAATATCATTAAGGTCAGCAAAAGCGGGACCGCAGTGAACAAGGATAGCACTGAAAACGGCTATTCATTTGTAAAACAGCACTGTCTGCACTGCATTACTCCTGCATGCGTTTCTGTTTGTCCGGTCGCGGCATTGAGGAAGGACCCTGTCACTGGAGTTGTCCATTATGTTGAGGACCGGTGCATCGGTTGCCGTTACTGTCTTCTTGCGTGTCCTTTCAAAGTGCCGCGATATGAGTATGAGTACGCGTCCCCGCAGGTCAGGAAATGCCAGCTTTGCAACCACAGGTACAAGGAAGGGAAGTATTCTGCGTGCTGCGAGTTCTGTCCTACAGGGGCGTCTATTTTCGGCAAGGTGGTTGATCTCAGAAAAGAAGCCCAGAGAAGGCTTTCTCTGAAAACAGGTGATGAGTATGACTTTCCTGTCCAGACCGTTGGTTCGAAATTTACCATGAGACGGCCGGTGTCGAAATATATAAACCATGTCTATGGCATGACCGAGGCAGGGGGCACCCAGTATCTTATGCTTGCCGGGGTCCCCTTCGACTGGATCGGTTTTAATAAGAACATCGGTGACAATAATTTGCCCGAGCTCACATGGGCATATATATCCAAGATACCTGCGGTGTTTGTAGGGGTAATTGCAGCAGGTGCGTTAACCTGGGCGATTACCAGCAGGAAAAATAAAGATAAGGAGGAATCATAATGAATCAGACGGAAATTAAGATGATGACTCCGACAACCAGGGTTTTGATTGTTTTAATGGCAGCAGGTGTATTGGTGATGTTTTATCGGCTGATTTTCGGACTCGGCGCTGCCACTCATTTGAATGACATCTGGCCATGGGGGTTCTGGATAGCTTTTGACGTTCTCGGCGGTGTGGCGATGGCTGCCGGCGGATTTATCATTGCCGGCGCTGTCTATATTCTGAACTGGAAGAAGTACAAGCCTATTGTGAGGCCCGCTATTTTGAATGCCTTTTTCGGTTATATGCTGGCGGCTTTGGCGATAAGTCTGGACATCGGGCATCCCTTCCGCATCTGGCACCCGGTGGTCATGTGGCAGGTCAATTCAATAATGTTCATAGTGGCCATACACGTTGTTCTCTATACAACGACACTTGCCACGGAATCCAGTCCGATGTTCTTCGAAAAGCTGAAGATGACGAGGGCGATGAACTTCGTGAACAAGATAATGGTCCCGATTGTCCTTTTCGGCGTGCTCCTTTCCACTTTGCATCAGTCATCCCTCGGTGCCGTTTACCTGATTGTGCCTTCGAAACTTTCGCCGCTCTGGTACAGCAGCAGGCTTCCTTACATGTTTCTCGTGTCGTCTGTGCTCATGGGACTTTCGATGGTGAGCTTCGAGACGATTTTGAGCGCGAGGGCCTTCAGGCACAAACTCCCGATGGATATACTTTCGGGTCTTGCGAAAGGATCTTTGATCGTTGCCGTCCTTTATTTTGCGATGAAACTTTGGGATCTGGTAACAATCGCCGGAGTACAGAAAGCGTTCGATGGCAGCGTTGCGGGGAATATGTACCTAGTGGAGATGGTCATAGGTGTCATACTGCCTCTTGTCCTGCTTTCGAAGAAGAGCATGAGAAACCGATCGAACAGCATTTTTGCGATCAACATGCTCGTGATAGCCGGTACTCTCGTGAACCGGATGAACGTTGCTATCTTTGGACTGACGGATTATACGGCCAGAACCGGAGCAGACTATTTCCCTTCTCTGATGGAATTCCTTCTCACAATGGGTATGGTAGCCTTTGCGGTTTTTGGCTTCAAGGTGTCGGCAAAATATCTGAATCTGTTCCCTGAAGAACAGCACTGATGCGTATTTATGGTATATGAAAGATAAGTTGACGCTTGCAGGGATTTGCCTGGAATTGTTCCGGGGAGGATTATGAATATATTCCAAAGGAGATACGTATG
>Ga0224495_10003170_pt1 | contig 10255 bp, 4 predicted proteins | sample SF_Jul11_sed_USG_FD_168128 | JGI IMG/M metagenome (GOLD analysis project Ga0224495, IMG submission 168128) | Sediment microbial communities from San Francisco Bay, California, United States - SF_Jul11_sed_USGS_4_1 | ecosystem: Environmental > Aquatic > Marine > Sediment | place: USA: California...
ACCCCTCGTTCCTCTTGAAGGCGGGCGCTTTGCCACTTCTGACTTGAACGACCTCTACAGAAGGGTGATAAACAGGAACAACAGGCTGAAAAGGCTTGTGGAATTAAAGGCGCCGAGCGTTATCATCAAGAACGAAAAGAGGATGCTGCAGGAGGCGGTTGACGCCCTGTTCGATAACGGCCGCAGGAGCAAGGTTCTGAAGACAGCGACAAAAAGGCCGCTGAAATCCCTCAGCGACATGATCAAGGGAAAGCAGGGCCGCTTCAGGCAGAACCTGCTCGGCAAGAGAGTTGACTATTCCGGCAGGTCGGTTATTGTCGTCGGACCGGAGCTGAAACTGCATCAATGCGGACTGCCGAAGAGGATGGCGCTCGAGCTCTTCAAGCCGTTTATATTCAACAAGCTTGAAGAACGCGGCTACGCCACAACAATAAAGGCCGCCAAAAAGATCGTGGAGAAAGAGTCCCCCGAGGTATGGGATGCTCTGGAAGAGGTGATCAGGGAAACCCCTGTGCTTCTGAACAGGGCGCCGACCCTGCACAGACTCGGCATCCAGGCGTTCGACCCTATCCTCGTAGAAGGAAAAGCGATCAAGCTGCATCCCCTGGTCTGTACCGCATTCAATGCTGACTTCGACGGAGACCAGATGGCAGTGCATGTCCCGTTGTCGATTGAGGCGCAGATAGAGGCCAGAGTTTTGATGATGTCGGTGAATAACATCCTTTCCCCGGCAAACGGCAAGCCTATCCTTGTGCCTACACAGGACATGGTTCTCGGCATCTACTATCTCACAAAAGAGAGAAAGGGAGCACTCGGAGAGAGAAGGCTTTCCGATGAGGAGATTGAAAAGATAAAGGACGTTGCAGAGAGGATAAAAGCAGATCTGCAGGGCAGGTATGAAAGTCCCGAGGATGTCAGGATGGCCTATGATGCAGGACTGTTAAGCGAGCATGCGAAGATAAAGGTGCGGATGAACGGGAAGTTCGTCGACACGACAGCAGGCAGGATTCTTTTCAGTGAAATAGTGCCTTCCGAGATTACCTTCGAGATGATCAACAAGGATATGACGAAAAAGGAACTGTCCAAGATCATAGAGTACGCCTTCAAAAGGGCGGGCAAGCGCGCGACAGTCGTGTTTCTGGATAATCTCGAAAAGCTCGGGTTCCACTATGCCACCAACTCCGGCATTTCGATATGCATGTCAGATATGCATATCCCTTCAAAGAAGGCTTCGATGATTCATCAGGCCGAGCAGGAAGTCATGGAAGTCCAGAAGCAGTATGCTGAAGGGCTCATCACCCAGGGTGAACGCTACAACAAGGTCATTGATATCTGGGCGAATGTCACCGAGCGTATCGCAGACGAGATGATGAAAGAACTTGGCGCAGAGGATGACCGGATCGCTCCCGAAGAGGAATTGAAGGAGAAACGGTCTTTCAACAGCATATTCATGATGGCCGATTCCGGGGCGCGAGGCAGTGCCGCCCAGATCAGGCAGCTGGCAGGCATGAGGGGACTTATGGCGAAACCATCAGGCGAGATCATTGAGACGCCGATTACAGCCAACTTCCGTGAAGGCCTAACTCCGCTGCAGTACTTCATATCGACTCACGGCGCGAGAAAAGGACTTGCGGACACCGCGCTCAAGACCGCCAACTCGGGTTATCTTACGAGGAGGCTGGTGGACGTTGCCCAGGACGTGCTGATTACCGAGGATGACTGCGGCACGACAGACGGGATAACCGTGGTATCACTGGTTGAAGGCGGTGAGATCATACAGCCGCTGGAAGAGAGAATTTTCGGGCGCTATGTGGTAGAAGACATAAAAGACCCGATCACAAAAGAACTGGTGATCAAGAGGAACCAGGAGATTGACGAGGTCTACACCCAGAAGATTGTAGAGACGGGTATCGACAGGGTGAAGATCAGGTCAGTGCTGACCTGTGTCTCCAAGTTCGGCGTTTGTGCAAAATGCTACGGCAGGGACCTCGGCAGGGGAGCGTATGTTGAGACAGGCGAATCGGTCGGCATAATCGCTGCTCAGTCCATCGGCGAGCCGGGCACACAGCTCACCATGAGAACGTTCCATATCGGCGGTACCGCGTCAAAGGTCGTTGAGCAGACAGTGCTTGCCGCAAAGAACTCGGGAACCGTAAAGTTTATCAATATCAATACCGTCAAAAACAGGGAAGGGTTCCTTATCGTCATGAACAGGAACGGCAGCATCGCGATAGTTGACTCCAAGGGAAGAGAAAGGGAGAAGTACTCTATCGTGTACGGCGCCAAACTGCTTGTGGAAGAAGGGAAAAAGGTCGATATCGGCCAGAGACTCGTTGAATGGGACCCGTATTCAACGCCCATTCTCACGGAGCTCGGCGGGAAGATCGCCTTTGGAGATATTATCGAGGGCGTTACCGTCAAGGAGGAAGTGGACGAAACAACCGGTCTCTCGCATAAGGTGATCATCGATTACCCTGCGAATATGAGGCCGAGGCTTTCCATCAAGGATGAACATGGCAAGGCAACGCTGAAAATACCCGGAACCGGGAACCTCGCGCGTTACCTGCTGCCATCAGGTGTTCATATTCTTGTTGATAAAGGTGATATCGTATTCCCCGGAGACATACTCGCAAAGATCCCGAGAGAAACGACCAAGACAAAAGATATCACCGGAGGTCTGCCGAGGGTCGCTGAACTGTTTGAAGCGAGAAAACCGAAGGAGCAGGCGATTGTATCCGAGATCGACGGCATCGTCGAGTTCAGGAGCGCCCAGAAGGGCAAGCGTGTTGTTATGGTCAAGGGTGGAGAGGTAACAAAAGAGTATGACATTCCGAAAGGCAAGCACGTGAGTGTCCACGAGGGGGACTGGGTCAAGGCCGGAGAACCGCTCATGGACGGAGCAGTCAATCCTCACAGCATACTCGATATCCTCGGTCCCAAAGAGCTCCAGAGCTATCTTGTCGACGAAGTGCAGAAGGTCTACAGGCTGCAGGGCGTTTCGATTAATGACAAGCATATAGAGGTTATCGTAAGGCAGATGATGAGAAAGGTGAGGATTGAAGACGCCGGAGACACCTCCTTCCTCATCGGCGAACAGGTAGACAGGATGCTTTTCCAGGAAGAAAACGTCAGGGTGAAGGCGGACGGCGGCAAGCCGGCGCAGGGCAAACCGTTACTTCTCGGTATCACCAAGGCATCTCTGACTACGGACAGCTTTGTTTCCGCGGCATCATTCCAGGAAACGACGCGTGTATTGACGGAAGCGGCAATAAACGGGTTAATCGATGAGTTGCGCGGCCTGAAAGAAAACGTGATCATGGGCCGGGTAATCCCTGCAGGTACCGGGATGCAGAGGTACAAGAATACCTTTGTGCAAAGGGAGTTTCAGCCGGCTTTGGTTGAAGAGGTGGAAGCGGAATAAAATAACACCGCAGCTCGTGCAAATCCCTGAGGCCCTTTTTGTTTACAAAGGCCTCAGGGATTTTTTTATTTCCTTTTTCTCTCCCGGCCGCAAAATATTCTCCTTCTGGCAGGGCGCGTCCCTCATGCTCCCCCCCGGCTCATTTTTATGCGATGTGGTATTATAGACATATTGTTTTTATCTGAAATACACGGCTCGCAGTACCCGCCGGATAACGGAATACGATGAAATTTATTGCTGACGCTATGCTCGGCAGGCTCGCAAAGTGGCTCAGGCTTTCGGGGTTTGATGTGGCGTATTATCCTGATATCAGCGACAGGCAGGTGATTAAAATCGCGAGGGAAGAGGAGCGGACAATACTTACGAGAGATACCCGTCTGTTAAAGTGCAAAGGTGCCGGGAACGCTGTTTTCATACAGTCAGACCATATTTCCGAACAACTTTGCGAGATGAAAAACATGCTGGATTTCAACGATCCGGAACTGGCCGAACGCTGTGTCGCCTGTAACGGGAGATTGCAGAAAGTAGAAGACCGCGATGAAGTAAAAGGGCTGGTCCCTGATCATGTGTATTACAATTACGGCGGCTTTACACGCTGCGGCAGCTGCGGCAAGGTATACTGGAAGGGCAGTCATTACAAAAATATCCGTGAAAGGATCAGGGAGACCCTGGGAAAAGGCATTGAAGACTAACATAATTTTGTTCGGACTGATCGTATTTATCATCTCGCTTATCATAACGCTGAATATTTTTTTCCAGCAGAGCTATCAGAGCGAGATGGCGGAGCAGTTCAACCGCCAGCAGCTTATCATCGCAAAATCCATTGCCACCTCCATCGAGGATGACATACAGCATATAGAGTCGGAAACCCTTTCCCTCGCAAGGTTGCTTGCGGCGAGAAGGCTTGACGACAAAAACATAGAGGAATATGTGAGTGCGGCTTATTCCGAGGTGAGGGAAGAGATCAGTGCGAATATTAAGGTCCTGGACAGCAACGGAAGGCTTGTCTATAGTTCCCTCGGCGAATCTCTTAAGAGCCGGGATACCGAATTGTTTCTTGAGATGAATCAGTCTGCTGCCGGGAAAGTGCGGTATCTGGACCTTCTGGCAACCGACAGGAGAATTATCATGACCGCCCCCGTTGAAGGACCGCAAGGCCTGAAGGGTGTCCTGATCGTGGAGGTGATGATCGATACGATAAACAAAAAATTCCTGACCCCGATTAGGGCTGGCATCAGAGGACATGCATGGATGATGGACGGAAACGGCGTGCTGCTCTATCACCCTACCCAGCCGAAGATGGTGGGGAAGAACCTCAATAAAGCCGATGAATCATGCTACAAGTGCCATACTTCATTTGATGCCGAGAAGAAGATACTCGAAAGCGGCGATATCGGCTTCAGTTCTTATATTGCCCCCTACGGCGAAGACAAGCTTCTCGCGTTCTCGAGCGCAAAAATCGCTGACATGTCATGGTTCGTCTGTGTTTCGATCCCCTACTCAGAGGTTACGTTCAGTATACGGAGAAGCATGAAGCTGCATTCACTCCTCGTCATTTCGATCTTTATCGCTACAGTGACGGCGGCATTTGCCCTGGTCAGGATAAACCGGCAGCGGGTGAAGGCAGAGGAGAAAACAAGGCACCTTGAAATGCAGAGGCATCTGGAGAAAGAGATTCTCCAGACGAAGGATTATCTCGAAAATATCCTCGAAAGTACGGAATCCAAGATCATGGTCCTTGACTGTGAAATGCAGGTGAAGACAATAAACTCTGCGCACGAGCGGCTCTGCAACCAGAACAAGGATGACGTTGTCGGCAGAAGCTTTTTTGACGTGTTCCCTATAGCGACGGACGAGGACAGGGAGATGATAAAAGGGATTCTGGAGAAATGCCTCGAGGGCAGCAGCCACCGGATAAGCAATTACTCCTATATCCGGGGGAGCAAGCCCATATACCTGAATATCAGCATCAACCCGTTGATACTCCACGGAGAGGTGTCGGGTCTTATACTGTCAAGCAGCGACGTGACAGAAGAGGTGACTCTCAAGGAGGTACTCCGAAACTATGCCGCACGGCTCGAAGAGCTCGTGAAGGAGAGGACCGATGAGCTCCTCAGTGAGAAAGAGAAGCTGAATGCGATAGTCGAGACGCTTGAGGCGGGTCTTTTTCTTGTAAGCGAAAGCAAGCAGATAACCTGGGTGAACAGAACCCTCAGGGAATGGATAGGAAAAGACAGCATACAAGATATTACTCTCGACAAGATCTATGGAGGGAATGACCTCCAGCGGGCTATCGTCAACAACAGGATGATTCAGGAGGTCATTTATCATGACTTCGGCAGGAGAAAGGGATATTTCCAGGTGACCTCGACGCCTCTCGTCGGACCTGACGGACACGTACAGACCCTTGTCCTCATACAGGATATTACCGATATGAAGCGAATGGAAGAACAGATGATGCATTCCGAAAAGCTTTCGGCTCTCGCACGGATCTCGGCGGGAGTCGCACACGAGATAGGAAATCCGCTCACATCAATCTCATCGTATGTGCAGATCCTCAGGGAGATGGAACATGATGAGTTTACCAGGGAGAGTCTCGATACGATCGCAAAGCATATCAACAGGATCGCCGACATCGTCCGGCAGATGTCGAGTTTTTCGAGGACCGCGACATCTGATTTGAAGCCCCATGATGTCAGTGAAATCGTGGCGCTGACGCTTGACCTTGTCAAGTACGACAAGAGGCTGAAGAATATAAAGATCAACCTGGACATTCCCAATACATTGCCCGGCGTCTTCGTGAACGAGACCCAGTCCATCCAGGTATTTATGAACATTATCCTCAATGCGGCGGATGCGATGTCAAGCGGCGGGACTCTAGATATAAAGGCGGAGAGATTGGAAAGGGATGTCGAGATATCATTTTCCGACACAGGGCACGGGATTTCCGCTGAGCATCTGGAGAAGATCTTCGATCCCTTCTTTACGACCAAGGAAAAGGGCACTGGATTGGGACTCGCGGTAAGTTATAATATCATCAAAAGTTATCAGGGTGATATCGTGGTTGAGAACAAGCCCGACGGAGGAACAATTTTTAAAGTGAGGTTGCCATATCATGAAATCTAGTGATTACAGGATACTGGTTGTTGATGATGAAAGGGACATCTGCAGGGCACTCGATTTCCTTCTCTCGCGTGAGGGGTATAAGGTTTCAACTGCGTACAGCGGGCAGGATGCGCTGAAAAAGATCGAAGCAGAGGAGTTTGATCTTGTTATTACGGACCTCAAGATGGAAGGCATCAACGGCATGGAGGTGCTCGAGAGGGCTGTCGCCCTGCGCCCTGCCATGATCGTGATTATCATGACAGCGTTCGGTTCTGTAGAGTCGGCTGTCGAGGCGATGAAAAAAGGCGCCGGTGATTATATCGTCAAACCGTTTATCAATGAAGATGTGAAAATGACTGTGAAGAGGCTGCTTGAGCATAAAAAGGTTCTGATGGAAAACCTCGTGCTGAGGCAGCAGCTTAGTCAGCAGTTCGGATGCCGGGAATTTGTCGGGGTTTCACCTCAGATTCTCAATGTGTTTGAGCTGCTCGAGAAGGTCATCCCGACCCGAAGCAATATCCTGATCCTGGGCGAGAGCGGAACAGGAAAAGGCCTGGTCGCGGAGGTCGTCCACTGCAACAGTCAGAGGAAAGACAGGCCCTTTATTTCCATAAACTGCTCAGCCATCCCTGAAAATCTTCTTGAGAGCGAGCTTTTCGGCTACCGGAAGGGCGCCTTTACCGGAGCGGCGGCAGACAAGAAAGGACTCATAACCATGGCTGATCAGGGCACGCTTTTTCTTGATGAAATAGGCGATATGCCGCTTGGCCTGCAGGCCAAGATCCTGAAAGTGCTTGAAACAGGAGAGGTCTTTCCCATAGGAGAGACAAAACCAAAATACGCGGATATCAGGCTTATCGCCGCAACCAATAAGATTCTGGAGGAACAGATACAAAAGGGGCTTTTCAGAGAGGACCTCTACTACAGGCTGAACGTCATAGAGGTGACAATTCCCCCTTTGAGAGAGAGAAAAGAAGACATCGATGTGCTCGCGCGCCATTTTGTTGAAAAGTACAGCAGGGAAAACAACAAAAAAGTTCTCGGGATAACAGATGAGGCGATGGAGATACTGCTCAACTACTCATGGCCCGGCAATATCAGGGAGTTGCGGAACGTGATAGAGCGGGCGGTGGTTCTTTCGGCCGGCCAGAAGATAGACGTCGGAGAATTGACTGAGAGGCTGAAGACTGCCCAAAGCGGCAAGCCGGTGCAGACGCTGAAATCCAAGCTCGAATTTTATGAAGAGAAGATCATAAAAGATGCTCTTCAGGCCCATAACTGGAATAAGGAAGAGGTGGCCAGGGAGCTCGAGGTTGACCTAGCCACACTCTACCGGAAGATAAAGAAACTGGGAATCGAAAAGTAAGCTCTATCGTGAAGCGCTGCGGGCAATCCCCGTATAATTCTGCTATTCCACATTTATCATGAAGTCCATCAGGATAATTTTCCCCTGATGTTTCACTTCACTGAACAAAACGTAGATCCCTTTTGCCGGAAAAGTCACATGCGCCTTTATTACGGGGCCGAATTTGCCCTGAACGGCCCCGTGGATGTGTCCGACATGAGGGGTCGGGGATGCGCCCGGAACTTCTCCATGGGCGTGAATGAACCTCTGCAGATCCGTCAGCAGGACCGCAATATGCATGGGTGCCGCAAGGTACGGCTCAAAATCCGTAACCGCGTTGCCGTTCTTGTCAATGGCATACTCGAGCTCTGTTTCGCCTCCTGGTTCAACGTGCTCAGGGGCTGTTTTGAGAACAACGTGGTATGCCCCGAAATTTTTCTCGCGGGAAAGATCTTTTCTGAATGTTCCCAACGCAGGCTTTCCGCTGACGGTAACGATGAATTGCTTTGACAAATGTTTCCCGTTAGCCGACGTGTCTGCAGCGATAAGATACCGCCCGGCCCTCGGAAAGGTATATTGTAAGGCGAACCGGGCATTCATAATCATATTTTCGGTGATCGGCCCGAAGTCTTCCGGATGGATATGGGAAAAGACGCTGAAATCTTCGCTGATAATGACAACGTGAAGAATTCTTTCATGGCTTATGGTTATCCCCTGCAGAGGATCCCCGTCGTGATTCTTGATCGAGAACCGGAGCGCAGCCGGCTCCAGGGCCATAATCTTCCGAGGTTCTGAGGTAAGTTCCATTACCGCGTCGGCAGATTCTTCTGAATGGGCATGGCCATGCACGTCCCGCGGATGCTCATGCTTTCCGCCCATTTCAGAGAAGGAATGCCCGGGCCAGATGAAAAGAAACCATCCCGCGACGAGGAATGCCACGGCAAACGGAGACGATATAAACTTCTGGATTTTCATGTGAGGTTTTCCTTTTTTAAAGTATACCATGGATATGGAAATGGGCCAAGAAAGAGAATGGTGCCCCTTCAAATTTCCCTTAACGCGCTGCTTTTAGGTCATTTTTCCCTGTATATTTGTCTTTGAGGTATATTTTATAGATCAATTTGCAGAACTTATAATTCTTGACCTGCCGGCAAAAGAGAGTTAAAATATAATTAAGAAAAGGCCTTGCGATACTCTGGACTGAGTAAAACCAGAGGATCAAGCAACTGGGTAAGGGAGCGGGAGTTGGATATGGTGAGCAAGCCTTCACTGTTAGAAGGACGCCTGAAATATCCATCGAAGCACCCACTTAGGAAAAGAGCTTATTGGTTTCCCGGATCTGGGGTATCGCATCAAATATTCTGGAGCCATAGAAGGGTAAGTGGCCATCCTGATGACGTTGCGGCAGAATATGTATAATGCCGACGTTGGGTTGTCCAAACAAATTCGTTCCCTTTTATGGCTCTATTCATTTCTCCCTGGCAGGGCGTTCTTCATTAATAACATCGCGTTTTCTCTTTTCATATGTGTCTTCGGCCGGAACCGGCACAGGTGAAATTGTCCTTCTCTCCTTTATAATACCGGTGATATTCAAGTCGTGCAACAGTGGTGCGGCCGGAGAAATGCAGGCCGGTTATTTCCCGGTCTGATGCGGTGGGCAGAGGATGCCGACTCTCTCCGTTTTGCATTGTGGCAGCTCTTTTGATAAATTTCTTTTGAATGCCTTAAGCCTCACCCCGAGATGCAAGCGATACAAAAGGGAGCCGCTCTCTTGATACCCCTCCCCGGTGATAACCCGATCAGAAAGAAGTTTAAAATCGCATGGTGCCGGCATCTTTTTGAACCTGATACCGCCAGCTGACCGGATAACACCCTTAATTATCAGTGATTCCATAAGGAACAGGCTGCGGTAAAAGTTAAAGTATTCCTGCCCCGAAGAGTTTATGATCTTTTTGGCAAAAATTCCCTGAGATACTTGAAAAGGAGGCGAGACTGCTTCGGCGGTTTGCCTTCCTTCTTTTCTTTTCGCGAACTCAGCACGAACTGGCGAATTCTCCGGATGTCCGCGTCAGGGACACGTCTGATAATTTCATCGAAAACAGTATCATCACCCTCAACGAGACTGTCTCGCATCTGTTCGATCTGATGGAATTCATTGGCCTTGCGTTTCTGGCCCTTGTCTATTTCGTCAAGTGCCTGTTGTATCGGCGCGGTGTCGTTCCTGCGCATAAGCACCCCGATATACTGCATCTGCCTCCGGCGTGCCCCATGGCTCTTCAGGGTCCTCGCAAGGAGCAGCGCCTCCCGCAGCTCCCGTGGGATCGCAATTTCCTCCATCTGTTCATTTGAGAGTTCGAGGAGTCGTTCTCCCATCTTCTGGAGAG
>Ga0224495_10003171_pt1 | contig 10253 bp, 6 predicted proteins | sample SF_Jul11_sed_USG_FD_168128 | JGI IMG/M metagenome (GOLD analysis project Ga0224495, IMG submission 168128) | Sediment microbial communities from San Francisco Bay, California, United States - SF_Jul11_sed_USGS_4_1 | ecosystem: Environmental > Aquatic > Marine > Sediment | place: USA: California...
CATGGTGAGCAATCTAGGACCTCCACCCATGCTATGATAGACACTGACTGAACCCAGAGATTGACATTATATTCACGGGGCGTTTCATCATCGATAAATAGCTTTGAGAAGTAGGCAAGAAGCAGATGCGCTCCCCTATCGTTAGTATGGTAGCTATAGCATTTTCAGTGCTCGTCGCCAGCCGCAGTTCCTCAGTTGATGGAGCATCAGATGAATTACCTCAATATTGGCCGATTAATGGCCGGCGAGATTGAAAGGAATCTGGGTCAAGACCGTAGCGCACCGTGGTAGATTTTATCAAGCGAAGTCCCTATCTGAGTATGTGGCTCAAACTTGAACTTTCTGTCTCTAAAGAGCGTCAAACATGCATCTACCACCTGTGAGTCATACAGTACACCCTTGTTTTGTGATATTTCCGCCAACGCCTTGTTTATACCCAGAGCTGGACGGTAAGGCCGGTGAGAGGCCATAGCATCGACAACATCAGCTACGCCCAATATCCTGGCCTCCATGATGATGTCTTCGCCTGATAGGCCTGAGGGGTATCCGGAACCATTCATTCTTTCGTGATGTTGAAGCACAATCTGGGCAACTGGCCACGGAAAATCGATGGTCCTTAGTATTTCGTAGCCAAGTCGCGGGTGCGCTTTAATCATCATAAATTCGGGTTCAGATAGCCCGTCGGGATTCATGAGGATCTCGGCAGGCACACGGACTTTACCAATATCATGAATGAGCCCGGCCAGGCGCAGCCCATTAATCTGCTCTTTAGAAAGGCCCATCGCCTCCGCCATGGCGCAGGCAAGCTGAGTTGCCCGTTGTTGATGACCTGCGGTATGGGGGTCCCTCATCTCGACCACGATGGTCATGGCCTGTATGGCGTGCTCCATGGCACCCAACAGCCTCTCAGTGCTCTGCCTGGCTTCCTCCAGCGCCTGTTTTCGTTCGCTGATATCGCGACCTATTGCCAGAATCTCGACAGGTCGTCCTTGGGTGTCACGTAGGAAGGTACACTTGGCCTCGACTGGCACCAACGAGCCATCCTTGTGAATCAATTCCAGGTCTAACATCCGCGACCGAGCGAGGTTCTTCTGCCCCTTACTTTCTGTGCTCAGCTCCTCTTTCAGAAGCTCCGTTGCCAGCTGGTATGAAGCTTTAGTGCAGACTTCTTGCATGGGCTTAGCCATTGCTTCCTGAACACTATAGCCCAGCAGGAGTGCTAGAGACGGACTGATGTATGTAGGCCACATGTTCATGTCCACGGTCCACACGGGATCTGTGGCGCGCTCAGCTATTAGACGGTAGCGTTCCTCACTGTCGAAGACTGCCATTTCCACTTGCCTGTGCTTCCGTTTTGACGTCAGCGATTCGGTCGCCGCCTTACCTAGATCTAGTTCGCCGTGGACTACGTTTCCGCTTCGTCCCGCGCCACGAGCCTGCGGTTTCCTATTTGATTTGGCCATCATATACCTCGACTTGGCCGTACTTTGTACCAACATTGGTGGCCCACCAGCAGGAACACGGAGTCCAGTTCACACTTTCGCATGTGCCCCACTGAGTGTTACACCAACCACCACAACGTCTTGAGGCACACGACCAACGGCCCACCTTGATGCTAGTCTTCAAGCGCCATCTCCTATATAAAAAGATTCTACATTAATCATTATATCGCTAGTTAAGAAATAGTCAATGGTTCTGGCGCGGCGTCCAGCATATGCCACGTAGTTAGGAAGCCACAAAACGTTATTTTGCCAAGTCAGAGGCGACAATCCAGGCCGATGTGCAACTGCACTCTCAAGTATACCTAGGACCTTCCCATCGCCGCCTCGTTGCCCACACCACCACTGCCACTGAAACCAGTACCAGCAAAACTGCTATAGCCATCTTCTCGGTTGAAGTAGTATTGACAGCCATGGTGCTCATAGCCACAGCAGGCACCAACCCGGCTCTCACTATTTGCTTCAGGCTGGGATGCTCGGTTATGAACTCGGCCATTGGCGGGCTGACTTTATAGTAGAAGTCCACCAGACTTCTTCCCACCGTGTTATGCAGCAGGTATTCATCTCTGAACTCACGGAGAATCTGTATTTCCTCAGCCATGGGCGTGCCGTAGGCTGCGGTGGCGATGAAGCACCCCTCCGGGGATGGCGGCACCTCTTCAAAGTTGGCGGCTATAGAGTAATCTCCGTTCATGGTGATGGTGGTTGAGACGACGGTGACGTTGGCAATGGTCCCCACATCGCCTGTCCAGTCGACAAAGCGGTAGCCGGAATCCGTAGTCGCCACCAGGTCGACCACCGTTCCGTCGTCGTAGGCGAAAGTCCCTTCACCGGGGGTGGTTACCGTACCTCCAGCAGTGCTGGAAGTCGTCAGGTCATATACCTTTACAAAGTTTGCCGTTATGGAGTAGTCTCCGTTCATGGTGATATTGGTTGCGGCGGCGGTGATATTGCCAATGGTCGCCACATCGCCGGTCCAGTCGACGAAGCGGTAGCCGGAATCCGGAGTCGCCACCAAGTCGACCACGGTACCGGCGTCATAGTCTGGGAACAGTCCTTCGCCTGGGGTAGTTACATTACCACCGACCGTGCTGTCTATCCTCAGGTCGTGCAGAGCCACGAAGTTGGCCGTTATGGAATAGTCTCCGTTCATGGTGATATTGGTCGAGGCGGCGGTGACATTGGCAATCGTGCCCACGTCGCCGCTCCAGTTGACAAAGCGGTAGCCCGAATCCGGAGTCGCCACCAAGTCAACCACAGTACCGGCGTCGTAGCCTGGGAACAGTCCTTCACCTGGGGTAGTTACATTACCACCGACCGTGCTGTCTATCGTCAGGTCGTGTACCGCCACGAAGTTGGCTGTTATGGAGTAGTCTCCGTTCATGGTGATATTGGTCGAGGCGGCGGTGACATTGGCAACGGTGCCCACGTCGCCGCTCCAGTTCACAAAGGGGTAGCCGAAATCCGGAGTCGCCACCAAGTCGACCACCGTTCCTTCATCATAGGCAAAGGTCCCCTCACCCGGGATGGTTACATTACCACCGACCGTGCTGTCTATCGTCAGGTCGTACACAGCCACGAAGTTGGCGGTTATGGAGTAGTCTCCGTTCATGGTGATATTGGTTTCGGCGGCGGTGACATTGGCAACGGTGCTCACATTACCGCTCCAGTCGACAAAGCGGTAGCTGGAATCTGGAGTGGCATTCAGGCCAACCACCGTTCCTTCGTCATAGGTGAAGGTCCCCTCTCCAGGGGTGGTTACATTGCCGCCCGATGTGCTGGAGATGGTCAAGTCATACTCATCGGGAGGTGCTAAATGGATAACAGTTACTGCAAAAAGATCCATACCTCCGTAGCTCCCTCCCCAGGTCATGCTATGGAGGATGTTGTCCCAAGTATCGTGGATGTAAATGCTGTTCGTTGCCGCCGCATCATAGCCTATACCGACCATGGTGTGCCCTATGACGTGAACCAGTACTGGACGTCCAGCGTTAATTTCCGCTTGGAATTCCGCAAATGTGAAACCATTCGAGTTTTGATTATCTGTTAGTTGATTATAATTAGTATCTACAGTATACCCCCGGGATTCAGCGAATAACCTCATTCCACGGCAACACGATGTCACCGGGAGCCCGTAGGCAGATCCCGGATCAAAATCATAAAGCTTTGAGCCGTCGTTATACGTCCATATTGTAGTACCTCCGTCTATATTGCTATCAATCTCGCCGTCACTACTATAATCCCACTTCCACTGGTTGGTTCCCAGGAAGTCTGCCGTGCAGAGTCCCCAGGTATGTTCAGGCCAGTTTCCCTGCCAGGGATCAGGGCCGGCACTACCGTAGGAGATCCAGTAGTCATCAACATGAGAGCTGGAGTTTATTCCATCTAAACCATTCTCTGTAGCTATAATGTAACACGAACCGGAAATGGGATATCGTCCGTCTCCGGGGACCCCCTGTCCCAGATCAGTCAGCGGACACACACCCCCATTGGTCGGTCCTGTATACATATTTGGATAGCCTGTCCTGTCGTAATAGCCGAAAAGCATCCCTGCTGAAGTGGCCGTACATCCGTACGTCCACTCTGACGTGGGAACATCACTTAGGATAACTGCAGATTCAGTTAGGTGATCAACATTTACTGTAGTGCGGCTCACACCTACTGGTGGTGTTGGGGGACTATTTATGAGCATCATTTCAATTTTATCGTTGCTTGATAGAGTTTCGTAAGGTTCACCGACACCAGGCCCACAACCTACCGTGCCTGCGATTAGGGCCAGCGTAATCAAGAAGGCGCAAATTCCTTTCATGTGTCTCACCCCCAAAACGCCATTGTATCACCAACGAAGGGATTATCAATAGATTGCGGCGTCCAAAACATTATGTGGCGTTATGGAGTCACAAAACGCTGTCTTGTGGAATCCCCCGCAACGGTGAAGGCAACAACATGTGCGAGGGCGACAGAACGGACTTCCGTCACATCGTGGGCAATACAAAAAGCCCAAGCCATGCTATGATACACGCCAACTGAGCCGGGAATCGACATTATACCCACGAGGCGTTTGCCCACCGATAAATGACTTTGAGGGGCAGGTAAGATGCAGAGACGCCCTCTTGTCGTTAGTACCATAGCTATAGCATTTTTGGTGCTCGTTGCCGGCTATAGTTTTTTAGTTGATAGAGCAGCAGATGAACTACCTCCATATTGGCCGACCGATGGATGGCAGACGTCAACACCGGAGGAACAGGGGATGGACTCGGAGACGCTGGCCGAGATGATTGAATACCTTCGGGATTACGATGGTTCTCAGGTCGATAGTCTGATGATAGTCCGCAACGGCTATTTAATAGCGGAGGCTTACTTCTACCCGTTTACCAAAGGCTCGAAGCACGATATTGCCTCTGTCACCAAGAGCTTCACATCTACTCTCACTGGCATCGCCATTGACAAGGGCTATATTAGTGGCGTAGGGAAACATGTTCTGGATTTTTTCCCTGATCGCACCATCGCCAACCTGGATGCAAACAAGCAGGCTATGACACTGGAACACTTGCTGACCATGCAGAGCGGCTTCGAGTGCATCGCAGCGCCAGCGGAGGTCACACTCATGGAGATGGTCAGCAGTCCGGACTGGGTCCAGTGCACACTCAACCTACCTATGTCGGAAGCACCCGGCAAAAGCTGGGTCTATTGCGGCAGCGGTGCGCATCTGCTCTCGGCTATCCTTGGACAGGCAACAAATATGAGTGCGTCGGAATTCGCCCGGGAGCATCTGTTCGGGCCACTGGATATATCGGACGTGATTTGGCCGACTGATCCGCAAGGGGTCAACCGAGGCTATGGCGATCTATGCGTAACCACCGATGATATGGCCAAACTGGGCTACCTCTACTTGTATCATGGAAAATGGGAAGGCCAGCAGGTTCTATCTGACGCATGGATACGCTCGGCTACACAAATCCGCGTGAAGGTTTCCGAAGAGATAGGTCATGGCTACACGGTGTGGTTCGTAAGAGACGATTACGGTTTCTACGGTTCACATGGTCGGGGCGGTCAGGCGATTTATGTATTACCTGACGAGCATTTGGTTATGGTGCTTACAGGACGTGGGTCCGATCCTCCTACCACGAAGGGCCTAATTCCAAATTACATCCTGCCAGCTGTCAAGTCAGCCGAACCATTGCCAGAAAACCCGGAGGGTGTCGCCAGCATGCACTCTCTGATCCAGCAGTTAGCACAACCGCCAGTGGAATACCCGCAGCCTGTACCGGAATTTCCTGCAACTGCCGAGCAGGTGTCAGGAAAGACATATGTGCTGGAGGATAACCCACTCGGCCTGCGGTCGATTTCCCTTGTTCCAGAAGAAGATGAGGCCGTATTGCACGTCACCGCAGATTGGACCATTGCTGGGGACGCAGAATTCGAGTGGCTGATTGGGCTGGACGGAATTCAACGTATTGCCCCGGGCAGATATGGTATGCCTGCAGCCGGCAAGGGCGGATGGAATGCAGACAACAGCTTCACCGCGGAGATCGATGAAATCGGAAATATCTTGATTTGGCAAGCCAAACTGCGTTTCGAGAACAATCAGGTGACTGTAACACTGGTAGAGTCGCGTGGTCTCTATCCGGAGATCATCATCCAGGGAGAGCTAGCCAATGACATGTAGGCCGGCTTCAGGCAATCACCACCCGGGCCTTTGATTTCAGTCCGATTCTGTAACCTGGTACTCTGGGTACATCATGCCTGATTTGTGGCAGGTCCGGTCGGCGTGGCGTCCCTGGAATTCCGCTTCGCGGCAGGATGGCATGGTTTCAATGCTGCCTGAGCAGTCCCATTTCGCTACCCATCCGACTTGGAATCTAGAATAGCTACTTTAGCCGTTATGGCCCTCGGCCGTAGATGCCAGCCGGTTTGTTCCTAATGCGGCCCATACCAAAGATAGGCCTACAAGGTGCGCCTTATCCCCCTTGCCTTTCTTTCACCAGCTTATGCACCACTGACGGGTCAGCCAGAGTGGTTATGTCGCCCAGGTTATCAACATCACCAGCTCCGATCTTGGCCAGGATTCTCCTCATGATCTTACCGCTTCTCGTCTTGGGTAGAGCATCAGCAAACTGTATCTTGTCGGGAGTAGCTATGGGCCCTATCTCTTTTCTGACATGGGCTACCAGCTCCTTTTTCAACTCATCGGATTTTTCCACGTTTGCCATCAGGGTAACAAAGGCATATATGCCCGTTCCCTTAATTTCGTGCGGAATACCGACCACGGCTGCTTCAACCACCTTAGGGTGGGATACCAGAGCACTTTCCACTTCGGCGGTGCCTATTCGATGTCCCGATACGTTGATAACATCATCAATTCGGCCCATCAGCCAGTAGTAGCCGTCCTCATCAACTCTGGCCCCGTCTCCCGTCGTATAAACACCGGGGAACTGGACGAAGTAAGTATTCTTGAACCTTTCCGGGTCACCATAGACCCGACGCATCAGGCCGGGCCATGGCCGCTTGATTACCAGCTGACCACCTTCATTTACGTCGGCCGGTGAGCCATCATCTCTGAGCACAGCCAACTCAACCCCGGGCAAAGGCAGCGTAGCCGAGCCGGGTTTCATGGGAGTGGCTCCAGGCAGCGAGCTGATTAGTGCGGCGCCGGTCTCGGTCTGCCACCACGTGTCCACTATCGGGCGCTTGCCTTTCCCGATTACATTGTAATACCACATCCATGTTTCGGGGCTAATCGGTTCGCCAACCGAGCCTAGGATGCGCAGCGAGCTCAGGTCGTGCTTGTTCGGCCAGTCGTCCCCTTCCGTCATTACGGCACGGAGGGCGGTGGGGGCGGTGTAGAAAATACTGACCTGGTACCTTTCAATCATCTCCCAGAACCGGTCGGGGTGGGGATAGTTGGGCACACCCTCAAACATCAGGCAGGTGGCGCCAGCAGCCAGTGGGCCGTAAACGATGTACGTATGGCCTGTAACCCAGCCGATATCAGCGGTACACCAGAAGGTATCCTCTTCCCTAATATCGAATATCCACTTAAAAGTCTGATAGGCATAAAGCAGGTAGCCGGCCTGAGTATGAAGAACACCCTTGGGTTTTCCGGTGCTGCCACTGGTGTACAGGATGAACAGCGGGTCTTCAGCATCCATTACCTCAGGTTCACAGGTTGGTCTTGGATATCCAGAATCCATCTCCTCATGCCACCACCAGTCGCGACCCGGTTCCATCTTTACTTGAATGCCGGCCCGCCGAACTACAATCACGTCTTTTACCGCCGGGCATTCTTTCAGAGCCTCATCGGCATTGTCTTTGCTTCGGATAATCCGACCGCTGCGGTAATAGCCATCGACACAGATGAGTATTTTCGAATCGCAGTCTAATATTCTGTTTCTCAATGCCTCGGCACTGAAACCACCGAAAACAACGCTGTGGATAGCCCCAATCCGGGCGCAGGCAAGCATGGCAATTGGCAGCTCCAAAATCATAGGCAGGTAAATGGATACCCGATCGCCCTTCTTGATTCCGTGCTTCTTCAGTACATTGGCAAACCGGCACACGTTACAGTACAGCTGCTGGTAGGTGAGTGTCTTGATATCACCGGTATCTCCCTCCCAGATTAAGGCTGCCTTATTCCTTCGCCAGGTCTTAAGGTGCCTATCCAGACAGTTATATGAGACATTGAGCTTGCCACCGAGAAACCATTCGTGCTTGGCCTGTGCAAAGTCTTCAATCAGCACCTTGTCCCATTTCTTATACCAGTCCAGCTGCTGTGCAGCCTCTCCCCAGAAAGCCTCGGGGTCATCAAGGGACCTTTGATAGATTTCTTTATATTCCTCAAGACTCTTAATGTACGCCTTCTTACTCAGCTCCTCCGGGGGATAGAACACCCTCTTTTCGTGCATCATAGAACTAAGTGTTTCTTGTCCCATAAAGTATTACTCCTTCAGTCTGTTGTGTCGAATATTGATGTCTGGTAACAGTTGTATATCGGGGATGGCTCAGTCCTCGTCAGTGACGCCGAGTAACTGAATATAGGATTGACGCAATCTCTCAGCTATCACACGGGCTACTGCCTGCGTAATCTTGAAGCCCACCTCAGAATGGGTAGTACAAAAAGCAGTCAACTCCCGCCCGTTAAAGACGATGACCTTTGTCTGTTCTAGGGCTCTGACTGTAGCTGTACGCGTATATGGGGGGATCACGGCCGACCACCCGAAGCTCTCAAAGTTACAGGCTGCCTGGACCTGGCGTTGTGCCAGCGGCCCTACCTCCAGGATAATTCCTACCACGCCGTGTTCAATCACATAAATCTGCTCCGCCATGGAACCCTGCCTATAGACTGTAGTCCCCGCATCGATTACCTGATGAGTACCTAATTTCGCCACCAGCGCAAGGTGCTCGTCATCCAGCTCACGAAACAGATCAGACCTCTTAAGTACTTCAATCTTGTTCATTCGCTCACCTCTTTCTCGTTATTCGGAATTTATCCCCATTAAATCGAATTGCATGAAACATATCAAGCAAACTGGCATTCTAACTTATCAGATCTTGCCATGCAACTCGTCTGAAATCTATGATTGACAGGAAAGAGTCCATGAATCGATTATAGCGAAACCAAACGCCATCCTGAAGTCGCAGTGCTGCAGGCAATCGGACGACCGCCCTGAGGTAATGAAGAAAGTCCTGAACTGGCTAGTGGAAAGGTAGTATTCCTCTCCCTTGACGAGACAGGATTAAGGTGAGGGCGATATTCTCCTCCCTCTGTACCCTGCTATAATGGCGGCAACTCGCAACACAATCATGCCACCTACAGAAGCAGAGCAGGCGAAGCACGGTTCTCGGTTACATCGTTTTGGATTGTTCCTGCTGTTCCTCGCGTTAGGACTTCTATTATTTCTGGTCTTCAGTCATTTCAGACCTCTGCTTCCCGAAAACGCTGAGCTCCCTGCCCGAATAGCTCTCATCCTGGCCCTGCTCGGCTCTGCGCTGCTGGTGCGCCGCAGTGATCGTTTCAGGAAGTATTGGCCAGTGTTCTTCGCCTTCTTCATAGCCTCCTTTGCTCAAGCGCTGGACTTCTATTTCAGCGGCTGGTTGGCCAGCCTGCTTGCGCTTGATGTGAAAAGTCCGGCCGCTATCGCTGTGGACAAGCTGGAAAGCACACTTCTGATTGTGGTACCAATCGTCCTTCTTACCAGGCTTTCCGGGAATAATATGGGCTCGATTTACCTCCAGAAAGGGAACCGCAAGCTCGGGTTTATTATCGGTCTCACGGTATTTATCGTTGTTGCGGCATTGTCCATTCCGTGGGCTCAGTGGCAATACAAGGTCGGGGATTTGAGTCTCCAAAGAGTATTGCCCTGGATTCCCTGGATACTGTTATTCGTTCTAGCCAATTCAATCAATGAGGAGCTGCTGTTCAGGGGGCTTTTCCTGCAGAAGCTGGAACCATTTCTCGGCGCTTTCCCCGCCAATATCTGCATGGCTATTCCCTTTACAATGCTTCATGTCGGGGTCGACTATTCCCAGAACACTTTGCTGCTCCTGGCGATGCTCCTACCTCTCGGGCTTCTGTTGGGCTATACCATGCAGAAAACAAAAGGCATTTTTGCGCCCTGGCTCATCCATGCCTCCGTGGACATAGCCGTTGTCCTTTCACTGTTTTCACAGCTTTAACAGACGGCTGACCGGTGCCGCCTACCGCGCTGCTAATGCGAGCAGATATGTCTACGTGATCTTGCCAACGGAGCTCTA